>Ga0137319_1000116_pt1 | contig 32288 bp, 16 predicted proteins | sample EasRivERMZT333_2_FD_104752 | JGI IMG/M metagenome (GOLD analysis project Ga0137319, IMG submission 104752) | Soil microbial communities from meander-bound floodplain in the East River, Colorado, USA - East River MetaG ERMZT333_2 | ecosystem: Environmental > Terrestrial > Soil > Floodplain ... | reverse complement strand
GCTGCTCGCCGCGCTCTACATGGTTGTAGTTCTAGTCATTACCAAACTAAAACCGGAGTGGACGCCCAAAGTCCCGGGCATGGGCCTCGGCGCGCGCCTGCGCGCCACCAAGGACACGTGGAAGCTGGCGGTGCTCTTCTTTCTCGCGGTGGTCGGCATCTACCTCGGCTGGTTCTCGCCCACCGAGGCCGCGGCGGTCGCCGCCTTCGCCGCGGCCGTCATCGGCTTCGCGACGCGCACGCTCTCGCTGCGCGGGCTCTACCACGCCCTTCTCGACACCGTGTTCTCGACCGCGATGCTCTTCTTCATCATCGTCGGCGCCTTCATCTTTTCGCGCTTCATCGTCCTCACGCGGCTGCCGAACGAGCTCGCCGCCTGGGTGCAGGCCGCCGGCATCGGCCCGCTCGCGATCGTGCTCGCCGTGATCGCGCTCTACTTCGTGCTCGGCACCTTCCTCGAGGAAGTGAGCACGATCTTGATCACGGTCCCGGTGATCCTGCCGCTCATGACGAGCATCGGCTACGACGGCATCTGGTTCGGGATATTCGTGACCGTGATGGCCACCATCGGCCTCATCAGCCCGCCGGTCGGCCTCACCGTGTTCGTCATACAGGCGCAGAACCCCGACATCCCGGCGTCCAAGATCTACCGCGGCACCCTGCCCTTCCTGGTCGCCGACTTCGTGCTGGTCGGCCTGCTGGTCGGCTTCCCCGCGCTGGCGCTATGGCTTCCGGGCGTGCTCAAGATCTAACTTTGCAAGCTATTTCCGGCCTAAAGGGGAGATTGCTAAGCTAGAATCTCAACCTCTTGGCCGCCCCTGGAACAAGACCAGAACAGGGTTGTTAGCCCGGCAGGACGGCAAGACGGTCAGGGAGAGCGGGGGTCCGTGCAGCTTCCAGGCAAGGCTTTAGGCGCGTTTTTCGTCGTCGGCATCGCCGCCGCCGGGGCTGCCGCGCATGCGCAGACCCAGCCGTCCCCGTTCGTTGTCCCCGGCGTGGCGCAACAGGCCCCCCAGGCGCCGCAGCCCTCCCAGGTCCAAGTGCCGCCGGTCCAGACTCCGACGATCACCAACCCGCCCGCGGCCGCACCCGCCGTCTCGGTTCCGGCGAAGCCCGCGGCGGTCGAGCAAGCCAAGCCCGCTGCGCGTCCGGCCGCCGAGCGCAACGAGTTCCAGGAGTTCATCCAGACCTCCATCGGTCAGCGCCTGCCGATCTTCGGCCACGAGCTGTTCGAGGCGGCGCCCACCACTTTCGCGCCGGTCGAGAACATCCCGGTGCCGGTGGACTACGTGATTGGCCCGGGCGACGAGCTGCTCATCCGCGCATGGGGACAGATCGATATCGACTACCGGGCCGTGGTCGACCGCAACGGCCTGATCAACATCCCGCGCGTCGGGTCGATCCCGGTCGCGGGCGTGCCGTACAGGGACATCAGCGCGCACGTGCGCACGGCCGTGTCGCGCAACTTCCGCAACTTCGAGCTCATGGTCACCATGGGCCAGCTTCGCTCGATCCAGATCTTCGTCGTCGGCCTCGCGCGGCGTCCCGGGAACTACACGGTAAGCTCGCTGAGCACCCTGGTGAACGCGATCTTTGCCGCCGGCGGTCCCTCCAGCCGCGGCTCGATGCGCAGCATCCAGTTGAAGCGCGGCGCGAGCGTCGTCACCGAGCTCGACCTCTACGACCTGATCGCCTTCGGCGACAAGTCGCGGGACGTTGCGCTCCTTCCGGGAGACGTCATCTATTTCCCGCCGGTCGGATCCCTCGTTGCCCTCTCCGGCAGCGTCAATACCCCGGCGCTGTTCGAGCTCAAGCGCCAGACGAACGTGGGCGACCTCATCGACCTGGCAGGCGGCCTCTCGACCACGGCGCAGATCCGCCGCGCGAGCATCGAGCGCATCGACGACCGCGAAACGCGCACCGTCGACCAGTTCAGCCTCGACTACGACGGCCTGCGGCGCCGTCTCAAGGACGGCGACCTCGTGTCCGTGTTCTCGATCTCCCCGCGCTTCGAGAACGCAGTCACGCTGCGCGGCAAGGTCGCGGCGCCGTTGCGCTACCCGTACAGGGCAGGCATGCGCATCCGCGACCTCATCCCCGAGCGCGAGGCGCTGGTCACCGCAGACTACTACGCGCGCAAGAATCTCGCCGTGCGCGTCGAGGCGCTCCCGCAAGGCCAGCTCGCCTACGACGTCCGCCGCCTCGCCGATGAAATCAACTGGGACTACGCCGTGATCGAGCGCCAGCGGTCCGCCGATCTCACCACCGAGCTCATCCCTTTCAACCTCGGCAAGGTGGTGCTCGAGAACGACGCGGTCGCGAACCTGCCGCTCTTGCCGGGCGACATCGTCACGGTGTTCTCGAAGACCGACGTCGCCGCGTCCGCCGGCCGCCGTCCGGTGGTCGTCAGCCTCGAGGGCGAGTTCAACTTCGCTGGCGTCTACCAGGCCCAGCCCAAGGAAACGCTGCGCCAGCTGGTCGTGCGCGTCGGCGGCCTCACCGAGCGCGCCTACGTCTTCGGCGCGCACTTCATGCGCGAGTCCACGCGCCGCGAGCAGGAAGAGCGCCTGCGGCAGGCGCTGGACAGGCTCGAGCAGGATGTCCAGCGCGCGTCCGTCACGCGCGCGCAGAGCGTGCTCTCCGCCGAAGACGCCGCCGGGCTCAAGCAGCAGGCCGAAGCCCAGCAGTCGCTGGTCGCGCGCCTGCGCACCTTGCGGCCCACCGGCCGCATCGTGCTCGAGCTTCCCGAGAATCCGACAGTGGCCAGCCTGCCCGACGTCGAACTCGAGGACGGCGACCGTCTTCTCATCCCTCAGCTTCCTTCGCAGGTGAGCGTGTTCGGGACGGTGTTCAACGAGTCGTCCTTCCTCTACGCGCCCGACAAGAGCGTGAGCGACTACCTCAGCCTCGCCGGAGGGCCGCGCAAGCAGGCCGACAAGTCGAGCATCTACGTCCTGCGCGCCGACGGGTCGGTCGTCAGCCGCCGTCAGTCGGGATTCTTTTCGACCTCCTTCAGCGGCGCGCGGCTGATGCCCGGCGACGCCATCGTGGTGCCGGAGGACTTCGAGCGCACCACCTGGATGAAGGATCTCAAGGACTGGTCGCAGATCTTCTTCCAGTTCGGCCTCGGCGTGGCCGCCATCGAGGTCCTGAGGGACTAGAGCGAGCGATGCATCCCGATCCGGAACGGCGCGATCCCGGCGACGACCGCGGGATGCGCGCCCTCGATGTCCTGATCTTCCTCGCCCGGCACCGCCGGCTGCTGGTGCTCGCGCCGCTCGCCGCAGCGATCGGCGCGGCCGCGATCAGCCTCCTGCTCCCCAACATGTACGCCGGCGTCACCAAGATCCTGCCCCCGCAGCAGAACCAGCCGTCGGCGGCGCTGCTGCTGGCCCAGCTGGGCAACATTACCCCGAACGCCTCGCTCGCCATCAAGAACCCGAACGACCTCTACGTCGGCATGCTGAAGAGCCGCACCATCGCCGACAGCCTGGTCGCGCGCTTCGGCCTGAAGGAGCTCTACGACCAGGAAACGCTGCAGGACACGCGCCGGGAGGTGGAGGAGCGCACCGCGATCTCGCATGGGCGCGACGGCATCATCACCATCCAGTTCGAGGATCGCGATCCCAAGCGTGCGGCGGACGTCGCCAACGGATACGTGGAGGAGCTCTACAAGCTCACCCAGACGCTCGCGGTGACCGAGGCCGGCCACCGGCGCCTCTTCCTGGAAGGACAGCTAAAGCAGACGCGAAACGGCCTGGCGGAGGCCGAGATGGCGCTGAAGAAGACGCAGGAGACCACGGGTCTCATCAAGCTCGACGAGCAGGGCCGGGCGATCATCGAAGCGGTGGCAAGCCTTCGCGCCCAGATCGCGGCTAAAGAGGTCGAGGCCGGCGCAATGCGGCTGTTCGCGACCGAGCGCAACCCCGGATACCTGATGGTGCAGCAGGAGATCGGCGGGCTCAGAACCGAGCTTTCCCGGCTGGAGAAAACCAACCGCCCGGCGAGCGGCGACGTCTTCGTCCCGGCCGGGCGGGTACCCGAAGCAGGCCTGGAGTACGTGCGGCGCTTGCGCGAAGTGAAGTACTACGAGTCGGTGTTCGAGCTGCTCGCGAAGCAGTACGAGATCGCCAAGATGGACGAAGCGCGCGACGCCGCGGTCGTCCAGGTGCTGGACCGCGCCGTGCAGCCCGAGAGAAAGTCGCGTCCGCAGCGCGCGCGCATCGTGATCGTCACTGCGATCCTGGCGTTCCTCGCCGCCCTGCTATGGGCGCTCGTGCGAGACGCGCACGAACGCGCGAAGCGCAATCCGGAGCAGTCGCGCAGGATCGACGCGCTGCGCGACCTGCTGCGCAGAAACCGAAGCTAGTTCAGGCGCGGCGGGGGCTTGCTCGACTCGCCGGGCTTGGGATCGGTCCCGAGCTTGCCGCGCGCCGTAGGCTCGGTTCCGAGCTTGCCTTTCGGCGCCGCTCCCTGGGGCATGGACCCCGAAGCGGGCGCGGGCGTGCGCGACATGCGCGACATGTCGCTCTCGGGCGCCGCGGGCGATTTGTTTTTATCGTGCTTGGGCGCTGCGCGCGGCAGCGCACCGGGCTTCTTTGCCTCGCTCTTCTTTGCCTCGGCCTTCTTTTCCTCGTCGGCGGCGTGCGACGATGCCACGCCAGCGAGCGCGCAAGCCACGAGGGCGGCACCGAAGCTCTTAACCCTCATCGCTCAAAGCCCAAGCTTTCCGGAGGGTAGCGCCGCGCCGGTAGGCATGGAGCCCGAGCTGGGCGCGTCGATTCCGAGCCTGCCGGTCGGGGCGGGGCTGGACGGCATCGCCCCGGATGGCGCCATGCCCGGATGCATCGGGCTCGAGGTGGCGCCGGCCGCGGGCGCCACCGCAAGCGGGCTCGTCTGCGCCGGCGTTGATGCCGTTGCCGGGCGCCGGCCTGACGGCTGCACCGGCGACGCCGGCGGTGCCATGATTGGCCCACCGGCGAGCGGCGCGGGGCTCGCCGCAGACTGCGGGGCGGTGCCGGACGTTACGTCGGTCTGCGGCAGCGCGCTTGCGGCCACGTTGGTGAGCGAGCGGCCCGCACCGGCGACCGCGGCGCCGGACGTATCGCTCTGCGCAGCGAACGTACCGCCCTTCGCAGTCGTGTCGCTGCCCATCAGCGCAGTCGTGTCGCCGCCCATCAGGCTTGCGAGCGACATCCATAGCTGCCGCCCGTCCGGAACGAACGTCACCTGGATTCGATTCCCGATCACCGCGTCGAGGCGCCAGGCGGCGTCCAGCATCTCGCCCGGCTTGATCCCGACGAGCGCAACGCGCTCTGTCAGAAATACGTGGCTCGCGCCGTCGCCGGTGTTGACCCATCCGCCGTACCGGTACGGAAAGCTCGGCGCGGACGGTTCCGGCGCAGCAACGACGGGAGCGGGCGCCTTCTTTGGCTTCGGCGCAGGCCGCGCCTTCGGCGCCGGGAAGAGCTCGCCCTGCGCACCGCCCAATACCCGGCCTGGCGTCGCCGCGACCTCGGGGAGGCTTGCGCTCTGCGGTTCGGAGTGCGCGGACTGGAGCGCAGCCGCGGCGGTCACGATACCCGCCGCCGCTACGACGATCCATCGCCCGCAAACACCGTTTGCCATGGTCAGAGTATAGGCCTCGGTCGCCACGCTCAGCGGTTCATGATCTGCCAGTTGGTGTCGCCCACGAGGGGCAGGAAGCCGCTCTGGCAGCCCATCGCCCCGCACAGCGACACGATGCTCGTCGGGCCGGACATTTTCCACAGATACGCCGCCCCGCTCGTGGAGTTGCGCCACAGGATGTCCGAATGCCCGCGCCCCGGAATTGTCGTGTGCTCACCATCGAAGTCGCCCACCGCCGCGATGTTCCAGCCCGCCTCGCTCACCGTGGGCAGGTAGCCCTCGTCCGGCAGAATCGCGGTGCCGTCCATCGGATAGACGTAGTTCTCGCCAGTGGTGTTGTTGCGCCACACGATGTCCATCTTGTTGTCGAGATTGAAGTCCCCCAGGCCCTTCACCGTCCACGCCGTCGGCACGCTGCGGATGTAGCCCTCGTTGGCGATCGTGAGGCCGTTCATCTGGAACACGTAGTTCTCGCCCGTGGAGCCGTTGCGCCACAGCACATCGGCCCTGAAGTCCCCGTCGAAGTCCCCCACCGCCGCCACGCTCCAGTCAGCCGGCACGCTGCGGATGTAGCCCTCGCTCGCGATCGTAAGACCGTCCATCATGTAGACGTAGTTGTCGCCGCTCGCGCTGTTGCGCCACAGGATGTCGCTCTTGCCGTCGCGGTCGAAGTCCCCGACCCCCGCCACGCTCCAATCGCCAGCCGGAACGCTGCGGATGAAGCCTTCGCTCAGGATCGTGGCGCCGTCCATGAAGTAGATGTAGTTCTCGCCGCTCGACGTGTTGCGCCACAGAACATCGGAGGTGCCGTTGCCGTCGAAGTCGCCGAACCCGGCGACCACCCACGGGCTGCCCACGGTGCTCAGCGTCTGCACTCCGCTGTCATCGAAGAATCCGCTCCCGTTCATGTGCCAGATGGCGTTCGCGCCGCTCGTGTTCCTCCAGAAGATGTCCGCGCGCCCGTCGTTGTTGAAGTCCTGCCCCAGATGCAGGAAGCGGTTTCTCGCGAGGCCGCTCGAGGTCGCGACTGCACGCAGCTGGTCATCCCTCTGGGCGAACGATCGCACGAACCCGGGGTTCGGGCCGAGGTCCACGGCGCGGCAGTGCGTGTTCGGCTCCCAGTCATCCGCAAACAAGTCCACGCACTTGAACACGCGCTCGTCGCCGACCGGGTGGTCGAAAAAGCCCTCGGTCGTGACGTACATGGCGACCTTGCCGCCGGGCGAATTGACGAAGATCGCAGTGGTCGTCTTCTCATTCGAGACGAGCTGCTTCCAGGTGGCGCCGCCGTTCCTGCTCAGGTAGACCCCGCTCACCGAGTTGGCCTCGTCCCTGGCGGAGGAGTTGTATGCGGCGAGCAGGACGTTCTGCGGCGCTCCGGACATCACCTGCGCGCGGCTGACGCTGAAGTTCAGGAAGGACGGATTGCTGAGGAACCAGATCGTGCCGCCATCGGTGGTCTTGAAGAGACCGCCTCCAGTGGCGACGTATACGATGTTCGGGTTCGTGGGGTCGACGGCCGGCGAGCGCGCGCTCTGAACCGGGACCGAGACATTGCTCCAGCTCGCGCCGGCGTTCACCGATTTGAAGACGGCTCCGCCCATCGTCATCCACAGGACGTTGGAATCCGAGGGTGCGACCCGGAAGTTGGCCGGGTTGCCGATCAGCGGGATGTTGATGCCGGTGTTGATCGGCGCCCAGGTCACGCCGTTGTCCGTGCTCTTGAACACGCCCTTGTTCACCGACATGGCGTAGACAGTGGCGGGATTGTTCGGATCGACGATGACGCTTCCGAACCGGCCCGAGCTCTGCTGGAAGATGCCGTTGATGCCGGCGTCGGAAGGCGCCCAGGTGACGCCGCCGTCGGTCGTCTTGTAGAGGGTGTCGGAAACGGCAAAGGCGATCTGAGGGGTCGACGAATGACCCGACAGGTTGACGACCATGCCGCGCGGCAGGCCGTTGCTTACCCGCGTCCAAGTTGCGCCGCTATCCGTGCTCTTGTAAGCGCCGGCAAGCGTCGCGGACCACCAGGTCAGGTCTGCGTCGCGTATCACGCTTCGCACGCGCTGCGTGGGTAACCCGCTAAAGAGCGTCGTCTCCTGCACCCACGTCTTCCCGCCGTCGCTGCTCCGGTACGGGCCCGCGCCGTCGACAAAAATCCAGTAGTTCGCACCGATGGCGCTGAAGCCGCCGCCAACTGTGGTCGCTCCGGCAGGCAGCCCGGTCGCTGGTGTCCAGTTCACGCCGCTGTCTTCCGACCAGAAGATGCCGTTGCCGACGATTTCGGTCGCCCACACCGTCCCGGTAAAGATGAAATCGTTGACATCGGCTCCACGAGGTCCGCTAAGGACGTTCGGAATCGTGCCGTTGCGCTGCGACCAGGTGACTCCGGAATCGAAGCTCGCGTAAATGCCGATGTTGGTTACGGCGATCACCAAGGTGCCGTCGGAGGAGGTAACGATACCCCCGACGCTGACCGTGCCGGGGATGGTCGGAAATCCGACCCGTGCCCACGTCGCGCCCTGGTCCGTCGACTTGTACACCCCGTTCAATGAGCCGCCGCAACCTGTCCCGGAGTAGAGGTGCCCCTGGTTGGGCCCCGCCCCGTTCACCACGATGATGTTGTTGATGGAGGTGCAGCTCAGTCCGGCGTTGCTCGGGGACCAGTTCGCGCCGCTGTCGGTGGACTTGTAAAAACCGCGGCCGCCGAGCGTCGCCATGTACATCACCGCGGAGTTCGTCGGATTGAACCTTAGGCTCCGCACCCACCTGTGGTCGATGCCGCTCCCCGACGGCGTCCAGTTCGCGCCGCCGTCGGTGCTCTTGTAGAGGCCGCTTCCCAGAACCGGGGCCCAGTGCGTCAGGCTACCGGCGGTTCCGCTCACGCGTATGTGCCGCATGAGGCCGCCGTCTCCCGGGCCGCCGGGCGGCGTGTAGGAGGCGCGGTCCTGGCCCGCGGCGGTAATTCCGGAAAAAGCGGCGAGCGAGACTGCGACGCACACTGCCATAGCAACACGATTCATGATGTGCCTCCCCCTTGGTTCTCTATCGATTCATGATTTGCCAGTTGGTATCGCTCACGAGGGGCAGGAAGCCGCTCTGGCAGCCCATCGCCCCGCACAGCGCCACGATGCTCGTCGGGCCGGACATCTTCCACAGGTACGCCGCGCCGCTCGTCGAGTTGCGCCACAGGATGTCCGAGTGGCCGCGCCCGGGGATGCTGGTGTGCTCGGCGTCGAAGTCGCCCACCGCCGCGATGTTCCAGCCCGCCTCGCTCACCGTGGGCAGATAGCCCTCTTCCGGCAGGATCGTGAGGCCGTCCATCGGATAGACGTAGTTCTCGCCGTTGGAGGCGTTTCTCCACACGATGTCCATCTTGTTGTCGAGATTGAAGTCCCCCAGGCCCTTCACCGTCCACGCCGCCGGCACGCTGCGGATGTAGCCTTCGTTGACGATCGTGAGGCCGTCCATCTGGTAGACGTAGTTCTCGCCCGTGGAGGCGTTGCGCCACAGCACGTCGGCCCTGAAGTCCCCGTTGAAGTCCCCGACCGCCGCCACGCTCCAGTTGGTATCCGGCACGCTGCGCACATAGCCCTCATTCACGATCTGCAGGCTGTCCATGAAGAATACGTAGTTGTCGCCGCTAGTGCCGTTCCTCCACAGGATGTCGCTCTTGCCGTCGCGGTCGAAGTCCCCCACGCCGGCAACGCTCCAGCTCATGTCGGCCACCGTGCGGATGAAGCCTTCGCTCAGGATCGTGGCGCCGTCCATCAGGTAGACATAGTTCTCGCCGCTCGAGGTGTTGCGCCACAGAACATCGGAGGTGCCGTTGCCGTCGAAGTCGCCGAACCCGGCCACCACCCACGGGCTGCCCACGGTGCTCAGCGTCTGCACCCCGCTGTCATCGAAGAACCCGCTCCCGTTCATGTGCCAGATCGCGTTCGCGCCGCTCGTGTTCCTCCAGAAGATGTCCGAGCGCCCGTCGTTGTTGAAGTCCTGCCCGAGATACAGGAAGCGGTGCTTCGCCAGACCGCTCGAGGTCGCGATCGCCACCATGCGGCTTGTGCGTGCCAGGAAAGACCGCGGCTGGCCCGCGTCGGGACCGAGATCGACCTCGCGGCAATGTGTGTTGGGCTCCCAGGAATCGCCGAAGAGATCCTCGCACTTGAACACCGACGTGCGCGCGTCGTCGAAGCCTCCGAGCGTCACGACGTACGCGCCGACCTTGGACGACCCGGGAGTGTTGACGAAGATCGCCTGCGTCACCTTCTCGTTCGCGGCGAGCTGCTTCCAGGTATCGCCGCCGTTCGTCGACAGGTAGACCCCGCTCACGCTGTTCGCGACGCCGCGCGAGTCGGCGTTGAACACCGCGAGCAGCACGTTCTGCGGCGCGCCCGACATCACCTGCGGACGGCCCACGTTGAAGGCGATGCCGCCCGGGTTTTTCTGCACCCAGCTGCCGGGAGAGCCGCCGGTGGTGCTCTTGTAGAGGCCTCCCGACGTGGCGACATACACGATGTCCGCGTTCGTGGGATCGATGCCCGGCGCGCGGGCGAACTGGCCCGGGATCGAGACGTCAGTCCAGTTCGCGCCGCCGTCGGTCGTCTTGTAGAGCGATCCCACCTGGCCGAGCGGCAGGTACAGGACGTTCGGGTTCGAAATCGAGATGCGGAAATTCCCGCCGTGCGCGGCGTGCGACGCGGGCAGCCCGTTGTTGATGGGCGCCCAGGTGGCGCCAGTGTCGGTGCTCTTGAACATCCCCATGTTCACGGTCGAGGCATAAACCACAGCCGGGTTGCCGGGATCGACCTGCACGACGCCGAATCTGCCGCCGAAATAGCTGACGTACATCACGCCGCCCAGCCCGGTATCCGAGGGCGCCCAGGTCGCGCCGCCGTCGGTCGACTTGTAGATCGTGTCGGCAGCGGCGAACATTACCTGCGGCGTGGATGGGTGGCTCGTCGCGTTGACGACGAAGCCCTGCGGCAGGCCGGTGCTCTGCCGCGTCCAGTTCAGGCCATCGTTGCTCTTGTAGACCCCGGAGAAGGTCGCCGCCCACCACGGCGCTCCGGCCGCGCCAGCGCGGAAGAAAAAGCGCGTGCTTTTTATCGGCAATCCGTTGAGCGAAGCATCCGGAGCCCAAGTGACGCCGCCGTCCATGCTCTTGTACAAGCCTGCGCCGTCGACCACCACCCACGCGTTGGTGTCGACGGTGAAGACCCCCTGCGTATTCGCGCCGGCGGGCAGCCCGGTGGACTGGAACCAGTTGACCCCCAAATCGCCCGAGTAGAAAGCGCCGTTGCCGTCGACCAGCGCGACCAGGTTGGCGCCGGCGAATACCGTCCCCCCCACAAACAGCGGAATGCCCGGCGGGCTCGAGAGCACGTTGGGCAAGGTGCCATTCCTCAGCTGCCAGGTGGCGCCCGAATCTAAGCTCACCAAAACGCCGCCCGTGCCCGTCGCGCGCAACGTGACGCCGTCCGGGGTGCCGCTGATCCCAACGAGGCTCACGTTGCCCGGCATGGTGGCGCCGCCGAGCCGCGTCCAGGATGCTCCCTGATCGGTCGACGTGTAGACGCCTCCGACGGTCCCGCCGCAGGTCGTCGAGACGTAGACGCGGCCTGCGTTCGGCGCGGCCGTCGCCACGAACATGCCGCTGAGCAGCACACAGTTCAGCCCGGCGTTGCTCGGCGCCCAGGTAGCGCCGCCGTCGGTCGACTTGTAGAAGCCGCCGCCCTGCAAGGTTGCCGCGTACATGATCGCGAGGTTCGCGGAATCCCTTTGGACGACGCGCACAACGCGATCGACGATCCCCTGGTGCGACGCGCTCCAGCTCGCGCCGCCGTCGGTGCTCTTGTAGATGCCGCCGCCTTCGACCGCCGCGAACATGTTCGCGCCGGAGAAGAGGATGTTGCGGATCACCCCGCCCTGGCCCGGTCCGCCGGCCGCCGGGTACTGAGCCCGATCCTGGCCGGCGCTGGAAACTCCCGAAAAGGCAACCAGCGAGGCTGCGACGCACGCAGCCCAAGCGACACGCTTCATGATGCGACCCTCCCCCCTAGGAGTTCTTGGTGAAATTCTAGCTCTGAAGGCCCCTGATTCTGACTACGGGCGCTCCGAAGTCAATCACCCAATCTAGCTAGGCACCGTCGCCGACTAACACGTCGCCGGCAATGTTTCTTCCATCCATCGAATGGATGAAGTTCTCGCCGGCGGCAGAAGGCAAAGCTAGTTCAGGCGGGGCGGGGGGTTGCTCGACTCTTCGGGCTTGGGATCGGTTCCCAGTCGGCCGCGCGCCGTAGGCTCGGTTCCGAGCTTGCCGCTCGGCGCCGCGCCCTTGGGCATGGAGCCCGATGCGGGCGCGGGCAAGCGCGACATGGGCGCCGTGTCGCTCTTCGGCTTGTCGCCGCTCTGCTTCGGCGCGGGGTGGTGGTGATGCGGGTCGCTCTTCTTTTCCTCGTCGGCAGCGAACGCCGGGGTTGCTCCGGCCAAAGCGAAAACCACTATGGCGACGGCGAGGCGGCTAGCCGTCACCGCTCAGAGTCCGAGCTTTCCGGTGGGGGCGGGGCCGGTCGGCATGGATCCCGGCCCGACGTTCGTCGAAGTGCCAGGCTGGGTCGGGCCCGTTGGCATGGTGCCGGACCTCGGCGCTTCGACGCCGAGCCTGCCGGTCGGGACCGCGGCCGCGCTAGCCGGTGCGGCTGACGCGCTCTGCGGGGTCGCCGCCGCTTGCCTCGCGGCTCCAGCAACACCCATTCGCGGGCTTGGCTGTGCTGGCGCCGCCGCCGGCGCCGACGGCGCGTCGCTCGAGCCCCCGGCAAGCGGTACCGTGCTCCGCTCGGACCGCGAGGGGGAGCGCCCGCGCTGGGGCGGCGCGTCCTCGTCCGCGCCGCCTGCGGATGCTGATACCCCGCTCTGCGCCGTCGGCTCGCGGATGAGGCTCGCGAACAGCATCGACATCTGCTGCCCGAGCGGCACGAACGAGACTTCGATGCGATCCTCGCTCAGCGCGTCGATCCGCCAGACTCCGTCCAGCACCTCGCCTTTCCCGATCGCGATGACGTCGTTTCCTCTTTGCAGGTAATGCACTCGCGTCCCGCCCACGGCGATCCAGCCGCCGTACTTATAGGGAAACGGCGGCGCGGTCGGTTTGATCTCGACCTCGGGGAGCGGCACCGTCTTCGCCGGAGCGGGCGGCGGCGGCGGGGCGGCGAAGAGATCGCCGCGCGCTTCGCGCGAGAGACCCGGCCTCGACGCCGCGATCATTTCCGCGAGGCTCGCGTCCTTCGGCTCGCCGCCGGGTCGAGCAGCTTGCGGCGCAGGTGCGCTCGCGCGATCGGCACTCCGGGTTTCGTCGCCCGTAAGCCCGCCGAAATGAACCGCCGTCGCGGTCGCCGCCACTGCGAGCGCAGCGATGCCGAGGCGGATTCGAGCGCCCTTTCCCATAGGCCGAGTATACCGTCCGGCCGCTGCTGTTTCGGTGCGCCGGAGACGTTTAAGTGAACTGCAACACGCTGCGAGGATTGCAGTTCTTACCTGCTTACGACGCTCCAGTCGCCAACCGGCACGCTGCGCAGAAATCCCTCCGTCGCCTTGATCGAGATCCCGTCCATCGGATAGAGGTAGTTCTCCCCGGTGGACGCGTTGCGCCACAGGATGTCGCTCTTGCCATCGCCGTGGTAGTCGCCCAGCGCCACGATCTGCCAGTTGAGATCCGCGACCGTTCGCAGGTAGCCCTCGCCGGCGATATTGGTTCCCTGCATGAGATAGGCGTAGTTCTCGCCGCTGGCCGCGTTGCGCCACACGATGTCGGCCCGGCCGTCACCGTCGAGGTCGCCGACGCCCTTGATCTCCCAAGCAAGAACAGGAACCGTGCGCACATAGCCTTCGTTCGTGATCGAAAGGCCGTTCATGAGATACATATAGTTCTCTCCCGTGCTCGCGTTGCGCCACAGGATGTCTGCCTTGCCGTCGCCATCGAAATCGCCCGCCCCGGCGACCTGCCAGGGAGTCGGCACCGTGCGCAGAGAGCCCTCGTTCGCGATCGAAAGGCCGTTCATGAAGTAGACGTAGTTCTCGCCCGTGCTGGCGTTGCGCCACAAGATGTCGATCTTGCCATCGCCGTCGAAGTCGCCGACACCCGCGACCTGCCAGGTTAGATCGGCCACGGTGCGCAGGTAGCCTTCATTCACGATCGCAAGGCCGTCCATGAAATACGCGTAGTTCTCGCCCGTGGCTGCGTTGCGCCACAGGATGTCGGCCTTGCCGTCGCCGTCGAAGTCGCCGACAACCGCGACCTGCCAGTTCTGGTCCGCGACGGTGCGCAGATAGCCTTCCGCGGGCAGGATCGTCGTGCCGTCCATGGGATAGAGATAGTTCTCGCCGCTCGCGCTGTTGCGCCACAGGATGTCCGAGCGGCCGTCGCCGGAGAAGTCGGCTTTGCGACTGACAATGGCCGGGACGGTGTGGGAGACGAGCTCCCAGGTCTTCTGGCCCGTAAAGGGGTCGGAACTCGTCTCCTTCACCGGGCCGATTCCCGGCACCAGCCACATGTCGACCGTCTGGGTGAACAGGAGCTCCGGGAATGTCACCGCCAGGCGGACGTGCAAAGCGTTAGTAAAAGTGCCCGCCGTCACGGCGACGGTTTCGATGCCGATCGGCGTCGAAGCCGAGGTGAAATTCACTTCCAGATCATCGCTGCCGACAACCTGTATCCGCACGGTGCCGGAGCCGTTCACCGGCATGCCGATGGAGACGTCGGGCGCGGCAACCACGATCGGCGGCGTATACGTATCGGTCTCGTGGGCGCCGCCCGGATCGACGAAAAAAGCGCCGTGATAGCGGATGCCCGACGCATCGTTCGTGTAGTAGGTTTCGCTCCCCGTCTGGCTGAGGAGCACCTTTACGGATGCGCCGTTGAAAGTCGCGGTGCCGACGACCGTGCGCACCTCGGTGCCGCCGCTGGAGACGGAGTACGTCCAGGTGGCGCCGTCGGGCAGCGGAAAATACGGCGCGGAGGGAAACGCCGCAGCAGCAGCGGCGAACAGCGAGAGCGAAGCAAGGAGCAGGACACGCGCGGGGGACGGGAGCCGCATCGATCAAATCCTCCTCGACCCACGCTACGCCTGGCCCTCGGCATTGGCAATCCGGTCCGTCGCAGGCAGCCGCTTATTGTTGAGGCGCCGTGAAATCGATCACGAGCCGATGATCATCCACTCTCCCGGCGGCACGCTCCTCAGGTAGCCCTCGCCCGGCTTGATCGCGGTGCCGTCCATCGGGAAGAGGTAGTTCTCCCCGGTAGACGCGTTTCTCCAGAAGATGTCCGACTTGCCGTCGCCGTCGTAGTCGCCGGTCGCGGCGATCTGCCACAGCAGGGCGACGGTGCGCAGGTAGCCTTCTCCCGCGATGCTGGTCCCGTGCATGAGAAAGAGGTAGTTTTCGCCGCTCTCGCTGTTGCGCCACAGGATGTCGGCCTTGCCGTCGCCGTCGAAGTCGCCCACCCCCGCGATCTGCCAGCCGGCAATGGCGACCGTGCGCACGTAGCCCTCGTTCGCGATCGATAGGCCGTTCATGAAATACAGGTAGTTCTCTCCCGTGGCTGCGTTGCGCCACAGGATGTCGGCTCTTCCGTCGCCGTCGAAATCGCCGACACCCGCGACCTGCCAGGGAGCCGGCACCGTGCGCAGGTAGCCTTCATTCACGATCGCAAGGCCGTCCATGAAGTACACGTAGGTCTCGCCCGAGGCTGCGTGGCGCCAGAGGATGTCGGATTTGCCGTCGCCGTCGAAGTCGCCCGCGCCCGCGACTTCCCACGGTGCCGGCACCGTGCGCAGGTAGCCTTCATTCACGATCGCAAGGCCGTCCATGAAGTAGACGTAGTTCTCGCCCGTGCTCGCGTTGCGCCACAGGATGTCGCTCTTCCCGTCGCCATCGAAGTCCGCGGTGGCCACGATCTGCCAATCGGGAACGGGGACCGCGCGCAGGTAGCCCTCGTTCGCGATCGCAAGACCATTCGTGAAGAACAGATAGTTCTCGCCGCTTGCGCTGTTGCGCCAGAGGACGTCCGAGCGGCCGTCGCCGGCGAAGTCGGCTTTTCGGCCGACGATGGCGTTGCTGCCGAGCGGCACCGAGGAGTTCACGCGGATTTCGCCGAACAACGCGGGAGTGAATCCCTCGCAGTGCTGCTCGAAGTTCGCCGCGAAACGCACGACGTCGCCGTTCCCGGCGTAAATCGCCTCGAGCACGTCGAAGCGCCCGGTGACCGTGTTGCAGCCGGCGCCGTTGCCGCTGAACGAAAGCCCCGCTCCCGTTCCGTGGAACGGAAAGCGCACCGCGCCCTCGTAGCGTCCGGGAACGAGCGGGCCGCTTCCCGGCGCGTCGAGGTCGAGGTTATACGTGCCGCCGGGTACGGAGACGTAGGCCGTGACGCCGCCGGCGTGATTGCGCGATACCTGGAGCAGGGTCCCGGGAAGGCCGGCGCCGAGGTTCATCAGCCGGGTACGTCCGCCTCCGATGTAATCGTCGGGCTGGCTGGCAAAGAAAAGCACCGACGATGGTCCCTGGCCGGGAACCAGCGTGGTGACCGAGAAGTCTGCGCTCACGCCGCCGATCGTCAGCGTCGCCGCGGTCGTCGCGCCGTGGCTCGCCGACGACGCAACGCGAACCTCCACCGACGCAAAATTGCCGATCGTGCCGGGGGCACTGGTGAAGGGCTGCCCGGCGAGCGCGTACTCGCCGCCGGCGATCGAGATCGGGGCCGCCACATTGATGCCGGTCACGGTAATGCGCTCGGAATTCAAGGTAACGCCGCGCGGTGCGCCGCTGACCGGTGAAAAGCCGAATGGATCGGGCGCGGTGTCGCCGAGCGTCGTCACGGTGAAGAGCGCAGTCACACCGCCGATGTCGAGCGTGGCGCTCGCCGAGAAGCCCGGGAAGGGCGACTGCACGCGCACCGCGACCTGGTCGGTGTTGTTTACCGTCCCCGGGCCGGTCACGAACGCGCCGCCGTTGATCTGGTACTCGCCGCCGATGATGGTAATGGGCGCCGCGGCCGAAATTCCGCTGACCGTGATCGGGTCCGAAACCACGGCGAGGCCGTGTGCAGCCACCGTGCGAGGCGTAAAGGCGAAGGGATCGGGAATCGTATCCGGGACGTTGTAGGAAGCGAGCTCCGAGGTCTCGGTGTAGGTCTCCTCGTCGAAGACCTCGTAGAGCACGCGCTTGACGATGCCGATCCCGGGCACGAGCCAGACGTCGATCGACTGATACCACGTCAGTCCAAAGGAAAGGTTGATCGTCGTCTGCACCCGCAAGGCGTTCGCGAAGGTGCCCGCCGGAACCGAGACGCTCTCGAATCCGACCGGGACGGAAGTGCTGGAATAGGAGACGCCGAATGAGTCAACCCCAAACTGCACAAGCACGCTGCCCGCTCCGTTGACCGCGAGGCCGATCGCCGCATCCGCCGCGGCGAGGGGAACCGGCGGGGTGTAGGTGTCGGTCTCGTTGCCTTCCACGGGGTCGGGAAAGAAGCCGCCGTGCAGCCGCACGCCCTGCGCATCGTTGGTGTAGTAGGTCTCGTTGCCGAGGCCGTCGCGCACGATCTTCACGGTGTTGCCGTTGAACGTCGTAGACCCGACCACGGTCTCGGTCCGCGTCCCGTATTGCGGGGACGAATACGTCCACGTAGCGCCGTCGGGGAGAGGAAAGTAGGGCGCGGAGGGAAACGCCGCCGCCGCCGTGGCGAACAGCGAGAGGCAGGCGAAGAGCAGGACGCGCATGGGGTGAGCCGCGAACCGGTAATGCTTCCCGTGCGTCATAACCGCCCCCCTGGCAGGACTACGACCTAGCCTACGGCAAGGTCACCGGAAGCGCCATCCCACAGACCTGTTAGCCAGCGTCAAGAGAAAAGAAGGGCCCCGGCCGGCAGGCCGTGGCCCGAATCGCGCGCGGGGTGCGCGCTAGGTTCCTCCACCTCGACTGAGGCTCAGAACATCCCTCCCTGCGCCCAATCTGCACCGAGCGCAGGACGGTGGCAATAGCACTTTTGTACTCAAGGACGGCGGTCGGGGCTACTTCCCGACGATCGTCCAGTCGCCGGGCGGCACGCTCCTCACGTAGCCCTCGGTCGGCTTGATCGCGGTGCCGTTCATCGGGAAGAGGTAGTTCTCTCCCGTAGTCTCATTGCGCCACAGGATGTCCGCCCTTCCGTCGCCATCGTAGTCCCCGACTGCGGCGATCTGCCAGGCCAGGTTCACCGTCCTGATAGGGCCCTCGTTCGCCTTGATCACCGTGCCGCTCATCGGATAGAGATAGTTCTGCCCGCTCGATCTGTTGCGCCACAGGATGTCGGGTCTCAGGTCGCCGTCGAAGTCGGCGATGCCTTTGATCTCCCACGCGGTGTCGGCCACGGTGCGCAGATAGCCCTCGTTCACGATCGAAACACCATTCATGAAGTACAAGTAGTTCTCGCCGTTCGCGGCGTTGCGCCACAGGATGTCGGCCTTGCCGCTGCCATCGAAGTCGGCGACACCCGCAACCTGCCAGCCCGGGTCGGCCACGGTCCTGAGATAGCTCTCGGTCGGCTTGATCAACAGACCATCCATGAAAAAGAGGTAGTTCTCGCCGGTGACGGTGTTCCTCCACAGGACGTCGGACTTGCCGTCGCCGTCGAAGTCGCCCACGCCCGCGACCTGCCAGTTGAGATCGGCGACCGTGCGCAGGTACCCCTCGTTCATGATCGAAAGCCCATTCATGAAGTAGACGTAGTTCTCCCCCGTGGCTGCGTTGCGCCACAGGATGTCGGACAGGCCGTCGCCGTCGAAGTCGCCCAGGCCGGCGACTCGCCAGTTGAGATCGGCCACGGTACGCAGATTGCCCTCGCCCGCGATCGAAGCACCGTTCATGGAGTACACGTAGTTCTCGCCGGTGCCAGCGTTGCGCCAGAGGATGTCGGAGCGGCTGTCGCCGTCGAAGTCGGCGTGCTTCGCGCGCGGGACGACGTTCCACTGGTGGAATGCCGGCGTCGGATCGGGGTCGCCGAGCTTCGAGATTGCGCGGACCTGAAACGTATGCGCGCCTATGGTCGGACGGTTGTACTGCTGCGGGCTGGTGCAGGCGAACGGGCCCTGACCCTCGACGTCGCATTCGAAGGTCGCGCCCTCGGCGTTGGCGGAGAACGTGAAGGTCACGACGCCGGAAGTCGTCCGCTCGGGAGGCGCCGAATCGAGGGCAGTGTCGATCACCACTGCGGCAAGCAGTGGCGCCAGGGCAGGCGAGCCGGGTGCATCGGAAACCACTCTCAGCGTCGCGCCCTTGCGCCCGAGGGTCGCGGGCGTGGTGAAGGTGACCGCAACGGTGCAACCCTCGCCTGAGGCGAGGACAGGGGCCAGGCTCGGGCACGGCTCGGGTCCGCCGGCCGCCAGCGTGAAATCGCCCGGGCCCCCCGCTCCCACGACGCGGTTGCCGATGTCGATCGAGCTCACCGTTATGCTGCTTGCGCCAGGGTTCGAAATGCGAAAAGTGGCCGAGGACGGCGCCGAGCCGAGGTCGATGGCGCCGAAATCGTGCGCTCCAGGGCTCAGCAGCACGATTCGCTCGTGCGCGCCTTGATCGATCAGCGCGCTGCCATTGCCGTCGGCGTCCACGATCCTCGCGTTGCCGTCGATATCGCGCGCCGCCGTCTGCGAAACCGTGGTGTCGCCTGCCTCGAGCGACGGCGACGCCTCCTGCAGTCGATAGTTGCCGCCCGCCTGGTCGACGAACAGCGGATCGGCGGAGATGTTGCCGTTCGCCGCCGCCTGGCCGGCGCAGGCGCCGCCGTAAGCCGTCCCGGACGGGGCAAAGGCGTTGTTGAATCGCAGCCGCGGAGGGCCCACGCCGTTGTTCGACACGCACTGAACCGCGGTCTGGCCTGCCTTGCCGATGACGATGTTGTTCGCGAACTCGGGCGCGGCCTCGACGAACGACTCGATCCGGATCCCGGAACCCGAGGCACTGTCGTTATCCGCGATCGTGTTGTTGACGACCAGCTGGCCGCTCCGGCCAGTGCGCCAGTAGATGCCCCCACCGCAACTAGCCTTGTTGCCGGTGATGACGTTCTGAACGACGATGACGCCGCCTCCAGTGCTGATTCCGCCTCCGCAGTTGCCTCCCGCGGAGTTCCCGCTGACGATGTTTCCGCGAATGGCGACCTCGTTCGATTGCGTCAGGATTCCCGCTCCCTCGCCCGCGGCGACATTGCCCGAGATGATGTTGTCGAATATCTCGGTGCGAGGGCGCGGGGTGGAGTCGTTTTCGATCAAAATTCCGCCGCCTCTACCGCTGCATCCCTCGGCCCGGTTGTTGGTGATCGTGTTCCTTTGTATCAACGGCGAACCACGGTCGTTCGATATTCCCATGCCGCCGCACGCGCGGTTATTGGAGATGATGTTCCCGGTGATCGTGGGGGAAGAATGGCTGATCCATATGCCGCCGCCGTCGTTCAATGTTGGCAGACCGGAACCCGACCTCCCGTTGAACAGGGTGAACCCGTTGAGGACGGAGGACCTTCCCTCGCCCGAGCCGAATCTGACCACAGTGCCGGCAAGATTCCCGTCGACCAGGGTGACCTCAGGCCCGCCCTCGCTGGTGACGGTGATGGCCTTGCCGATGAAATCGATGTTCTCGACGTAGGTCCCGGGCGCCACGAGTACCGTGTCGCCGTTGGCCGCGGCGTCGATCGCCAGCTGGATCGTGGAGTAATGCTGAGGCACTCTGATGACCGTCTGAGCCTGCGCGCTCATCGCAAGCGCGAAAACGGCAACCGCCGAGCCGATGCTATTCGCTGCCTTTGGCCGCTGCGCAATCATTGCGCGACGACGATCCAGCTTCCCGGCGGCACCGTTCTGATGAAGCCTTCCGTGGGCTTGATCGCCCTGCCGTTCATCGGATACAGGTAGTTCTCGCCGGTCGATGAGTGCCGCCAAAGGAGGTCGCTCCTGCCGTCGCCGTCATAGTCGCGCACCGCGACGATCTCCCAGGCAAGGTCCGATACGGTCCTCAAGAAGCCTTCGCCGGGCTTGACGGTCCTGCCGTCCATGGGAAAGAGATAGTTGTCGCCGCTCGAACCATTGCGCCACACGATGTCGGCCTTGCCGTCGCCGTCGAAGTCGCCCACGCCTTTCACTTGCCAGACCGTGCTCGGCACCGTGGTGATGAACCCTTCCGTCGCCTTGATCGCGGTGCCGTTCATGAAGTAGAGGTAGTTCTGGCCGTTCGATGAGTTGCGCCACAGGATGTCGTCCTTGCCGTCGCCGTCGAAGTCTCCGAGCCCCGCGAGCTGCCAGTTGAGATCGGCCAGCGTGCGCAGGTATCCCTCGTTCACGATCGACAGCCCGTTCATGAAGTAGATGTAGTTCTCCCCCGTGCTCGAGTTGCGCCACAGGACGTCGGACAGGCCGTCGCCGTCGAAGTCGCCAATGCCCGCGACCTGCCAGCTTTGGCCGGCTACCGTGCGGACATAGCCTTCGGTGGGCTTGATCGCGCTGCCGGCCATCAGGTACACGTAGTTCTCGCCGCTGCTCGAGTTGCGCCAGAGGATGTCGGCCCTGCCGTCCCCGTCGAAATCGCCCGTTCCGACAATTTTCCAATTGAGGTCTGCGACGGCGCGCAGATAACCCTCCCCTTCGAGGATCGTCGTGCCCTCCATCGGATACAAGTAGTTTTCGCCCGTGCTGGTGTTGCGCCAGAGGATGTCGGCGTTGCCGTCGCCGTCGAAATCCGCGCGCCTTGCACGCGGTACAACGCTCCACAGGTAGGTTGCGGGCGTCGGATCGGGATCGCCGAGCAACGAGATGGCGCGTACCTGGAACCGGTGCGGACCCGGCGGCAAGTTGAATTGCATCGGGCTGGTACAAGGGGTGAACTTGGGCTGGTTGTCGAGCTTGCATTCGAAACCGGTCGCATCGGCACCGGAAGCGAATGTGAAGGCGAACGCACCCGAGACTGTGCGTTCAGGAGGTGCGGAAACGATCGAGGTATCGACAGCCACTTCGGCAGACAGCGCCGCTACGGTTGGCGAGCCCGAAATGTCGGAAACGACCCTTAGCGTCGCGCCCTTGCGGCCCAAGGTTGGCGGTGTGGTGAAGGTAACGACAACGGTGCAGGCTTGCCCGGGAGCCAGGGTCGGGGCAAGGCTCGGGCAGGGGTCGGCACCTCCCGCGGCCACGGCAAAACCCGCCGGCCCTCCGGCGCCAACGAGGCGATGCCCGACGCTGATCGAAGTGATGTTGAGGACGCTTGCGCCGGGATTGGCGAGCGAAAACGTCTGCGACACGGATGCCGAACCCAGATCCAGGCTGCCGAAATCATGTGAATTCGGTGTCAACAACGGCGCGCGCTCGTGGGCGCCCATATCGACGATTCCGGCACCGTCGCCGTTTCCGTCCAGAATTCTCGCGTTGCCGTCCGCATCGCGATTCGGCACCTCGGCAGCGGCGCCGTCCCCGGCGTCGATCGAAGGCGACGCAAGCTGAAGTCGATAGTCGCCTTTCGGTCGATTGACGAACAACGGGTCCGACGAAATGTTGCCGTTGGTGCCCGTGGGATCAATGCATGACTCGCCGTACGGCGCTGCGGCCGTGGTCAGGACGTTGTTGAACCGGAAGGCCAGAGCACTCCACGCTTCGCAATACACCGCGTTTTGCCCATCCCTTCCAACAATAATGCTGTTGCTCAGCTGCCCTGCGGTGCCCTCGGCGTGAATGCCCGAACCCTTGGCGCCGTCATTGTCGGCAATCGTGTTGTTTACGAGCCGTAGCCCCGTCGACCCCCAGTAAATCCCGCCACCGCAGCCCGCGCTGTTGCCGACGATGACGTTCTGCGCGATCAGCGGGTCTGAGAGAGCTCGTATCGCAATCCCTCCGCCCGGGCTGCAAGGGCTCAGACCACTGGCGGTGTTCCCCTCGATGAGATTGCCCCGGATGATTGGCCCGGCGCTCCACAGAGAGATGCCGCCTCCCACGATGCTGGCGTTGCCGGCAATGACGTTTTCGACGATCTCGGCAGAGAGATTTCCGGCCGAAGGAGTGAAATAAACCGACATGCCACCCCCGTCACCGAAGCAGCCCGTATCGGTGTTGTTGATGATGGTGTTCTTCTGGACCAGGGGCGCGGACGACAGCGCGATAATCCCCGTGCATACGCGAGTCCTCGCGATGATGTTGCCGGTGATGGTCGGGGATGAGTTCTCGATCCTGATTCCCCCGCCCTCAAGGCCGCCCGGCGAGCCTCCGTTCAGCACCGTAAACCCGCTGAGCACCGACGACCGCCCTTCGCCGGAGATGAACTTGACGACCGCGTTTACGTGATTGCCGTCGATGAGCGTGACCTCGGGGCCGCTCTCGCTGGTCACCGTGATCGCCTTGCCCGAGAAATTGATCCTCTCGGCGTAAGTGCCGGGTGACACAAGCACGGTGTCGCCGTCCGCCGCTGCGTCGATCGCGGCCTGAATCGTCGGCTGGTCGAGCGGAACCCGGATCGTGCCCTGGGCTTGGGCACCCGGCGCAGCCACGAGAAGCAGCGCGCTCAAGACCCCTGCACCCCGGCGGGTTGCTCCCGTCATCGCTCTCCCTTTAACGCGCCACGATACCCCAGCCTCCGGGCGGCACGCTCCTCACATAGCCCTCGGTCGGCTTGATGCTCAAGCCGTCCATCGGATAAAGGTAGTTCTCGCCGGTCGAGACATTGCGCCACAGGATGTCGGCCTTGCCGTCGCCGTCGTAGTCGCCCGTGGCCATGATCTGCCAGTCGGGAACGGGCACGGTGCGCAGGTAGCCTTCGTTCACGATCGAAAGACCGTTCATCAAATACAGGTAGTTCTCGCCGCTCGCGGAGTTCCTCCACAGCACGTCGCTCTTGCCGTCGCCGTCGAGGTCGCCGACACCTTTGATCTGCCAGTGAGCAATGGGCACCGTGCGCACGTAACCTTCGTTCGCGATCGCAAGAGCATTCATGAAGAACAGATAGTTCTCGCCGCTCGTCGCGTTGCGCCACAGGATGTCCGCCCTGCCGTCGCCGTCGAAGTCGCCCACGCCCGCGACCTGCCAGTCGAGGTCCGCGACGGTGCGCAGGTACCCCTCGTTCGCGATCGAGAGACCGTTCATGAAGTAGACGTAGCTCTCGCCGGTGCTGGAATTGCGCCACAGGACATCGTCCTTGCCGTCGCCGTCGAAGTCGCCCGTGGCCGCGACCTGCCAGCCCTGGTCGGCCACGGTGCGCAGGTAGCCTTCGCCGGCGATCAGCGTGCCGCTCATCAGGTAAAGGTAGTTGTCGCCGTTGCCCGCGTTGCGCCACAGGATGTCGGCGCTGCCGTCGCCGTCGAAGTCCCCGGTGGCTGCGACCTGCCAGTCTTGATCGGGCACCGCGCGCAGGTAGCCCTCGCTGCCCATGATCACGGGCCCGTACATGGGAAACAGGTAGTTCTCTCCGGTGGAGGAATTGCGCCACAGGATGTCGGCGTACCCGTCGCCGCCGAGATCGGCGCGGCGCGCGGCGCGCGCGCCCGCGCTGAACGCGCCGCCGCCTTGCGCAGACACCGCATAGGGCAGCCAATTGCTCGGACGGTTGCCGTTGCCGATCTGGCCGTAGTGGTTGTGGCCCCAGGAGTGGAGGGTGCCGTCCGCGGCGCGCGCCAGGGTGTGATACGCGCCTGCCGTGACGCCGACCGCATCGAGCGCGACCGACATGACGTGCTCCGTCGTCACGAGACTCTCGACGAAGCCGGCTTGCCCGAAGCTGCTGCGGCCCCAGCCCCACACGTCGCCGCCGTTTCTCACGACGACCGAGTGCAGCGCACCCGCCGCGACGGAAGTGGCGTCGGCGATTCCGACGATCGGCGCCGGCACGCGGCGGTCCGCGGTAATGCCGCCGCCGAGCTGTCCGTCGCCGTTGGCGCCCCAGCCCCAGAGCTGGCCGCCCGACTGGATCGCCAGCGTGTGGGCGATCCCGGCCGCTACAAGCGTGATTCCCTCGGGCGCCAGAACTTGAACCGGCGTGTCGCGGTTCTCGAAGGTGTCGTCGCCGAGCTGGCCATGCGCGTTCCAGCCCCACGCCCACAGCGTTCCGTCGTTCTTGCGCGCGAGCGAGTGAAAGCCGCCGGCGGCGATCGCGACCACCCCGCTCAGCCCGGTCACCTGCACCGGCGCGTTGCGCTCCTGGAAGCTGCCGTCGCCGAGCTGTCCCTCGTCGTTGCGCCCCCAAGCCCACACGGTCCCGTCCTGCGCGCGCGCCAGGCTGTGCTGGTAGCCCGCGGCGACCTCCACGATCACGACGCCCGGTAGAGGGGGCGCGAGCACGCCGGGCGCCGCGCGCGCGGCGTTGTTGCCGGTGCCGAGCTGCCCGCGCGAGTTCCAGCCCCAGGTCCACACTTTGCCGTCCGCGTCGAGCGCCATGGAGTGCACGCCGCCCGCCGCGACCGCCGCTATGCCCGTAAGCGCAGCAATGCGCTGCGGCATCGAGCGCTGGATATGCGTGCCGTCGCCGATCTGCCCCGAATCGTTGAAGCCCCACGCCCAGACGCTGCCGTCGCTCTTGCGCGCGAGGCTATGGTGCTCGCCCGCCGCCACGGAGGTGACGCCCGCAAGGCCCGTAGCCTGCGCCGGGGTCCCGCTGGCGAGAAAGTGCACGCCGTCGCCCAGGGCATGGCCGTTCTTGCCCCAGGTGAGCACCGTTCCGTCGCGCTGAAGCACGACGACGATGTCGTTGACGTTGCCCGCGCCGTTGCTGCCCGCGATGGCGCGCGGCCGGGAAATGCCGGCGACCGCAGTGGGCACCGCGCCCGCGCTGCTCGTGAACGTTCCGTCGCCAACGAAGCCCAGGCCGCCCGAGCCCCACAGCCAGAGCTTCCCGTCGGCGGTCACGGCATAGCTCGAAGTCGTGCCGGCGGAAATGCGCGTCACGTTCGCGAGGCCGGCGACCTGGACCGGCGCCGGCCGGTCCTCGGTGGTGAAGTCGCCGAGCTGGCCCGCGCCGTTCGCACCCCACGCCCACAGCGTGCCATCTGCGCGCAGCGCGAGCGCGTGGCCAAGCGCCGCGCCGCCGCCGGCAGCGGCGATCTGCACGATGCCGGCGAGCGACGGCACCTGCACCGGGGTGGTCTGCGCAGGTCCGTTCGGCCCCGCCAGGCCGCCCCATTGCCAGACCGTGCCGTCCGCGCGCAGCGCCACGCCGAAGCTGCCGGCCGCCGCAACCGCCGTGACGCTCGACAGGCCGATCACCTGCACCGGGTCGCGGCGCTTGCCTGCCGTGACGGCGGTGCCGTCGCCGAGCTGGCCGACGCTGTTCATGCCCCAGGCCCATACGGTACCGTCGTGCTTGAGCGCATAGGAAAAATCGCCCGCGGTCGCGACCGCGCGCACCCCGGCGAGCGGCATGATCTGATCCGGAGACAGGTAATTCGTCAGGAGCTGGGAGAAACTGCCCCACTGCCAGACGGTGCCGTCCACTTTCGCAACCAGGCTGGTGTTCTTCGCGGCCGCGATCGACACCGCCTGCGCAATCCCGGGTACCTGGGCCGGATAGCCGCGCGGCAATTGCGTGCCGTCGCCGAGCTCTCCCATCGTGTTGTAGCCCCAGGACCACAGGCTGCCGTCGGCATGCAGCGCGAGCACGTGCGATCCAGAGCTCGCGACCTGCGGCATCGCCGCGCCCGCGGCTTGCGCCACCGCGAGCAGCACGCAGGTCGTGAACGCTCTCATTAGCCGATTGCTGGAAGCGTCAGCGCGGCTCCCAATCAGGGTCGGCGACGGTGCGAAGGTAGCCTTCGGTCGGCAGGATCGTCGTGCCATCCATGGGATAGAAATAATTCTCGCCGGTAGTGGCATGGCGCCACAGCACGTCCGCCTTCCCGTCGCCGTTGTAGTCGGCGCAGGCCCGCACTTTCCACTCGGGGTCCGCGACGGTTCGCACGTAGCCTTCGGAGGGCAGGATCGAGGTCGCGTCCATCGGAAAGAGGTAATTCTCGCCGGTAGCCTCTTCCGTGGCCTGATTGCGCCAGAGGATGTCGGCTTTTCCGTCCTGGTCGAAATCGCCCACGCCCGCCACTTCCCAGCGGGGATCCGCGACCGCGCGGATGAAGCCTTCCGCCTCGACCGAGAGCCCGTTCATGAAGAACACGTAGTTGTCGCCGGAATCGACGTTGCGCCACACGATGTCCGAGCGGCCGTCGCCGTTCAGGTCCGCCGGCGCGGCCGGCGTCGAAACCGCCAGCGAAAGCGCCAGGGCGATGCGGGCTAGCATGGGCGCTACCGCTGCGGCTGCCAGTTCTGGTCGGTCACGCTGCGTACATATCCTTCGCTCGGCTTGATCGCGATGCCGTCCATCGGGAACACGTAGTTGAGGCCGCTCGAGCCGTTGCGCCACAGCAGGTCACTCCTGCCGTCGCCGTCGTAGTCGCCCACCGCGACGATCTGCCACGTCATGTCGGCAACCGTGCGCACGTAGCCCTCGCCGACTATATTGGTTCCATCCATGAGGTAGATGTAGTTCTCTCCGCTGCTCGAGTTGCGCCACAGAATGTCTGCCCTGCCGTCGCGATCGAAGTCGCCGACGCCTTTGATCTCCCAGTTCGTGTCCGCGACGGTACGCAGGTAGCCCTCGTTCACGATCGAGACGCCATTCATGAAAAAGATGTAGTTCTCGCCGCTTGTCCTATTGCGCCAGAGGATGTCTGATCTGCCGTTGCGGTCGAAGTCGCCCACGCCCTTGATCTCCCACGCCGCGTCGGCCACGGTGCGCACGTAGCCCTCGCTCAGGATCGCAAGATCGTTCATGAGATAGACGTAGGTGTCGCCGCTCGCGCTGTTGCGCCAGAGGATGTCGTCCCTGCCGTCGCCGTCGAAGTCGCCGATGCCGGCGACGATCCAGTTCTGGTCGGCTACCGTGCGGATGTAGCCCTCGGCGACGATGCTCGTGCCGATCATCGCGTAGATGTAGTTCTCGCCAGTGCTCTTGTTGCGCCACAGAATGTCTGCCCTGCCGTCGCCGTCGAAGGCGCCCACGCCGGCGATCTCCCAGTTGAGATCGGCCACCGTGCGCAGGTAACCTTCGTTGAAGATCTCAAGCCCGGCCATGACGTACGCATAGTTTTCGCCGGTGGAGACGTTGCGCCACAGGATGTCCGAAAAGCCGTCGCCGCTCAGGTCCTTCGGCGCCCAGGCCCCGCCGCCCCCGACCCGTAGCGTGGAGTTGACGCGCATCTCCCCCCACAGCACGTGCGCCGAGCCGTCGCAATACTGCTGGAAGTTCACGGCCAGGCGCTGCACGCTGCCGTCCCCGGCGTAGGCGACGTCGAACACGTCGAAGCGGCCGGTCAGGCTGTTGCACGCGCGCCCGTCGCCGGAGAAATTGAGCCCGGGGCCGCTGCCATTGGATCCGCTTCTCACTGCGCCTTCATAGCTTCCCACAACGACCGGGCCATCGCCGGGTGCGTCGAGCTCCAGGAACCAGAGGGTGCCGCCGGACATGTTGGGTGGCGGCTCGGTCATGCTCACGGTGATTCTGCCACCGGCATGGTTGTTGACCTGGAGCGACGATCCCGGATTCTCGGGCCCGAAGTTGATGAGCCGTGTGCTTTCATTTCCGATGAATTCCCCGGGCGGGCTGATAAGGTAGAGCGCCGATGCCGGAGCCGGCGCCAGAAAGCGCGAGGTGATCGAGAAATCAACGCTCAGATCTCCGATCGTCAGGGTCGCCTTCCTCGTCGCCCCCGGCCTCCACGCCGCCCCGGCGCCCACCTGGACCGTCTGGAAGTTGTTCACCGTGCCCGGCGCGTTGGTGAACGGGAGGCTGCCGATCCTGTAGCTGCCGCCGACGATCGAGATCGGCGTTGGCCCGGTGAGGCCGCTGATCACCACGCGGTTGGAATAGAACACGAGGCCGAACGGCGCTCCGGTCACCGGCGCGAAGCTGAACTGATCGACGGCCAGCGCGGCGTGCGCCGAGATCGCATACAGCGAGACCGCCACTAACGTGCGGGCCAGCATATTTGTCACCTCTGAGGTTGCCAGTTCTGGTCGGTCACGCTGCGCAGATAACCCTCGCTCGGCTTGATGACGATGCCGTCCATCGGATAGAGGTAGTTCTCGCCGGTGGAAGAGTTGCGCCACAGGATGTCGCTCTTGCCGTCGCCGTCGTAGTCGCCCGTCGCAACGATCTGCCAAGCGCCATTCGGGACGGTGCGCAGATAGCCCTCGCTCGGCTTGATCGTGAGCCCGTCCATGAAGTAGATGTAGTTCTCGCCGGTGCTCGTGTTGCGCCACGCGATGTCGGCCGTGCCGTCGCCGTCAAAATCGCCCACGCCCTTGATCTGCCAGGATTGGTCGGCCACCGTTCGCAGGTAGCCTTCGCTCGGCTTGATTGCGATGCCGTCCATGAGGTACAGGTAGTTCTCCCCGGAAGCCATTCTGCGCCACACGACGTCGGCCTTGCCGTCGCCGTCGAAGTCCGCCACGCCCGCCACTTCCCAAGAGTTGTCCGCGACTGTGCGCACGTAGCCTTCCCCCGCGATCTGGATGCCGTTCATCAGGTAGACGTAGTTCTCGCCCGAACCGGTGTTGCGCCAGAAGATGTCGTCCCGTCCATTGCCGTCGAAGTCCCCCACTCCCGCGACGATCCAGCTTTGATCGGCCACCGTGCGCAGATAGCCTTCGTTCGCGATGGAAAGGCCGTCCATGACGTAGAGGTAGTTTTCGCCCGTGCTCGCATTGCGCCACAGGATGTCCGCCTTGCCGTCGCCGTCGAAGTCTCCGCTGGCCACGATTCGCCAGTCCGGTACCGATACCGTTCGCAAGTATCCTTCGCTCGACAGGATCGTCGCGCCGTTCATCGGGTACAGATAGTTTTCACCGCTCGCACTGTTGCGCCACAGGACGTCCGAGCGGCTGTCGGCGTTGAAGTCGCCCTGATTGCGGATGACGACGTTGCTGTCGAGCGGCACGCGGGAATTGAAACGCATCTGACCTAACAAAGGAGACGGGTCTCCCTCGCAGCGGTGCTCGAAGTTCACCGCCGCGCGCTCGATCTCGTCGTTGGCCGCGTATCCCAGCTCCAGAACGTCGAACCGACCGCTCGCGGTGCAGAACCTGCCGAAGCGAGAGAACTGAAGGATCGGCGCGTCGCCGCCGGGGTAGGTCTGCGCGCCCTCATACCGCCCGGGCGTGAGTGCACGGGCGCCCGATGCAAGCAAACCCAGCCTCGCGTCGAGGCCTGCAGACGGGTAGAACCCGGCGGTGATTCCGGGGCCGCCGGCGCTCCCTCCGATTTCCATCGAGGCTTGCGGTTCCCCGCTTCCAATATTGATCACCTTGTTGCGGCCCTCGCCCATGTAATTGAGCGGCTCGCTTCTCCAGAAAAGGATCGTCCGGACCTCGCCGGGAACCTGGGTGGTGACGGAAAAAACGGCGCTCACGCCGCCGATGGTGACCGTGGCGGACGCCGTGGCGCCGTACCCGGCGGCCGACGTCAGGCGCACTTCCACGTTGCACGAATTGCAGACCGTGCCCGGCTCGGCCGCAAAAGCCAGCCCGCCCACCGAGTATTCTCCGCCCACGATGGAAATCGGCACCGGCGCGTTTCTGCCCGTTACCGGCACGGGGTCGGAATAGATCGTCGTTGCGAGCGGCGCGCCGGTAACTGCACGAAAACTGAACGCATCGGGCATGTCGTCGATCTGCGTGGTGACGATGAAGGGCGCCACGCGGCCGCCGATGTCGAGCGTAGCGCTGGCCGACAGACCCGGATTCGGCGATCGGAGTTGCACCCTGATCCGGTTGCCGGCGCTCACCAAGCCTGTGAGCTCGGTGAACGCTCCGCCGTGGATCTGGTATGCGGCACCGGGGTCCCCGCTGATCCTGATCGGTGCCGGACCGTCGATGCCCGCGACGGTGATCTCATCCGACACCACCTGCGCACCTCCGAACCCCCCGACCGTCTTTGGCGCGAACGCGAACTCGTCCGGAAAGGTGTCCGGCACGCTGTATTCCGTGAGCTGCCAGGTCCTCAGCGGACCGTCACGCCAACCCGAGCGCTTCTCCTGAACCGGTCCGACGCCCGGCGCGAGCCACATCTCGTGCGTTTCCGTCGCAAAGCCATTGCCGAGGTCCACCACCAGCCGGACATGCAGCACATCGGTGAAAGTGCCGGCGGGGACCGTAAAGGTGGGCTCGATGCCGAGCAGCGTCGTCGTTGCGCTGTAGTTGAGGATTGCCGGATCCACCCGGCCTGTGCGCTGCAGCGGCGTGCCGACCGTCGCATCCTCGGCAAGCAGGATCCACGGCGGCAAGTGTTCGTCAGTTATGCCAAATCTGAGCAAGCCATGAAAACGCACGCCTGAATCGTTGGAGAAGTACCTTTCCCTTCCCGCCTGGTCGCGCACGATCATCACGAATTGGCCGCCCAGCGTGCGGATGCCAGTGACGGTCCGCGTCTCGGTCGTGTCGGGCGTTTCCGGGTCCTCGTCAGAAACCGCGTAGCTCCACATCGCGTCGGTGGGAAGCGGGAAATAGTGCACCGAAGAGATAGCCGCGGCGTGCTGCGATACGAAGCAGAACGCGGCAAGGAGAAACAGCCGGAGATGCAACGCGATCGGCCGGTCGGGCGACGATGCTGGCTGCACCAGCGTCAGCGCGGCTCCCAATCAAGATCGTCGACGGTGCGAAGGTAGCCTTCGGTCGACAGGACCGTCGCGCCGTCCATGGGGTACAAATAGTTTTCGCCGGTGGTGGCATTGCGCCACAGCACGTCGGCCTTCCCGTCGCCGTTGTAGTCGGCGCAGGCTCTGACCCTCCACTGCGTATCCGCGACCGCGCGAACGTAGCCTTCGGTGGCGAGGATCGAGGTCGAGTCCATCGGATAGAGGTAGTTCTCGCCGCTGGTGGCGTGGCGCCACAGCACGTCCGCCCTGCCGTCGCCGTTGAAGTCGGCGACGCAGACGATCCGCCAGGCCGTATCCGGTACGGTTCTCAAGTAGCCTTCGCCGGACTTGATCGCGAGCCCGTCCATCGGATAAAGATAATTCTCGCCGCTTTCCTGGTTGCGCCAGAGGATGTCGGCGTTTCCGTCCTGGTCGAAATCAGCCACGCCCGCGACTTCCCAGTTGGGGTCTGCGACCGTCCGGATGTAGCCTGCCGAAGCGATCGAGAGTCCGTCCATGAAGTAAACGTAGTTCTCTCCGGTCAAGGCGTGGCGCCAGAGAATGTCGTTGCGCCCATCGCCGTTGAAATCGCCGGTGCCCACGATGCGCCAGTCGAGGTCCGCCACGGTCCGCACGTAGCCTTCGCCCCTGATCGAGAGACCGTCCATCAAATAGATATAGGTTTCACCGGTACCGGTGTTGCGCCAGAAAAGGTCCGCGTTGCCGTCGCCGTCGAAGTCGCCGACGCCGTCGATGTGCCAATCCGGATCCTCGACCGTACGCAAGTAGCCTTCGTTCACGATCGAAAGACCGTTCATGAAGTAGACGTAGTTCTCGCCCGTGCTCGAGTTGCGCCACAGGATGTCGGCGCTGCCGTTGCCGTCGAAGTCCCCCGTAGCCACGATCCCCCAGGCCGACACCACGGGGACGGTGCGCAGGTAGCCCTCGTTCGCGATCGAAAGCCCGTTCATGAAGTAGACGTAGTTCTCCCCCGT
>Ga0137319_1000109_pt1 | contig 33565 bp, 33 predicted proteins | sample EasRivERMZT333_2_FD_104752 | JGI IMG/M metagenome (GOLD analysis project Ga0137319, IMG submission 104752) | Soil microbial communities from meander-bound floodplain in the East River, Colorado, USA - East River MetaG ERMZT333_2 | ecosystem: Environmental > Terrestrial > Soil > Floodplain ... | reverse complement strand
CCCCTGCCGGAAAAAGCACGCCACAGCCGTCCATGCGGCGAGGAGCGACTTGCGCGAGCAGGTCGGCCAGCGGCATTTTGCCTGTTTTGCCTTCGGGCGAAACGGCTTGGACCTCGGTGCCTTGGATCATGATAGACGCCATATGTTTGTCCTTTCGTCGTCGGCGGGTGGCCGCTGGAAAACGCAGAATCCGGAGTTGCATTTTGAATGAAGCACCAAGTGGCGGCAGCCAGGATAGCCGCCGCCACGGATTTGCGCCTTCAGTGGCGGCCCTTCTCGCCTACCTTGTGCGCAAAGGCGAGCATCTGGCCGGGGCGAACCACCGTGTCGTCGCCCGCGTCAGCGCCGTTGAGCGTCGCCTCGCCGCGTGGATCGATATCGAATCGATCGCGGAACCGCGCGCGGATCTCGCCCACCGTGCGTCCAGCAATGGGCAACTGTTCTTCATATGGCCCGCTGGCGACAGTCGCCAGCGTGTCGGTTTCCTCATCAACGGCGAAGATGCTGCTGCCGCCGCCGCCGCCGAAGAAGGAGTGTTGTTCATGACTCGGTCTGTTGATTTCTCTCATGGTCTTTCCTTTGTTGGTTGTTTAGCTGCGTTGAAACTCCTGCGGTTGAAGCGCGGGTTGCGGGAGGCGCCGCAGGTTTGCCACGCGCACACCATCGGGCAGATCGACGTAGTGCGACGCGTTGAACTCACTGAGCAAATCGACCGTGCTGCGGATTTGCTCGTCGAAGGCGCGGATCAGCAATTCGAGGCTCACGCCGGGACGGTCCGTGCCCCGCGCTTCCGCCTTGGAAGCCTCGTTGGCGGCCTGCTGCACGGCGCGATCCACCAGCGCCCCAGTGAGAAAATCGCGGCGATATTTTGTCACCGGCGTGGTGGAACCGGCGTAGGTCAATTCCACCAAACCATGGTCCGCGCCGTTCGGACTGAACAGCCACGCGGCGAGGTCGCTGACAACTTTAAGGCGAACCTGCTCTTGTGTGCAGCCGTTGTTCGAGACCACCGGCAGCCGGGCAATGTGCTTTTGAAGCACCGCCAGGAACGCCTTGCGTTTGAGCCGCCCGAATTGTTCGATGGTGCCACCGGCGCGTCGCAAAAAAGCGCGGTCCACCTGCTGGGCTTCATTGGTGGTGGCGACATAGACAATCAGTTTGTCTTTGAGTTCCGGGCGTGTCGGGTCAAAACGCTCCAAGGCTGTGTTGAGGATTCGATCGTGAATGGGTTCATGCCCCCTCGCTTTCGCAAGGGCATCAATTTCCTCCATGATGACCAAGAGTGGAAGTTTATGGAGTCTTCCGTCGGGCGCCGTGAACGGTTCATCCGCCAATTGCTCGACCTCGGTAAAGAAGCGGTCCAGATTCTTATCGCTCTCGCCAAGCCACATGGAGAGGATCTGGCTGAGGCGAAGACGGAACACGCGCGGAGGCAATTGCTCCATCGGCACGCCGGTGACTTCGCTCATGATTTCGTACATGCGCCGCCAAACGGCCTGCACAGCCAAACTTTTTCCGGCACCACTGGCACCCGTCAAAAGCCGCATGACGGATTTACGCAATGCGTAACGTCTTCGAATTTCGGGCCTTGTCATCTCCAGGCGAATCAGGTCCGAGAGTTCCTCAATAATCTTTGGCGGGTCACCAATGTCTTTTTCGGGCGTTACGTTTGGCACCGGCTCCCTGACCAAAAACTTGTAGTGGGAAAGCCCATCTTCGCGAGGCAGCGCGTCAAAGGCGAAGTATTGCCGCGCATTGACCACTACGGGCGTGCCGGGTCCGGCCTGACCGTCGTTGAGCTTATCCATGAGCGTCTGCGAAGCCAGGAACACACAGCGTTCGTTGCCGCGGAAGGTCACCGTGATGTGGCGGTTGTCCACGCGACGTTCCAATTGGGCCTCTTCTCCGACTTTGATGCCACTGGGCGCGCGATAGAGCAGGGCGCGTCCCTTGCCTTCGAGGACGACGCGATCTCCCTGGCGGAGGCTCTCGGCCAGTTTCTCGTCGGGGACCACTGTGTAGGCCATCACCCCGTCATCCAACACGACCAACGCGTGTTTGGCGGGAGAACCGTTGGGCGACATCATCTCGATGAAGGTCGCGTGGCGCAACGGCCCTTCCAGCATTTGGCGGATGAGTTCGGAAAGTTGCCTGGATTTTTCGGCGTGAAGCGCTTCACCTTCCATGGCTGCGAGCCCCTCCAGCAAGGTCATGAGAATGAATTTGCCCTCCTCGCTGGGGTTGTTCACGACGCCTTTGAGCAATTCCAGTCGTTGTTCGATGGGCGTTGCTGGATCGATGAGCATCATCTGAATCGGGTTCGCTTTCTTATTCTTGGGCATAAGGCTCCTTTCTCTTGTTTTTTTGCCACAGAGGCACGGAGACACAGAGAACAATTCTACTTTCTTGTCCGAGTGCCAGTTCAGGCTTAGTCATTGGTTTTTTTCGGCATTTGGAATTTGTCATTCGCCATTTGTCTTCTCTGTGCCTCTGCATCTCTGTGGCTATCATCACGTCGGTTTCTGTTCCCACTCTGCCGGCTGGAAATCCGGGAGGATGAAAAATCCGCGCGCCTGCAAACGACCATCCTGCAGTCCGTAAAGGCCATTGATTCGGTCAGCGCGCGCGGACAGGCCGAAGATGTGACACAACTGCCAGGGTTGGCGGGCGAAGACGGCCCGGGTCCAGGTCTGGTCATCTGGCGACACGAATACGTTGGTCATATCGCAGGTCGGTCGCTTCAGGCAAAGGTCGCAAATCTTGCCGTCGTTCGGCACGAAGTTGTGGCCGTGACATTGGCCGAGTATACGTTCGGCGCGCTCGGGACAGGCCGCCTGTTTGGCGTTCATGACCCGCTGGATCCTCCCCCAACTGCGATTGCTGTATGAAAGCGCAAAGGTGGACTCTTCGGCTTCCATGACTTCGAGCACGTCGCTGACCACGCAGAAGAACTCGCCTGTCTCCGGGCACGAACACAACGGCCCCACCAACACGGCGCCGGTCTCGACCGGTGGATGTGCGCTGCTGCCCTTGCGGGCGCAGCGTTCGGCGCAGGCAAAGGCTTCAGCCGTATAGAAAAGCGGAAACACCGCGTCATCGAGCAGGTTGACCGCGGTCGCTTGTTTGAGCAAAGGACGGAGCGGTACGGTCAGGTAAGTGAGGGCAGGATTCTTAATGGCGATCGCAAACGATTCTGTCTCGGCGAAAGCGGGCACGAGCGGTTTTCGGTCAATCATGACTTCGTAAAGAACGGTGGGCTCGTCTTGCAGCCTGCCCGACTCTTTCAATTTTTGAATCGCGCGGCTGGCGACGGCGTTAAGGCTGCGGTTGGTGAATTCGCAGCGCGTGGGCTTGCCATTGGGCGGGATGACTTCGAGCGCAAATCCTGAGCATCGCGATGTCGAACCATCCGCCAGGTTCGGCACGAGGCGAATCGACACGTCCGAAAGAGCCACTGCGGGATGTCCTTTGCGAAGACAAGCATCCCGCCAGGCTTCGCTGAAAACGTCGGACAGGTCGGCCCGTGTCACAGGCTCCCGGACCAGGACGGGACCATGCGCTTCGGCCCGCACCACGATGCAGAGCGATTCGCCCGCCGTGGTGACGGATAAATCAGATGCTGAAGGGCTCATGACTTGCCTAGTTCCTGGGCGCATAAAACTCCCGGCAGATGCATTGGAAGTGCCAGTGAACGTGGCGGCGATAACGCAGCAGCACCAGCAAGTGGAGCAGCACGCGTCCCAGCGAGAATTGCGCGGCGAAGATCGCAAAACTGGTTCCGCGGCGAGGACCAGCGCACTGGCAACTCGTGCGCGCGGCAGGCGGGCGCAATGAAGCAAAGCCGGAGGTCGTCCTGGCGGGTTTGTCGCAGCAGGTCGCCTGGCTCGCTCTGAACCATCTGGCGCGGGCGGTTATTGGATTGGAGAATCGATTCATATGCCGGAGTTGAAACGCACTTGTTGGCTTCAGCAGGGACGGACCTCCTTGCGCCCGTCCCCGCCTCCACCAGTTCCTCACCGCATTCCCAAGTGGGATTTTGGTGTCAGTACCACGCGTGAGCCTGTTTCGATTTGATCGCCGATGGCGCGTGAATCATCCAGGTAGGCCGCCGTTTCATCGGACCTCAATGCCCAGGGGACGTTCTGCGGCAGTTCCATCCTGGCAGCCAGCGTTTTAGCCACGGCCCCGGCTGGAGCGGTTCGCTGGACGTCGGTCACCAGGGCGGTGTTCATTCCGGTCACGTCCACGACATCAAATTCGAAAGGTTCCTTTCGCGATGTGCCATTGGCGTGCGGGGCTTCTGCAGTCATCATGCTCATGTTTGTTCCTTTGGTTGGGTGGATGGAGGGATCGGCGAAATCTCCAGGGCCTGGGACTTAATGGTTGTGTCGGCCAGCAACTCCGCCGTTTCGACGAGGGCAAGGACGGCCCACCGTAACCCATCCAGGCCCGTCAAAAGCAAATGCTCGATGATGTGATGAGGCGCTCCGGTGAAGTTCAGTTCGGCAATTACCGGCGTTGCGTCTGTGTTGCGAGCGAATCCGAAACGCACCATGCGCCAGCCGTTCTGCGCCTCATGCAAAAGTTCCTCCAGCCAGCGCAACCGCGCTTGCGGCAAATCTGGTGGCAGCGTTTGAAGTATCGGAAAGCGCACCAGGCAGTGAGTTGGGTCCACGATCAATTCACCCTGGCGCACGAAAGCCCCGCACTGCACTGTCAGTTGGCCTTGTGGAATCCAGGATTCGACCAGTTGCCTCGATGGTGGCTGCCAGTCCTCCGCCACTTTCGTTTGGGCCGTTTCCAGCGCCCACGCCAGGCATGCGTCAAACGCGGGGGTTTGTTCTGCAACAGCGAACTCGTCGTGGTGCTCCAAGGAGAGGATGGTCAGCGGCAACTCAAAAACACGGCGTGGACAGGATCCGTCATCCACCCACTTCCACAAGGCCGGCGGGCTCGATGCCAGGTTGAGCGGGTATCGTGGCGGCTGCTCACTGTGCAGCTCCAGCGTGGCCCACTGCCCATCGATCTTGAAGAGAGTCCCATTGCAGCGGTAGGTAGCAGCCTCAGCGACGAAGCCGAATCGACGGAGGACGTCCTGCCATTGGCCAGATATGTTGTCAGGCGCGGTTGTGTTCATTTCGCCTCCTCCGCTGGAATAACGAATGGCTCTCGCGTGAGGGGAACCAGGTCGGTTCGTCGCTGGAAAAACTGTGCCGCCGCCGGATTGAGCACACCGCCGGAATCAAACATATCCAGCGAGATGGCCTGCAACGAAAGAGCAAGAAACGATTGCACCAGGAGCTCTGTGGCGGGCACATTTGCAGGCAGCTTAGGCCCTAAACAAAGCGGCTGGCGCGGGTCAAAGGCCACATTGCTGTGCCAGACAAAGGGCGGCCAAAGAATGTTGATAAACGAGTAACCGGGCTGCGGTGTGAAGATCGCCTCGCGGCGGTAGGTCAGCCCCAACCGCGCGTGCGTTGCGATCTGAACCGGCTGATGGGGATTCGGGAGGCACGGAACCGGGACTTTCATGGTCAGCGACACGCGCATCGCATCGGAAAGATCGATCCACTCGCACTGCAACCGATCTGAAATCTGACCCAGAGCGAGGACGTTATGTGCTTCACACAGTAGTCGATTGGCAAATTCCACAGGCCCTCGGCACGTGGCGGCGGCGAAGTCCATGAGCCTCTGGTTCTGGGCGTTCAAGCTCACGTCAGCCAATGCAGAAAGACTCACACGCGGGCTGGTGGATGGGGATGTCGCCATGGGCATCAGGATTCCTTTCCCTCATTCGGATTTCTGAACAACGCTGCCTGGCCGTCGTGGCGCACGAGCACCCAGCGCACGAAACCCACCTCGCGCAATGGGCGTTCCATCCATTGGCCGAGCAGTTGGGCCGGAACGCTGTGATGCGTGAAGAACGGCTGGGCGTGAAGCTCTGCGCCGCAGGTTGCGCAACGGCCGAGCGCTGGCTGGCTCATGCTCACGAACCGCTGCACAGGCGCAGGCTGCGCGCACGCGCACGCGCCAAACTCGACCCACTCGAAATCGGCAAGAGTGAACGTGGCCGAAGAACGACTGAAACCCGTCACAGCAAGGAGGCAGCTTGGGGAGCATTCTCCCAGGGGACGCGGCAGGGGCATTTGCGTGAACAACGTATGATCACAACAGCAATGCGCGCGGCGCACCAACCGTGAAGTCACTATCAAGTTTCGGTAGCCACAGAATTCAATCATCGTGTCGAGCACCGGTTCGCCCAAACCCAGGGCAAAGCGAAGGAGCTGGTTCATTCCCAGGTCTGCGCCGGTCGCACACGTGAAACTTGCGGCTCGGGTGGGCTGCTCGGAAATCGTCCGCGCGGGTTCGGCTGGCCTGAAACCGTCGCAGGAGAATTCGGTTTGGCGATGCAGATGCGCCCATTCTTCCGGACCAAATGCGCAGGCGGGACACGGCCCTTGTGCATCGGTGTTGCTGAAGAAACGCACGTGCGCGATCAACGTTTCCCCGTGGACCGAGGCGTGCAACAACGGCTTGCCCCAATGAAGACATTGTTGGCCGACGGCGATCTCGACCGGGAGATTGTCGGTGGCCATGACGACCAGGTGAGCCTCTGCGATCGCATCCAGGGGCAGTTCCTGAAATGAACCATCGAACGCATAAACGCAAGTGCCAGGGCTGATCTGTTTGCAACGCTGTGCGGTGCTGCTGGCTTTTGGTTTTCCTGGCTGGCTCATCTCGTGCGTCAGCACGCTTTCTCCTTTGAAAGCTTTGGGGTCTGTGATCCAGCAAGTGGAAATCCCCAGACGTGCGCAGTGCGTCGCCAGGCGGCCTCCCACGCTTCCTGCGCCGACAAAAAAAACTTTGAGAGCGCTCAGCGTGGCGGCTGCATCCACGTTGCAAGCCACGTAACAGGGCAGACGGATCGCGCGCGCTACCGGCGTCACCCCAGCAAGCGTCGGGAGTAAGATTTTGCGAAATGGACTGTAACAACTCATGGAGTCAAACGGGCAGGGAGGTAAATCCTTCGGTCAAGACGACGGGCCGCGCGCAGGCGCATTGGCTCAGGAGCCGGGCGCATTCGAGTCCACCACTATCCTTCTCGTCGCAATGATAAGTTTTTCCGCAGGCGCAGGTATAGACCATGGCGGTCGGGCTCAGAGGCACTCGACAGATCGGGCAGGGTTGTCCGACGCGATCGGGAGCAGGATAAGCAACACGCGGGCGGTTAAAGAGGGTCACATGGAAAAGCCAATCTGAGTTCAGTTGTAAAAGGTCCTTCTCTTTGAGCGCTACCAGGCGGGTCGCGAGCTGGCCGTTCACGCGCACTCTGAATTCTGCCGAGCCGATCAGTAAAAGCCGCGGCTGGGAACGCTGCGCGCGCACAGGCTCGAGCATCACCCACACGGCTGGCGGCGCAGGTTCACTGAGCGCTATCGTCGGCAGCGATGCGCCTGCGAGCGCCAAATAGGAAACCCCTGAGGGGACTGGCAGGCTGGGGAGGGGCGCCCCGGCAGGAAGCCGTGTGGACGCAACCGGGCCGCCCCCAACAAACGGCAGCGCGGCATCGGGAATGAGGTGAATCTGTTGCAACTCGAGGTCAGGTGACACGCGCGCCTCCTCCCGCGCAGACCGCGGCGCGAGCAAGTCGGCGGTCACTGATTCCACCTGTTCTAGTAAACGATTCATGATTGCGTAAAGTTCACCACGCGCGGCCGCGACACCGCGCGCCATTTACTCATGTCCGTCAGAAGCGAATTATTGGGAAAATTCTTTGAATAACTTTCGACGCTGAGGGATCAAGGTATGAAGTGATTCGCAACGAGACGAAGCAGCGACCAAGGAAGCACGGACTTCCGGTTCAGATCTCGATTTGGAAAATGCGACCGAGGATTCAGGAGCAGGCCGCCGAGCGTTGAAGCGCAAAAATTCCGCGCTTCGAAAAATCGCTGTGAGCAACGAAAAGATTTGTGCGGCGCCATCCTCGCGCGAGAGGAGAGCATGAGATCGCCTTGATGCTCACCGGGTTTGAGGCGTCATGAAAAAAACTAAAATTTCTCATTTACAACCCTAATTCAGCTTGTAACGTAATCGTCACGTTTTTTAGAACCCGCTGATCATGAGCTGCAAAGACATCATTCAGGGTTTGGCTTCCAAAGGCTACGACCTGGTCAGACGTGGCATCACCCTTTTGACACCCTTGATTCGGCCACTGGCTGGCTGCTTCGCCCAGAGCGAAGACCAGCCTGATTCTTCCAACGACAGAAAAGAAACGTGCTCGTGCCGCGACCTGATCCCGTGGCCGCACGTGTCCTGTTATGAATTTGCCTCCCCACTCAGAAGACTGGAACCCACATCTATACATCTCGAACCTGATCCCGGAAGGTTATTTGCTTCGGCTGAACCGTCTCCGGCGCCGCTCGTTGGCTGAGGTCGCTGTCCACCTGTGCCGGTTTTACCTCGGGGCGACCACAGCAGAAATCGTTCTCAACCTTCTGGATGTTCCGCTCGCCAGATTGTTCCACCGCCTCGAAAAGGCTTTTGCCCTGGAGCGCACGCTCTCGGCTCGAGCGGCGCGGATTTATTTCGAACGGTTTCGCGACCAGTTCCAGCGGAGTTCTGCTCAGCTTCATCGAAGCGAGGGCATGCCGCTGCCGCCAGGCGTCAGTTCCAAAACGCGTGTCGGGAAAACCACCTTGCGGCAGCATCTCGGCAGCGATCCTGTCACGCTGGGTCGAGTGGCCAATGCGCTGGCCCAGGACATTCAACGAATGCCATTCCGCTGGGACGATCACCAGACATACGAACTTTTCTGTCGCGCGCGTCATGATGACCTTTATCAACATCTTTTATTTTGGGTTTGTGAGGACGAGAACGCCGCGTTGGAAATCACCACCGCGACCCTGGGCGCGTTTCGCGGCAAGCTTGCCCAATATGATCCGGCCCGGAGCAGCCTGTTCACGTATTTGAAGCGTTGCGCGGATAACGTGCTGCGCGCTTATTTTCGCGATCGAGATCGGGAGGAGGCCAAACAAATTTTCGTGGAGGACATCGATCAAATCGCCAGCCCGGTGGAAGACAAATCGGCCGTGTTCGGCCTGGCTCTTCTTGAAGGTCTGGATGACAACGTTGTCGCTGCCATTTTCGCTGAGGTGTTCGATCTGCTTTTCGACGCCCCAAGTCCGCCTCACCATCTGCTCAGCTTTATCTTCCACCACCCACTGGACGTGGAGCCTTCGGATATCGTGAGCTGGTTCTCACGGCTGCCCCTGCGCTTGTTGGCTGAAATCGCCGAGCAACAATTTCTCGTGGCTGGTTTCCCTCCGGCACAGGTTAGAGCCAATTTCAAAAAGCTGCAGGAGCGATTGTCGAGACCCGTCGAGCGAAGCATCACTGATACCACTGAGACCATCGAGTACCCACGGCTGATTGGATCGACCATGGGCAACACGCGGCTGGAGGACTTTTATCAAAGGGCCGGCGAACCCATTCCCGATGCCGCTGCCAAGTCGGCCAAGATCGTTCAGTGGTGGAACAGCTTTGTGGAAAGGGCGCTGACCGTGGGCGTAAAATTACCCAATGGACCGCTGCCCGAACTGCTGCGTCGGAGCGCGCGTTATTCCCGACGGGAAAAAAAGCCGCGGAAACCCAGAAAAGCCTCGCAGAAAGCCCGGTAGTGGAGTAAATCCAACCCGTGGCTGGTGACAAACAAACCCATCGAAAACGCAAAAACGCAACCACCGGCCATCTGCTTTCTCAAGAACTTTACCGCTATTTCCAGCGGGCACTGTCTGAAAATCGAGCGTGCGAAATTGAGTTCCATCTTGCCACGTGCCGACGATGCGCCCGGTTGGCGCGACAGGTCCAGGCGCTTTTGGCACTGATCGATGACTGGACGATCAAGGCGCGGATGCGAGTCCCGCGCAAACAAGCCAAGAATTGACTTGCCCAGCATCCTTCGCAGGCAGGCAGCCGGACGATCCTTCTCGATGCCCAGAGCGGCCAACCAAATTGCCGCGTCAGGGTGCGGCGAATGGATCCCGGCTCCGAGGCCGCTCCCGGGAAATCCCCAGGGGCGCCCAGGCCTTGGAACAAGCGCCGGAAGTTCGCACGAGGGAAGGACGGTGCGTTCTCCGTGGACCACACCAACCCCGATCTCACGAATGCGAGGTTTTGCGAATTGTTCATATTTTGCGAATTGTTCATAATATGATTGCCACCAACACGGGGCTGCGTAAGGGTTTTCTCACTCGGGCTAAACCATTTGAACTGACGATTATGAAGCGCCGTCTCTGCTTCACGTCAGCCATGCTTGTTCCATCGGATGGCAACAGAAGGAGTGCGTCCCTGAGTCCCATTCCGGTCGGCAGGTTGGATTTCGCCCGGGAAACATTGTCGTCACCCGATCCTTTTTGCTGCGTCCCGTCCGTGGGGCAGCGAACGAAATCCGTCGCGGACAAAACCAAAGGAACGAACATGAAAACACCACACATACTCAGTCGCTGGGCGCGCAGCCTCGGGACTGCTGCGCTGGCGTTCACACTCGCCGCGCTGGGCGTCACTGACGTGCTCGCGCAGGCGAAGAAACCCAACATTCTCGTCATCTTCGGAGATGACATCGGTTACTGGAACGTCAGCGCCTACAATCGCGGCATGATGGGCTATCGTACGCCGAACATCGATCGCATCGCGAGGGAAGGCGCGATCTTCACGGACCACTACGCGCAGCAATCCTGCACGGCGGGGCGCGCGGCGTTCATCACCGGGCAATCGTGTTTCCGCACTGGCTTGCTGAAAGTCGGTCTGCCGGGCGCCAAGGAAGGTCTTTCGGAAAAGGATCCGACGCTGGCTGACTTGCTCAAGCCGCAGGGCTACGCGACCGGCCAGTTCGGCAAGAATCACCTCGGCGACCGCAATGAATTCCTGCCGACAGTTCACGGCTTCGACGAATTCTTCGGCAACCTTTACCATCTCAATGCCGAGGACGAACCAGAGCATCCCGACTATCCGAAGAACCCCGAGTTCAAAGCAACGTTTGGCCCGCGCGGCGTGCTCAAGTGCAAGGCCAGCGAGAGGGGCGATCCCACCGAGGATCTGCGCTTTGGCCGCGTCGGCAAGCAAACCATCGAGGACACCGGCCCGCTCACGAAGAAGCGCATGGAAACAGTGGATGAAGAATTCCTCAACGCCTCGCTCGATTTCATCGAGCGGCAGCACAAGGCCGGCAAGCCATTCTTCTGCTGGTTCAACTCCACCCGGATGCACATCTATACGTTCCTCAAGCCGGAATCGAAGGGTAAGACCGGCCTGGGCCTCGCGGCGGATGGTATGACCGAGTTCGACGGCATGGTCGGCCAGCTTTTGAAGAAGCTCGATGACCTTGGCATTGCCGACAACACCATCGTCATCTGGACGACGGACAACGGCGCCGAAGTGTTCTCGTGGCCCGACGGCGGCACCACGCCGTTCAAGGGCGAGAAGAACACGAACTGGGAAGGTGGCTACCGCGTGCCGTTCGTCATGCGCTGGCCCGGCGTGATCAAACCTGGGACCGAAATTAATCACATCACGTCGCATGAGGATCTCGTGCCGACGCTTGTGGCCGCCGCAGGCGAACCGAATGTGAAGGAGAAGCTGCTGACTGGCTATCAGGCGGCGGGCAAGACCTTCAAGGTCCATCTCGACGGCTACGATCAACGCGAGTTGCTGGCGGGAACCGGCCCAAGCAAACGCGAGGAGTATTTCTATTGGACTGACGAAGGGAATCTTGCCGGGCTGCGCTACAACCGCTGGAAACTCGCGTTCCTCGAGCAGCGCGCGGAAGGTCTGGATGTGTGGCAGGATCCGCTGATCGTCCTGCGCTTCCCGAAACTCTTCGACGTCAAAGCCGACCCCTTCGAGCGGGCGCAGACGGATGCCGGGGACTATAAGCGCTGGCGCGTCGAGCACGCGTTCGCACTCGTCCCGGCGCAGGCTTACGTGGCGAAACATCTCGCGACCTACCGCGAGTATCCACCGCGACAAAAGCCCGGCAGCTTCTCGCTGGAGCACGTGCTGGAGAAACTCCATCAGCACGCCGGCGGCGCAAAGTAATCCGAGGCCTATCTATTGCGCTCGCTGTCGAAAGGCGTCGGGCGCAGCCTTCACCAGACAGTATGAAACCAATCGCTCCAATCATCCTCGACGAAGCGAAAGCCCGTGGCCGGACGGTCGTGAGCATGAAGGACGATTGGAAGCGTATCTTTCAATGAAGCGGCAGAACAAAAGAAGCGCAACGAAAACGGCAACGCCGCCCTGGAGGAACCGTGTTCCCTGGATCGTGGGCGGAGTCGTGACGCTGGGGGTCGTTGCGTTCGCCGCGTGGAAGTTGCTGCCGGTTCGTTCCAGTTCCACCGCTGCCCCCTCGACGGGTTCGACGAGTTCCACCTTTGCGCCCACGATTCCCAACAAGACTGCCGCGCCGACACACGCGCCGGAAGGCATGGTGTGGATTCCCGGAGGCGAGTTCTCGATGGGCAGCGACGCCGCCAGCGAATCGTTGTGCGGTCTGCCCGGCGTGACACGCGACGCGCTGCCGATCCACCGCGTTTATGTGGACGGTTTCTGGATGGACGCGACGGAGGTGACCAACGAGCAGTTCGAGAAATTCGTCAAGGCCACCGGCTACATCACCGTCGCGGAACAGAAACCGACGAAGGAAGAGTTTCCCACTGCACCGCCGGAGAATCTCGTCGCCGGCTCGACGGTCTTCACCACCACGCCGCAACCGGTGCCGTTGAACAATTATTTCCAGTGGTGGAGCTACGTCCACGGCGCGGACTGGCGGCATCCCAACGGGCCGGGCAGCGACCTCAAAGGCCGCGAGAAATATCCCGTGGTGCAAATCGCCTACGAAGACGCCGCCGCCTACGCGAAGTGGGCGGGCAAGCGATTGCCGACCGAAGCGGAATGGGAGTTCGCCGCGCGCGGCGGCGCGGCGGGCAAACTGTATGCGTGGGGCGATGAATTGACGCCGGGCGGAAAACCGATGGCGAACATTTATCAGGGCCGCTTCCCGCTGGAGAATGGCGACGCGGGCGAAGATGGTTTCAAAGGCATCGCACCTGTCGCGCAATTCCCACCAAACGCCTACGGACTCTACGATGTCGCCGGCAATGTGTGGGAATGGGTGAGCGACTGGTATCGCCCCGACACCTACGCGCGGCAGAAGCTCGCAGGCGGCATGGTGCGCAACCCGCAAGGCCCGGACTCCTCCTACGACCCGGCCGAGCCGACGGAGAAAAAGCGCGTGCATCGCGGCGGCTCGTTTCTCTGCACCGACCAGTATTGCACCCGCTACATGGTGGGAACGCGTGGCAAAGGGGAAGTCCGCACCGCGAGCAATCACCTTGGTTTCCGTTGCGTGAAGCCGCCGGCACTCGCCGTCAAAACCCAATCAACCGCATACGCGACATCACGCAACACTCCGTGAAAACACTTAGAGCGGTTGCCAGAATTCATTTCCGATTGGCAACCTATTGGACATGCTGCGGGCCGCAGACCTGCGCTCCCGGAGCGCGCCTCTGTGAGGCGCAGCAGCCTTGGCTCCTGGTTTGGTCGGAATTATTTATGGCAATCGTTATAGATTGGAAGTGAAACGAAGCTGCGTTTATGCCGTTGGCCAAAAGTATTCTTGAGGAATTGCGCCAGATTGTCGGAACAGGAAATGTCCTGACTTCGGCGGAAGATTTGATCCCCTATTCTTTCGATGGCACTGCGGCCATGCAGCAAATGCCTGGCTGCGCGCTCTTCCCGCAGACCACCGATCAGATCGCGGCCATCCTCAAGCTTGCCGACGCCAATAAGATCGCGGTGGTAACGCGAGGCTCCGGCACCGGATTGAGCGGCGGCAGTGTGCCCAGCCCGGATTGCATCGTGCTTTGCACGGTGAAGATGGACCGGATTTTGGAGGTGGACCGCGCCAATCTCACGATGCTGGTCGAACCGGGCGTGACAACTTTGGCGGTAGCCGATGCGGCGAGCACCGCCGGTTTGTTCTATCCGCCCGATCCCGGGTCGATGAAGATCTCCACCATTGGCGGCAATGTGGCGGAGAACTCCGGCGGTTTGCGCGGGCTCAAATACGGTGTTACTCGCAACTATATTATGGGGATGGAAGTGGTTCTGCCTCCAGGGGAGATCATGTGGCTGGGGAACAAATGCGTGAAGGACGTGGCGGGCTATTCACTCAAGGACCTCTTTATCGGTTCAGAAGGGACGCTCGGGGTGATCACGAAGGTTTTGCTCCGGCTCATTCCCAAGCCGATGGCAAAGAAAACAATGGTCGCCACCTTTGCTCAAATGGATCACGCAGCCGAAGCCGTCTCGGCCATCATTGCCGCGCAGATCATTCCTTGCACGTTGGAGTTTCTGGATCGCATGACTATTCATTGCGTTGAGGATTACGCGAAGATCGGCTTGCCGCTGGACTGCGCGGCGCTGCTGCTGATGGAGACCGACGGCCACGCTGCAGTCGTCGCGGAGGAAGCCGCGCAGATGGAAAAGATCTGCCGCGAAAAAGGCTGTCTCGAGGTGCGCGTGGCGAAAGACGAAACCGAAGCGATCAAGCTGGCCAGCGCACGGCGCTCGGCGTTCGCGGCACTCGCGCGTGTCTCGCCTACCACCATTTTGGAAGACGCCACCGTGCCGCGGAGCGAGCTGGCCAGGATGATCCGATTTGTGGAAGCGGTCGCAAAAAAGTACAGACTGAAGATTGGCACTTTCGGTCACATGGGCGATGGCAATTTGCACCCGACCTTTCTCACCGACGAACGCAACAAGGAGGAGATGCATCGGGTCGAAGAAGCCTTCAGGGAAATTTTTGATGAAGCTGTCCGGCTGGGCGGCACCATCACCGGCGAACACGGCATCGGCCTGGCCAAGAAATCTTTTTTGCCAAAGTTTGCCGGCGACGCTCAGATGCGCGTCATGCGTGAGCTGCGCCGGGCGCTCGATCCGAATGGCATTTTGAATCCAGGAAAGATGTTTGATTGAACCGCAGGGTTACCCGCTCTAGCGATTGCCAAAAATAATTTCCGACCAAACCAGGGAGCCAAGGCTGCTGCGCCTCACAGAGGCGCGCTCCGGGAGCGCGGGTCTGCGACCCGCAGCATGTCCAATAGGTTGCCAATCGGAAATGAATTCTGGCAACCGATCTAAGCGGAAATTCCTTTTGGCAGATGCTATAAACACGCGAAAGGACGCCAATCGGAGTCACACTGAGGACACGATCTGTTCGTGCAGCCTTTTTCGCGGATTGGCGTGTTGAGCCGTAACTCCTACTGCGGCACGGTCTTCAACTGGCCGGTCGCCGGATTATAGTCGAACTTCATGCCCGGCGGCGGTTGAGGCAATTTGGAAAGATAATTGGGTCCGACCAACTCGTTCAGATTCTTTGGATAGCGTCCTTCCTGCGCATAGAAGAGTTGGACGGCCTGATTGAGCGCGACGGTATCGACGGTCTTTTCGGCGGAATTCCTGGCTTTGACTACCTCCCCGAGATAATCAGCGGGCGCATTCAACGGATTGCCGCTGGCCGAGGGCGCATTGGTGGTGGCAGGATTTGGCTGCTCTTTCTTGCAGGCGGAAAGAAACAAGCCAGTCATCAAAAGCAGAAAACCCACGTTTTTCATGACCCGATGACCGGCTCGAATCGTTTAGGAAGCTCAGCTTAGGCTAAAACAGCAAGCACTAAACTCGACATGTCCTAAAGCATACTGAACTACTTGTTGGTGGAGGCCGGCGGAGTGGAGGCGGGCGGCGTTTCTTCCGCCTTCTTGCACCCGACCAGCACCAGACAAGCTGCTAGTGTCAATAACGCGATTAGTTTCATATTTGAGCTTTGGTTTGGTTGTTGTTTCAGCCTTTCCTGCTTCCGGCAGGCTGGCTTTGCAGCCGGAATTTACTAAATGTCATCACCTTGCCAAGCATTATTTCCATCGCCATAGGGACTAACAAGGGACTAACCCTACCCCTGCCGTTGCAGAATGTGCCGGGCCAGGCCGCGCGCCCGCTCCACCAATGACAAATCTTCCGTCAGGTTGGCGAACCGAAAGGAGGGCAAGCCACTTTGTTCCTGTCCGAGAAGTTCGCCGGGGCCGCGAAGTTTGAGATCAACCTCGGCGATGCGAAAACCGTCGGTTGTTTCCGCCAGCACGCGCAAGCGTTCTTTGGCCTCGGCTGTCTTCAAGTCCCCAACCAAAATGCAGTAGGAATCATGCGCGCCACGTCCAACGCGCCCGCGCAGTTGATGCAATTGCGCCAGCCCGAACTGCTCTGCATTCTCAATGAGCATCACGGTCGCATTGGGCACGTCCACGCCCACTTCAATGATGGACGTGGCCACCAGCACCTGGATCTCGTTCTGGCGAAAGCTTTTCATGACGTTTTCCTTCTCGGCAGTCCGCAAGCGCCCGTGCATCAAACCGATCCGATAGGGGACCAGCAACTGGCGCAGGCGCTCGCATTCCTGAGTCACTGCCTTCACCCCAGCGCCGCTGCCGTCCTCCACGCGCGGATAGATGACATAAGCCTGGCGTCCTTCGCCCAACTTCTCGCGCACGAACTGCCAAACCTTCGGCAATCGATCCGCCGCGCGCACGAAGGTGTTCATGCGACCGCGCCCGGCAGGCTTTTCGTCGATCACCGAACAATCCAAATCTCCATATAATGTCAGGCCCAACGTGCGCGGAATGGGTGTGGCCGTCATTACCAGCAGATGGGGATAATGGCCTTTGCGCACAAGCTTTTCCCGTTGAGACACGCCGAACTTGTGTTGTTCGTCGATAATGACCAGACCAAGGTTGCCTACGTTGAAGGCTGCTTCGATCAAGGCGTGCGTCCCGATCGTGAGTGAGCCCGCATGTCTGGTGTGTGCTGCCGGTCCAGTCAACAGATCGACCTTGGACCCTGGACTTGGGACTTTGGACTGCTTATGACTTCCCGTCTGCAAATACACGTTGAGGCCCAGTGCTTCGAACCAGCGGCGGAACGTCTGGTGATGTTGGCCTGCCAGAATTTCCGTTGGCGCCATGAGCGCGACGTTGAAGCCCGTTTCAATCGCCATCAAGGCGCAGCACGCCGCCACCACTGTTTTTCCCGAGCCAACATCGCCTTGCAGCAATCGCCTCATCGGGTGGTGTCCCGACAGATCGCGGCGCAGTTCGCGCAAGACGCGGGTTTGCGCGGCCGTAAGCGTGAAGCCCAATGATTTGAGAAAAGGTTTGATCAGGTGGTTATCGCCGCCGCACGGGAGTGCTCGCGCCTGGGCCTGAAGATTTTTGCGGCGGCGCTGGATCTTCAGTTGCAGGTCGATCAATTCCTCCAAGGCCAAACGCGCACGCGCTCGTTCGGCGTCATTCAACTCTTCAGGAAAATGGATGAGGCGCATCGCCGCGTCCAGCGAGGGCAAATCCGGCACGGTCACGCCCGGCCATGGCTCGCCGAACTGCCCTTCGAACAAACCGAGCGTGCGTGAAATCAAGCCTCGCAGCCAGCGCTGTGGCAGCCCTTCGGTCAATGGGTAGATCGGCACGAGCCGGTTGAGGTGGATGGAACTGTCGTCGCCGGCTTCGATTACTTCCGTCTCCGGGTGGTCGATGGTGCGGGGCTTGAGCGAGTTGGGTTTGCCATGGACGAAGACTTCGTCGCCCTGCTTAAAGTACTTCTCCATGAAGGGCAAATTCCACCAGCGGCAATGCAAGCGGGCGGTGCCATCATCGACCAGCAATTCGAAGACGGATTTGGTTCCGTGGCGATAGCGCTTGAGGCCAAGGACGACCACCCGGCCTCGCACCGTCGCGGCTTCGTGCAGCCGCATTTGGGCGATGTTGAACAAATGCCGTCGATCTTCGTAGCGCCGTGGCCGGTGCAGGAGGAGATCGCCAACGGTCAGAAGTCCCAGGCGCGCCAGTTGGGCGCTCCGTTCCAGGCCGACACCGTGCAATTGTTTCACTGGCGTGGCGAGGGTGAGCGCAACCGGCATACAGGAAGGTATAAAGTCCGAAGTTCAAAGTCCAAAGTTCAAAGTTATGTGATCAGGTGAAGCGTTGAACCGTTAAACGTTAAATCGGTGAAGCGGTGAACCGGATGCCCCTTCGCAGCCCGAGCCGTTTTAACTCTTCAACGTTTTAACGATTTAACGCTTTTAACTCTTTTAACTCTTCAACCCTTCCACACGCTGTCCGAAACTTTGAACTTTGAACTTTCCATCTTGAACTCTAAGTTCCTCTGTATGGCAGCTACGCCCGAAGAATCTCCGCTGGATCGCTTATGGAAGGAATACAGCGCCGTGTTTCGGGATTTCGACGACCTGACTCTGGCCCGATGGCTTTGCCAAACACTCGGACAACTCGAAGGGCGCGTCTGGCGATTATCCCATCCATTGCTGGGAGCGTATCGGCTGGCGGCACAAGTGGCGCACGATCGGCAAATCTGGTTCAAGCGTCTGGCTACCGCGCCGGCGGCCTACCCCGAGTCGCCCTGTTGTCGCGCGCCTTTGTTGCCCTTGTTGACACGGGACGTGCTGGAAACGGGACTCGTCTGCCAGCATTGCGGTGATACGTGCGTGCCTTTCGATGAAATCCCTTCCGGGTTGCAACGTGAAATTCGGGCCTGGGCCGAAGGCTATGCGCCCATTCATGGGGTCGCTCACTGGGACGATGTCCAACGCAAGCAAGCGCGCGATTACGATGCCAAGGTGGAGGACGCTGCCCTTAAGGCCGAGCGTTGTCTTGGGGAAGTCGAAAGAGCAATCATGCCCAAGCTGCTCGAACATTATCCTGCGGTCGTATGGGAAGATCAGGATGAATGCCTGGAGGTGCGTCCGGAGGATGTTGAAGCATGAGTTCCGAGTTCGGAGTTCCAAGTGGTCCAAAGCGGCGCCGTGCTCCGCAGAACGTAGAACATGGAACGTGGAACTTGGAGTGCGGAACGCGGAACTAAAAACGGCCCATGAAACGAATTCTGCGCTGGGTCGGCGGTGTCTTGCTTTGTCTGTTGCTTCTTGCGGTGGCGTTGGTGGCAGCGCGCAACCGCATTTTCAAAGCGATGGCCGAACGCCGGATCCGAACCGAGACGGGCCTTCCAACAAAGATTGGCTATCTCAAGACCGGTTTGACGTCGGCAACCCTTGCTCTGAAGGATATCCAGATCTTCAATCCGCCGGAGTTTGGCAGGTCGGTTCTGGTGGACGTGCGGCAGTTGTATCTGGAGTTGGATACCGAGCAGGCGGCCGCCAGCAAACTTCGCTTCAAGGTGTTGCGTTTTCATTTGTCCGAGTTCAACGTGGTCAGAGATAAACAGGGACGGCTGAATCTGGAAGCGTTTCAGGATTTTCGCAACGCCCATGACCCGACCAACGCGATTCCCCAGACCGTCCGGAGCGGAGGGAAAGCCTATGAATTTGGCGGGATTGGAAAGCTCTATATCACCCTGGGCAAAGTCACTTATACCGATTTGCAGCAGCCGAAAAATAATCGCGAATTCATCCTCGGCGTTCAGGATGAGCTGGCCACCAACATCGAGACCACGCAGGAACTGGACACATGGATGAAGGCGTTTCTGATCCGAGTGGCCGTCCAGGAATACGTCAAGGCTCGGGCCGCGCGCGGACGTTCCAAAGAACGAGGGTTGGATCTGTTATGGAAATGGCTCGGCCAGGAACTTCCCATGCGCGAACCGCCCAAAACCCACACTAAATCTTCACCTTGAACTGTTCTCCGCGTTTGATCGAAAGCGCAAAGGCGGTCATGAGCTGCGGGATTTTCTCCAGGTCCTTCAAACTGACCAGTTCCACGGGCGAGTGCATGTAGCGGTTCGGCAAACTGATCAGTGCGGACGGAATGCCGCCCCGTGTCCAAAAAATCACGTCTGTATCCGTGCCGCTGGTGTTGGACATCGCTTCGTGCTGGAGCGGAATTTTCTCGGCTTTGGCCACGTTTTCGAGGCGAGCCACCACTTCCGGATGATTGCAGCCGCCGTGGGTTAAGGTTGGGCCAAGACCGATCTTCACGTCGCCGTGCTTTGGTTGGCTGACGGTCGGATAATCCGTCGCGTGCGTCACATCGACCACCAGCGCCACGTCCGGCTTAAGCGCGTAGGCAATCTGCCGCGCCCCGAATGCTCCCACCTCCTCCATGATGTTGGAGACCGCGCACACTTCGGCATGAATTTTCCTTTTGCTCTCTTTCAACAGGCGCAGCGTTTCCGCGACGGAAAAGGTGCCGATGCGATTGTCGAAAGCCCGCGCAACCGCCAGATCACCCCGCAACATCTCGAATTGGTCGGAAACCGTGATCGGGTCGCCGATGCGCACGAGCTTCTCCGCCTCCTTCCGATTCGCCACACCGATGTCGACGAACAACTCGTGGATTTCCGGCGGCTTGCGATCTTTCTCTCCTTTGGTGAGGTGCGGCGCGACATTGCCCACCACGCCTTTGACCGGACCATTTCGTGTATGGATGACGATGCGTTGTGCCTTGGTAATACCGGGATCGATGCCGCCGACTTTGCGCAGATGAATAAAGCCTTCCGGGTTGATGAAGTTCACCGTCATCGCGATCTCGTCGGCGTGGCCTGCCAGCATCACCCGCGGCGAACCGCCTTTGTTGAGAACGGCCACGGCGTTGCCATACGCATCGGTGAACGTCTCGTCGGCAAATTGTCCGGCGTAATCCAGCCAGACCCGCTGGGCGCGCGCTTCGTGGCCCGGAGGGCTGGGAGTATTGATCAACTTTTCCAGGAACTTCAGCGATGCGTTGCGCATGGGCCGAAAAACTAGCGGAAGATTCGCAGTTAGAAAGGCAAAAACCACCTGGCAGCGCTCGGAGGCGCGGGAGTTTGCGATGCCCGAAGCAGGTGTTAATCAGAAGGCGAGAAGGCACCGGCACCCTGGCGCCTCCGTTTTGCTCTTTTTCATCCGGCCGATTTCCTCTTTAATTTCCCGCGTGCGCAAAGACTTGCTCAAAAACGTCAGCCGCATCGTGGTCAAGTTTGGGACCGGCGTCTTAACCGACAGCCGCAAGCAACTCGATCTCGACCAGATGGAACAATTGGTCGGCCAGGTTGCGGCGCAACGCCGGGCGGGCAAAGAAATCGTCGTCGTCAGTTCCGGCGCGGTGGGCGCGGGCATGGGGGCTTTGGGCTATGAGAAGCGGCCAGGCCAACTGGCGGAATTGCAGGCCTGCGCCGCCGTGGGGCAAACGCGGCTCATGACCACCTACGAAAAACTTTTCGCCCAATCCCAATTGCGTGTCGCGCAGGTCCTGTTAACGCACGATGATTTGCAGCATCACGATCGCCACCTCAATGCCCGCAACACACTCGTCACTTTGCTGCAACGCGGCGTCGTTCCCATCATCAATGAAAATGACGCGGTCTCATTCACGGAACTGAAATTTGGCGACAACGACAGGCTTTCCGCGCTGGTGGCCACGTTGATGCCGGCCGATCTGCTGGTCATCTTGACCACCGTCGATGGCGTCATCGAAAACTTCGGGAAGGCAAATCCCAGAACAATTCCGACCATCGAACAGATCGACGAGAACTTGGAAACCATAGCGGGCGGCACCCAAAGCGCGACGGCCGTCGGCGGGATGGCATCGAAGATTCAGGCAGCCCGGATTGTGACGCGCGCGGGCATTCCCCTGATTATCGCTTCAGGCCGGAAGAAGCAGGTGTTGGCGGAGGTGCTCGAAGGCCAGGAGCAAGGCACTGTCTTTATTCCTCAGCCTAACAAGCTCAAAGGGCGCAAGCGCTGGATCGCTTTCTTTCATCATCCCAAGGGCTCGCTGTTTGCGGATGACGGCGCGAAGAAGGCTTTGCGCGAAGGCGGCAAGAGTTTGTTGCCGCCGGGCATCGCCCGATGCGAAGGAAATTTCGCGGCGGGCGACATCGTGAGCATTCGGGATCTGAATGGGACGGAATTCGCGCGCGGCATCGCCCGCTATTCCTCGGCTGACGTTCAAGCGCGGCAACTTCCCCGGACCGAAGTAGTGCACCGCGATGACCTTGTGGTGCTATGAGCATGGAGCGCCTTCAAATTTCAAACTTCAAGATCTCCAAACCATGAAGAAGGTTTCCGCCATTGACGAATTGCTCCGCATCATGGCGCGGCTGCGCTCACCGGACGGTTGCCCGTGGGATCGCGAGCAGAGCCACAGGAGCCTTCGCTTTCACGCCGTAGAGGAGGTTTACGAACTGCTCGATGCCATCGAATCCGGCGACGACCACGAGATGATCGAAGAACTGGGCGACCTTTTGCTTCAGGTGGTTTTCCATTGTCAGCTCGCCAAAGAACGTGGCGCTTTCGACTTCCACGCCGTTTGCCGCCGCATTGTGAACAAGCTGATTCACCGCCATCCTCACGTTTTTGGCGAAGCAAAGGTCCAATCGGTCGATGCCGTGTGGGCCCAGTGGGAACAACTCAAAAGAGCCGAAAAGGAAGGCACCAAACACCATCGCCCCTCCGCTTTGGATGGCATCCCTAAACATCTGCCCGCTCTGCAACGAGCCGAGAAACTGGTCAAGAAAGCGCGAAAAGCCGGCTTGCTGAAGGAGACACCTGACTCGAGATCGGCAAGCCATCGCAGCCAGCGTGCCTTCGCCCGGCAGATGTTTGCCCTGACGTCCTACGCGCAACAAAAGGGGTGGTCAGCGGAAGAGTTGCTGCGCGCCGAGACGCAGCGACAGGAAAAGGCGCTGCGCAAGCGTGAACGAAAGTAACTCCGATTATTTTGATTATAAGCAGGCCAACGAAGTATTGGAGATCGAGGTATTCACTTGAAATGCCGGTAATCCGTCGCTATGAACACTTCAACTCCGGCAGCCGGAGCCACAGCTATGGATTCGGCAAACGCGTCTTTGAAACAACGCTCGTTCGGCCAGACCATGCGACGCGATGCATGGTGGGTGCAACCGCTGCTCGTTTTCCTGGGCCTCTCCGCGTTTATCGTTTACTCGACCTGGGCAGCCTTTCAGGGCGCCCACTATCATTACGGCAATTATCTCTCCCCGTTTTATTCTCCGGAACTCTTTGGCGATTCTGCACACAATTGGTTTGGGCCAAAGCCGCAGTGGTGGCCTGACTGGCTGCCTTTTTCGCCTGCCCTTTTGATTCTTTGGGCGCCGGCGGGCTTTCGGTTGACTTGCTATTACTATCGCGGCGCCTACTACAAAGCGTTCTGGGCAGACCCGCCCTCCTGCACAGTCGGCGAACCGCGCAAGAGCTATCTGGGAGAGAACGCCTTTCCGCTCATCATGCAAAACATCCATCGCTATTTCCTTTATATTGCGATCCTGTTCATCGGCCTCCTCAGCTATGACGCGTGGCGGGCCATGTGGTTCGCCGATCCGGTGACGGGCAAAGAAAGTTTTGGCATTGGCTTGGGCACGCTCGTGCTAGCGCTCAACGTCGTGCTGTTGGGTGGCTATACCCTTGGCTGCCATTCGCTTCGACATTTGGCCGGGGGCTTTATCGATCAGTTTTCCAAGGCGACACTGTGTTATCAAACCTACCGGTGCGTGAGTTGTCTCAATCGTGGCCATATGCGCTGGGCCTGGAGCAGCCTCTTCGTGGTGGGTTTCGCCGACGTCTACGTGCGCCTGTGCGCGATGGGCATCTGGACTGATTGGAGAATCCTGTGAAAGGTTAAATAGTTAAAAAGGACGGCGCTCTCAAATCTCATGACATTACCCCAATTCAACCGATTTAACTCATCCGGAACGATTCAGTTGGGAACAGGAGATAACAGAGGAAAGAGAGGACTGATGCGAGAATTCGGAGGATCAGGCCGAACCTTGTGTGGTCACCATTCAGTGACCGCATGGCGTCCCCAGAAACGGGCGCTTTGCTTCGCTCCTCAGCCTCTGTTTGCTCCGTTTCCTCCTGTTCACTTGCATGGATACGGCTCATTTAACCATTCAACCCATTTAACCAGCTAGTCATGCCCGACTATCAAACCCACGAACACGACGTGTTGGTCATCGGCGCCGGCGGAGCTGGCCTGCGGGCGGCCATCGAGGCTTCGGCGGGAGGCGTCTCGGTCGGACTGGTCTGCAAATCTCTGCTCGGCAAAGCGCACACCGTCATGGCCGAGGGCGGCATTGCCGCGGCGCTGGCCAATGTGGATGAGCGCGACAACTGGAAAGTTCATTTCGCCGACACGATGCGCGGCGGCCAATACGTGAACAACTGGCGGATGGCTGAACTGCACGCCAAAGAAGCGCCGGCGCGTGTCCGCGAACTGGAGGCTTGGGGCGCAGTCTTCGATCGGACCAACGACGGACGCATTCTCCAGCGTAACTTCGGCGGGCACAAATATCCGCGACTCGCCCATGTGGGGGACCGCACCGGCCTGGAAATGATCCGCACGCTTCAGGATCACGGCATCCATCAGGGCATCGATGTGCACATGGAATGCACCATCGTGACGTTGCTCAAGGATGGCGATCGAGTCGTGGGCGCCTTCGGCTACGAACGCGAGCGTGGCCGGTTCAAATTGTTTCGAGCCAAGGCAGTGGTGCTGGCCACGGGCGGGATTGGCCGCGCTTACAAGATCACGAGCAACAGTTGGGAATATACCGGCGACGGTCATGCGCTGGCCTATCACGCGGGCGCGCAACTGATCGACATGGAATTCGTCCAGTTTCATCCCACCGGCATGGTCTGGCCGCCGAGTGTGATGGGCATTTTGGTGACCGAAGGCGTCCGCGGCGAAGGCGGCATCCTGCGGAACAAGGATGGCAAGCGCTTCATGTTCGAAGAGATTCCCGACAATTACAAAGCTCAGACTGCCGACAACGAGGAGGAAGGCTGGCGCTATACGCAGGGAGACAAGAATGCGCGGCGTCCGCCCGAATTGCTCACCCGCGATCACGTGGCTCGCTGCATTGTCCGGGAGATCAAAGCGGGCCGCGGCAGTCCGCATGGCGGCGTTTACCTCGACATTTCCTGGATCAAAGAAAAGCTGCCGAATGCCGCGGAACACATCAAAAAGAAACTGCCCAGCATGTATCACCAGTTCAAAGAGCTGGCCGAGATCGACATCACGCGCGAGCCGATGGAGGTGGGGCCAACCACTCACTACATCATGGGCGGTGTGCGGGTCGATTCCGATACGCAAATGTCGATCGTGCCCGGGCTTTTCGCCGCTGGAGAATGCGCGGCGGGCATCAATGGCGCCAATCGTCTCGGCGGCAATTCCCTTTCGGACCTGTTGGTCTTTGGCAAACGCGCCGGGGAGTTCGCCGCCCAGTACGCCAGGAAGCAGAAGGCCGGCACGATTAATCAGGCCCAAGTGGAAGACGCGGCCAGGCAGGCATTGGAACCATTCGAGCGTGAGAACAACGGTGAAAACCCATTTCAGATCCAGTACGAACTCCAGAAGATGATGCAGGATTATGTCGGCATTGTCCGAACCGAACACGAAATGCTGGCGGCCATGGAAAGCTTGAGCCGGCTTTGGAAACGTGCCAGGCAGGCGAGCGCGACGGGAAATCGGGAATACAATCCCGGCTGGCACACGGCCCTCGACTTGAACAATCTGCTGACTGTTTCCGAAGCCATTACCCGTTCGGCCATTGAACGCAAAGAAAGCCGCGGCGCACAATTCCGGGAAGACCACCCCAAGCCGGACCCTGCCTTCGGCAAGGTGAACATCGTAACTTGGAAAGGCTCGGACGGCTCCATGCAACTGCGTCGCGAACCGCTCGCGGAAATACCTCCGGAGCTGAAACAAATCATTGAGGAGATGAAATGAAATCCACCGGTGCTGTCAGTTTTGTAGCGCAGACATTCTTGTCTGCGGGTTTTGGGGACTTTCCAGTCCCCAAAGTGATCGAGGCACACGGTGCTGGGAAGCACCGTGAACCCGCCGACAAAAATATCTGCGCTACTGTGAGAGAACACTTAAGCAGTTACTACGCAGCACGCTTCCTCTTAAGGATTTCGGCTTTGGCAATTTCTTTGGGATCAAGGAAAGTTGGGCTTTCGGGCAAACCGGTGCCAGGATTGGAACTGTGGGCGACTCCAATCAGATCTTGCGTAATCCAGAGCATCTCTTCACGAGGCACGGTGATGGATTGGCCATTGGTCAACGTGAGACGTAGCGGTGCGCCTTTGATTGTAGCTTGCTGAGCAATTTGCCTGATCACTTCGGGCTTCATTGTCTTGGCGGAGGATACAGGATAAAGGTCAAGTTACAAGTTCAGTAGAATGCGATGTTTGAAATTTGCTCAGAGAAGCTCAAGGCAGTTAGCTGTTTGCCCAGAGGCAGTCGGTTGAAATCAGACGCATGAAGACAGCAACTTTTAGAATCTGGCGCGGTGACGCCAAAGGCGGACAGTTCAAGGACTACGATACAGAAGTCTCTGAAGGCATGGTCGTGCTCGATGCGGTTCATCAGATTCAGGCCGCGCAGGCCACCGATCTGGCCTGCCGTTGGAATTGCAAGGCCGGCAAGTGCGGCTCCTGTTCCGCTGAGGTCAATGGCATCCCTCGGCTCATGTGCATGACCCGTCTCAACGAGTTGCCCCTGGGGCAGCCAGTGACTATTGAGCCCATGAAAGCCTTTCCGCTTTTGAAGGACCTGGTCACGGACGTGTCCTGGAACTTTCGCGTCAAGAAGAAGATCAAAAAGTTCACACCGCGCCCTCCCGACGCGCCGGACGGCAGCTGGCGCATGCAGCAGGAGGATATCGATCGCGTCCAGGAATTCCGCAAATGCATCGAATGTTTCCTTTGCCAGGATGTCTGTCACGTCCTGCGCGACCATAACAAGCACGAGGAATTCATCGGCCCGCGCTTTCTGATTCATATCGCCGCGATGGAGATGCACCCGCTCGACACGGCCAACCGGCTGGAGGAATTGAAACAGGCTTACGGCATCGGTTACTGCAACATCACCAAATGCTGCACCAAGGTTTGTCCGGAGAACATCACCATCACCGACAACGGCATCATTCCGCTGAAGGAACGCGTGGTGGATGAGTTTTACGATCCGTTTGGGCGGCTGTTGCGGGCGTTGCGGCCAAAAGGCGTGAAGCGTTAAAGCGTGGAATCCGTTGAATGGTTAAAATGGTTAAATCGTTGAATGGACAAAATGCCGAACAATGGACGCTGCCGTTCCGCTTCAACACTTCAACACTTCAACACTTCAACACTTCAACACTTCAACACTTCAACACTTCAACACTTCAACACTTCAACACTTCAACGCTTTAACGGTAGTAAGGCGGCATCCCCGCCGCGCCGCTCGTCCGATTCAACCTTCGATTCTCTCCAATCGCTTGACTTCCTTTTTCAACAGCCCGGAGATGCGATGTTTGGCCAGATAGACCTGACCCACCGTGACACCCAGCACCCGCGCCACTTCGCGCACGGGCCATTGCTGCAACACGTAGAGATCGAACATCTGAAAGTGTTCGGCCTTCACCTGCCGCTTCACGCGCTCTCCCGCGATCGCCAGCAGATGCCTTTCCCATTCTTCATCCCAGACCGCTTCGAGGTGCGAGGCGGCAAGATCAGGAACGCGCTCAATCGTGGCCGTACGCGTCCCCTCTTCTGACGTAGCCGCCGACGTGAGGAGGCTCCGATGTTCGTAGCGCTTCGCAAACTGCCGCCCGATGCGTTGCCGGGTCAGCAACAACAGCCACGTCTTGAACGAGCACTTCGCTGGATCATATTTGAACTCGACGATGTGCTGGCTCACGGCGATGACCGTCTCCTGCACCGCGTCCTGCGCCTCGGCGTCGGTCAACCCCGCCTTGCGCGCCACGCCGTAAATGAGCTTCCAGCAGGTGTCGAAGAACTCCTGCCAACCGGCCTGGTCATCGGCGTTCTTGAGCCGGCTCAAGAGCGTGCGTCGCGTGGGCAGGAAATCAGTCGCGTCGTTGGCCATGGTCTGCGTCATGACACTCTACCCGTATGAAGCCGGGGAGACAGGCGATTCTTTCAGGAATCTGTCCACGGAAACAGGAAGGTTCCAACCCCGTTCTGGCCTTGTGCTGTTTCAGAGCATCGCAGAAGACTTGCACCACCGGCTGGCGACGACGATACTCAAACGGCGATATGCACGAACGCATTTCTATCAACCCGAAGGTCTGTCACGGCCAAGCCTGCATCAAAGGCACCCGCATTCCGGTGCATCAGATTTTTCGTATGCTCGCCAATGGGGATTCGATCGAGAGCCTGATGCGTGCCTATCCCTCCCTCCAACGGGAGGACATCCTCGCCTGCTTCGACTACGCCGCCTCGCTCGCTGAAGAAGAGGTCACGCCCTTGGAAGCTATCGGCCTCGAATGAAGCTCTTCGTGGATGAGAACATCCCGAGCCGCACCGTCCAGGAACTCCGCGCACTCGGGCATGACGTTCTCGACATCCGAGGCACACCCGATCAGGGCATGGACGATGATGTGTTGTGGGCGCGGCTGATGAAGGAAGGCCGTCTGCTGATCACAACGGACAAAGGATTCACGCAGCATCGTGAGGAATCGCACTTTGGCATCCTGATCGTGCGCCTGCGCCAGCCGAACGAAGAGAAGATTCACAACCGGGTCATGCAGGCGATGCAGCAATTCGCTGAACCTGAGTGGCCGAGGTTGCTCGTGGTGATGCGGGACACCGTGCAAAGCGTCAGCCGTGCGGATTGACGAGAGGCGGTCTTTCCGAGCATCACTTCCCGAAACCCAACCATTGAAGCAGCACCGTAAAGCCCCGCGCAGTAGCTACCGCCGCCAATCCTTTTCAGCAGCTCGTGATCGGGAATGTGCGGAGGTTGCAAGTTGAGCATTGAACGTTGCAGGCCTGCTGCGCCATTGAAATCCTTGAAGGGCATTTGGCGGTTCTCTGGAAAGTCGCTGGGCATGGCAATTGGACTCTAAGCACAAAACGGGGCAAAGGCATGAAAATTGTTTGGTGTGATTGCCAAAAGTAATTTCCAAAAAGGTGGGGCAAACCAGCCGGTTTGCCGCAACGCCCAGCAGGGCGTCGCCCACCTTTTTGGAAATTATGTTTGGCAATCGGCATAGTGTGTAGCGGCGGGCGTCCTCGCTACGATTTCAGGTTCGCCGGGTTAAGCGGCTTCAGGTCCTTCGGCACGAACATTCCATTTTTGCGAATCAGCTCCCCGTCGAACCAGACTTCGCCGCCGCCCCATTCTTTGCGTTGGATGAGCACCATGTCCCAGTGAACTGCGGAGCGGTTGCCATTGTCGCACTCTTCGTAGGCCTGCCCCGGCGTGAGATGGAGCGAGCCGGCAATCTTTTCGTCGAAGAGGATGTCGCACATCGGCTGCTCGATGTAGGGATTGAATCCCAGTGAGAATTCGCCGGTGTAACGCGCGCCAGGATCAGTATCGAGAATCTCGTTTAGACGTTTCGTATTGTTGGCGCTGGCCTTGGTGATTCTGCCATCGTTGAACTCCAGCCGCACGTTCTCAAACTTGGTGCCCGCATAAATGGTCGGCGTGTTGAACTGTATGTGGCCGTTGACCGAATTCTTCACCGGACAGGAGAAAACTTCGCCGTCGGGAATGTTGCGGTCGCCTTTGCACATCTTCGCCCCAATACCCTTAATGCTGAACGCGAGATCTGTGCCCGGCCCTTTGAGAGCGACGCGATCGGCCTTTTTCATCCGCCGCTCCAAGGGCACCATCGCCTTGGCCATTTTGGGATAATCCATCGTGCACACATCGAAATAGAGGTTCTCGAATGCCTCCGTGCTCATGCCGGCGCCCTGCGCCATGCTCGGCGTGGGCCAGCGCAACACCACCCACCTGGTTTTGTTGACGCGATAATTCAACACCGGACGAAGCGTTTTGGAGTAAAGAGCCAGGCGGTCACTGGAAACATCGGCTGCTTCGCTGGCATTGGCGCTGCCACGCAGAGCGATGTAAGCCTGCACTTTTTTCATACGAAACATTTCGAGGTCGCGGATGAGCGAGGCGTGTCGCACGTTCGTATCGAGCAAAATTTCCCGGCTGACGCGGCTGTGGCGCACTTCCACCAGTGGAATGGCGCCGGCGCGTCGAATGGCCCGCATGAGTTCAACCGTGAATTCATCAGGCACGTCGGTGGCATCGACCAGCACCCGCTCGCCCTTTTTCAATGCGGTCGAGTAATTTACCAGCAGATCGGCCAATCTCGTGTAACGCGGATCCGTCATAAAAGTGCGAGGAAGCTAGCGGGGCCGTGTAATTTGTCGAGATTCGTCTATAGCATCTGCCAAAAGTAATTTGGGCTTAGGCTTACAAAAGCACCCCCTCACCCCATCCCTCTCCCCCAGTGGGGGAGAGGGTGCCGAAGGGCGGGTGAAGAGGTGCTGCTTCCTGCTCGGAAATGATTTATGGCAATCACCATAGAAATTGAAACGCACTGCATTCAGAGTGTTTCTTTGATGCTCGTCGAAAGCGTCTCTACGATTTGTTGCGCCTGGCTGGGAGTGGTGCAATACGGGGGCATGAGGACAATCACATTCCCGATGGGGCGAGTCAGGACGCCGCGCCTGGCCATGGCCTCGCAGACGCGAATGCCGGCGCGCTGACGCAAATCAAACGGTTCGCGCGTCCGCCAGTCGGTCACCAACTCAATACCCGCGATCAGTCCGACCTGCCGGATGTCACCCACTTGCCGCAGCGCCCACAAGTCTGGCAGCGCTTCGCGCATTGCCAACTGAAGTTTTTGACGAGCATCGATGGAGGCGCGGCTCTGCAACAGTTCCAAACTGGCCAGCGAGGCCGCACTGCCCAACTGATTTGCCGTGTAGCTGTGTCCATGGAAAAAAGTTTTAAATTCGGAATAATCGCCGAGAAAAGCATCGAACACAGCTTGGGTCGTCAACGTGGCCGCCATTGGCAGATAACCGCCAGTCATTCCCTTGGCCAAAGCCAGAAAATCCGGCTGCACGGCCTCCTGGTGGCAGGCGAATAAAGCGTTTCCGTAGCCGCCGACGTGAGGAGGCACTCCGGTGTTTTCAATCACCTTGCGCAGGGCAGTCCGCCTCCTCACGTCGGCGGCTACGGTAGCTCGCCCAAAGCCCGTCAACACTTCATCCCCGATCAATTGTGCTCGGCTTCCTCGGACAATTTCCGCCACACGCCGCAACCAGCCTTCGGGTTGTGGAATCATGCCAGCGGCTCCCTGGATGAGCGGTTCCACGATCATGGCTGCGTACGGGTTGCCTTTTCGCTTTTGTCTGGCGAAACTTTCCTCCACCTTGCCGAGGCATTCGTTATTGCACTTCCGATACTCACGAGCATCAGCGCGCTGGGGCTTGGCGCGATTGAAAGGACAACGATAACAGTACGGTGATATCACCTTGTCGGTCTTGAACAAAAGCCCCGCATACGCGTTGCGAAACAGATCGACGTGGCCGAGGCTCACCGCTCCGACGGTGTCGCCATGGTAGGCGCCTTGCAGGGAAAGGAAGCGCGGATGTTTGCTGCGACCCGTGCGGCGGGCGTATTCATAAGCCAGCTTCAAAGCCACTTCCATCGCCGTCGAGCCGTCGTCGGAAAAAAAGACCTTGGCCAGTTTGCCGTCAGCGATTGCGCGTGGGCGATTCGTGACCGCCGGGTTGTTCGCAGCATCGACCAGTTTTTCGGCCAGCAGAGCGGCTGGTTCATTCGCCAGGCCAAGGGCGGAGGAATGGGCGATCTTCTTTAGCTGGCGCTGTATGGCCGCGTTGATTTTGGGATGATTGTGCCCGTGAAGATTGGTCCAGATGGAGGAATTGGCATCGAGATACGAGCGCCCATGGACATCCTGCAACACCGCCCCTTGCCCGCGCACGATGGTGATGGGCTCGCGCTTCAACCAATCGCGCATTTGGGTGAAGGGATGCCAGAGGTAGCGATGATCCAGTTGAGCGAGCCGGTGCATCAGTTTCGAGTTCTGCACTGGGCCAACGCCTGGAGCAACGTCTGCACATCATCGGCGGAGTGGCCAGACGTAACCGTGAGACGCAGCCGCGCCTCGCCGCGAGCCACGGATGGATAGCGGATTGCAGGAATGAACACGCCGCACGAGCGGAGTCGAGCCGCGATTTCCATCGCTTCGCCTTCGTCGCCCACCAGCAGAGGAATGATCGGGCTGCGAATCACGGGCGTTTTCCAAAGACCGCCCGTCAATCCGTTTTTGATTTGGTCCACGCGGGCCCAGAGTTGAGCGCGTCGCGCTTCGCCTGCTTCGGACTGGACGAATCGAACGGCGGCCGTGGCGGCGGCGGCGGCGGCTGGCGGCGGCGCCGTCGAGAAAATAAAACTGCGGGCGCGGTTAACGAGCAGGTCGATCAGCGGGCGTGAGCCGCAAATGCATCCCCCGGCAGCGCCGAGAGCCTTTCCCAGCGTGGCCATTTGAATTTCAATTCGATCGCCCAGCTCAAAGGCTTCAGCCAACCCACGTCGATGCTGGCCGAACAAGCCTGTCGCATGCGCCTCATCGAGCATCAGCCACGCGCCGTATTTTTCTTTGAGCTCAACGATCTCTGGCAGCGCCGCGAAATCGCCATCCATGGAGAACACGCTTTCCGTGACGATTAACGTGTGCGAGCGTTCCCGGGTTGAGCCGGTGGCCGAGCTGTCCATACCGCTCTTGCCTGCCTTCTTCAGGATGTCTTCCAATTCATTGAGGTCATTGTGCGCATAGACCTGGAGTCTCGCCCGGCATAGACGTGCGGCGTCCACGATGGAGGCGTGAACTAATTGGTCGGTGACGATTAGATCCTCCTTGTCCAGCAGGGCCCCGATCGTTCCGATAGCGGCGGCATAGCCAGAGGAGAAACTCAAAGCGGCCTCAGTTCCCTTAAACTCAGCGAGCGCTTGCTCCAGTTGATGATGGGGGGCGAGCGAGCCGCAGACCAAACGTGAAGCTCCGGAGCCGGCGCCAAAGCTTTCCACGGCTTCTTTAGCCGCATCTTTGATAGCCGGCTCGTTGGCCAGTCCAAGATAGTCATTGGACGAGAAATTCAGCAGCCGCTGGCCGTCAATTGAAATATGTCGCCCTTGCGAAGAGTCCACTCGTCGAAGCGCGCGGAGCAGGCCTTGCTCGCGGATGGCTTCCAGACGTTCCGCTAATTCCTGATCGAAGGTATTTGCACTATGTTTCATCGCGTTACGGCCAAACAGGGCGCCCCCATCATACGGGGATCAGGCAGAGAAAGAAATAGCTGCTTGCGGTGCGCGGATAGAGGGAACAAGCCTGCGTTTGATGAAATCGATCAGTCTCTACATGAACGCTCATAAAATACTCGACGTCCTCTTACGCGAAGGTGCGTCGAAGCGGCATAAATGCCGCCTTATCATTACCCACAACTTCCAAGGATCTCTTCACCGAATCCCAAAGGGATTCCGCAACAAAGCCCAGGGTTGCGAGGCACGAGCTACCCTGGGATATCCGGGCGAAAACCGTGTCAACCCCAACGGGGGAATGGCACTTAGATAAGCCCTAAAACTTTTTTACCCAAACGCTTGCGTCGAGGAGGATGAGGCACGGTTTCAAAAAGGACGCGTCGGCTCAAGCGCTGCATTTCTTT
>Ga0137319_1000096_pt1 | contig 35934 bp, 32 predicted proteins | sample EasRivERMZT333_2_FD_104752 | JGI IMG/M metagenome (GOLD analysis project Ga0137319, IMG submission 104752) | Soil microbial communities from meander-bound floodplain in the East River, Colorado, USA - East River MetaG ERMZT333_2 | ecosystem: Environmental > Terrestrial > Soil > Floodplain ... | reverse complement strand
GTTGGAAGGCAGTTCATCCAATCCGTTGTTGCTGACCAATCCGGCGCCCATCGCCATTAACGATCATCCCGCCACCGCCTCGCCTTACCCATCGGTCATCCGGGTCAAATGTGTGCCCGGCATCCTGACCGGTCTGACCGTGACCCTTAATGGAATCAGCCACTCGTATCCGGACGATGTGGACATCCTGTTAGTGAATCCGGCAGGGCAAGCGATCAAGTTGATGTCCGACGCGGGCGGAGGCGCGCCCATTGTGGATCTGCGGCTGGGCTTTGATGATGCGGCGAGCCGGGTTTTGTTCAACGAGAGTCAACTGACCAACGGTGTTTTCCGGCCCAGTGACTATAATGAGGATGGATTGGACGTGTTTCCGGGGCCGGCGCCTGGGGGAACCTATGCTACGAATCTGGCGCAGTTGACCGGTTTGGTTCCCAACGGGAATTGGATGCTCTACGTTCTTGACGATGCGCTGGCCGATGGGGGCGGCATCGCGCGAGGTTGGAGCATGCAGTTGAGTTGGGAAGCGGCGCCCGCGCGATTTAGCGGCATGGGATTTTTGAGTAACGGCCATTTCGAGATGAGACTCAGTGGCGTGGCCGGGCGCACGCATATGGTGGAAGCATCGAGTGACCTGGAGGTTTGGACGCCAATTGCGACCAACAACGTCAGCACCGATACGTTCATCGTGGTCGATCCGCAAGCGTCCAATTTCCCTCAGCGATTCTACCGGGCAGTTCTGTGTCCATGAGGTCGGCTGCCGGGTGCCCAAGGCACCCCAAAACGGGTGTGATTAAAAGTGGGTGAGATAGTACCTCTGAAACTGGGGACAGGAATGTCCTCCAACCTGCCGGCTGAAAGCCGGCGCTACGACGTAGCGCTGGCTTTCAGCCGGCAGGTTGGGCGACTTTCTAGTCGCCCGTTCACCCACTTTTAGTCACGCCCCCGCAAACCCCTGAAAACTTTTTTGTTGACACTCACCGCGTGCTGGCCGTATTTACAATGTAAATACATTGCATGGCTGATTGATATACAAATGTGGATGTTATGGAATTCGACTGGAACAATCCGCCCTTCAACCTGAACCACTCACTCAGCATTCAGGGCATCGAAGAATCATTTGAAGACCCGTTTGCAGTGCGCCTCCTTCCGGATTCTTCGCGCTTCGCCGTTCAGTCGCGCTATTTCAATTTGGGCATGTCGTCTGGCGGGATGGGAGTCTTCAGCGTTTATCGTACAAACGGGAAGCAGATTCGACTGATCTTTGCCCGCCCCTTTGAGACTGAAGAAAAGTTTTTTTATCAACGCAAGATGAACCAGGCACTGGGCAGCCGATGAAACTATGAATGCAGTTGCCAATTGGGAGGAAGTTCCGCTGTTTGACAATGAAGAAGCGGAAGCCGCATTTTGGGCGGAGAACCGCTTGGACCTTCGTCTCATGGAGGCCACGGTGGCCGCCAGCTTAGAAGTCTCCGAATCGATTACGATCACGCTGCGCATCGATCCGCGCATGCTGGCAAGAATCAAACGGCTGGCCCGCTCGCGTTATCTCAATTATCAGAGCATGATCAAGCAGTGGCTGAGCGAACGAATGGAACTCGAACTGCGGGAACGCGGCGCTGAACCGCGCACCAATAGAGTGATTTCTTAAGTCCAAAACTGTGAACCGGCCTGTGAAGATGAAGACAATTCCAGATAGCACTGAAGGCGATCCCCAAGGAACCACGCGAAGAGGGTTTCTTGGTGTGCCCGGTTTCACGCTGATTGAAATGCTGGTCGTCATTTCGGTGATTGCGATCCTGGCTGGGCTCTTCCTGAGCAAAGCGGCTTTTTCTGCGGACGCGAGGATCCGCAAGCGAGTGCAAGCGGAGGTGGCGAACGTGGAGACAGTCATCGAAGCTTACAAGCAGAAGCGCGGTTTGTATCCGCCGGACAACGCCGATCCCAACAAGATCGCGATCAATCCGCTCTATTACGAGTTGGTGGGAACCGTGGCCACGAACAACTCCACCGGGGTTCCTGTTTTTCTAATCCTGGATAGCACGCGGAATGATGATCCGAACGACACTGTTCGAGCGGCTGATGTGAGGACGGAATTCGGATTCGATGGTTTTATCAACTCCAACGACAAGGCCGACGATGCTCAGAATTTTCATCGCAACCTCAAGCCCAGTCAAGCTGAGGTCATCAACAACGTCAGGGTGCTGGGGGTCAGGATAAAAGAATTTCTTCCCTGGCACTACAATTCCTCAAATCCCACGAACAACCCGCATTCCTACGATTTATGGGTGGAAGTCCGTATGGGTGGAAAGACCAACGTATTTGGCAACTGGAAGAAGGAATAATATGCCTGCGCGATTTCTCCAGCCTGGATCGGCCCGACGCCTGCCGGTAAGTTGGCGCGAAGCGGAGTGGACGCCGCCCATTCGCGCGCGGCGCTCGCGTCAGAACAGCAAGCGTTTTGAGGATCATCAGCCAACTTTTCCTGTGTTCTCAGTCCCTAGTCCGCAGTCCGGCACGCCCGCGAGTTCACAGAAGAATTCTTCTTACGGCCGGGTAAGTCCGTTTCCAGCTTTCAAACCCAAACTGTCGCGAGACAAACGCATCGATCCATTCCAGGAACTATGAAAACGCACCCATCCTCCTCCAGTCGCCATGCGATCGGCTTTACCCTGATCGAGTTGTTAGTGGTGATTGCCATCATCGGCACCTTGGCCGGACTGTTGTTGCCGGCACTGGTTAATGTCAAGAAGCAGGCAAGAATCAGGCTGGCAAAGGTGGACATGGTCAATCTGGCCGGCGCCATCAAACAATATGAAGCTGAATACAGCCGCCTGCCTGTTTCCAGAGACGCAATGGACTGTTCCAAACCTGCGGCAGGTCAACCGGATTTTACTTATGGCACGGTGCTTCCAGACAATACACTGGTCAGTCCGCAGTATGAACCCTGGGGACGGATTGAAAGCTATGGCGCTCCACCTCCCACTTACAAAAACTGCAACGCGGAGCTCATTGCCATCCTGCAAAGCACGAATCTGGTCTCGAGCAACAGTCTGGTTGGATTTTCCGGAACGTTTAATCCCCGGCAGATTCGCTTTTTCGATCCCAAACGCTCATTGAGTGAGATCTCGCATGGACTGGATCCAAACGGTGTGTTCCGCGATCCCTGGGGCAATCCCTACATCGTAACGCTGGATCTCGACGATAATGATCTTTGCGTCGATGGTTTTTATGGCGACCTCCGCAAGAGTGCGAGTCTGGTGGCGGGGATTAAAGGTTCAACGGCCATTTGGTCGTTCGGTCCGGATGGCAGAGTCAAACGGCGCCAGGATGGGGGAACTCTCAAAGGGGAGGAAAACAAAGACAATATTGTGACCTGGGAGTGATGCCATCATAAAAACCCCACTCCAGGGGGGCATGCCATGGATAGGTTAATCCACAGAATTTCTTCGAAAGGCCTCGGCGAGGTCGGTATGTCACAGCGCCGCGAGGGCTTGGTCCAAGCGACTTCACGAATCTCGATCTACGCTTTCACCCTGCTGGAACTTCTGCTCGTCATCTCCATCATCGGCCTGTTGATGGCCCTGACTCTGCCCAACCTGCGCGGCATGCGGCAGTCGAATGTCATGGCATCGGCCAATCGCCAGTTGCTGGACGACCTGGCGCTCGCCCGCCACCGGGCCATCAGTAGCCGCAGCACCGTCTATGTTGTTTTTGTGCCTCCGGCGACATGGATAAACCCAGCTACGGCCCGGCTAAGCCCTGTGCAAGAGGAGCAGCTTCTGCGCGGGCAATTCAATTCCTACACCATGTTTTCACGCCGCCAGATCGGCGAACAGCCTGGACGGGAGAATCCGCGGTTTCTTTCGCCGTTGAGATCACTTCCGGACGGTATCTTCATTCAGACAAACAAATTTGACCTCCTCAACCCGGGCTGGCGTTTCGAGACCAACCTTTTTCCGTTCCCTACTGTTACCAATGAGAATCTTTTGCTGCCTTATATCGCCTTCGATTTTCAAGGGAGATTGATCACGGCGCGCGGTGAAGAAAGGATTCCGCTGGCGCGAGGCAGTATCTTCCACGACCGGGTTCCAGCAGGTCTCGCCTGGGCGACGGCTGATGCGCGCGAAACTCCGCCTCTCAACTCCGTGGTAAATTCCAACCACGTCGTTATCGATGGCCTGACCGGGCGGGCGACCATCGTGCGGCCAGAGATACCATGAAGACCTTTCCACGCAAATCCGAACCCGGCTTTACGATGATAGAAATCGCCATCTGTCTGGCGGTGATCGGCTTTGCCCTGGTCGCGATCATTGGAATCCTGCCCAGCGGGCTGCAGGTGCAGCGCGATAACCGCGAGGATACGATCGTCAATCAGGATGGCACCTACTTCCTGGAGGCCATTCGCAGCGGCGCGACTAACTTGGGTGATTTGACGAATTACGTGATGGAAATCACCCTCGTCGAGACGAATCCCACGATGGCGCCGCTGCCGGGGGTGAATCCCAGAAACAATCTCTTTCCCTGCAGCGTCAGCACCGGCAAGCGGATCATCGGAAGTTTATCCCGGCCCGTTGGCGCGGTCGGCACCCTGCCGGCGCCCGCGCCGGACTGCATAGCTCCCGATCCGCCCTGGGAGTTGGTGCGCGTGGAGGCCAAAGTCCGGTCCATCAGCGGCAACGCAGTGGAAAAGGGCCTGCGCAACCCGACTCTGACCTTTGAATACCTGGTGCAGGCGCAAGTGCTGCCCGCCGGGCCATTCATCACCAACCAAAACCAGCTCGCGATCAGCAATCTCCAATCGAATCTGCACGATGTGCGGTTGACGTTCCGCTGGCCGTTGTTGCCTGGCGGCAAGATTGGAAACAACAAGAAATCCTTTCGCACGATGGTCAGTGGCGCATTGACCAGCGATGTGGACGGTTTCTTTTTTACACCGGGCATCTACTTCGTGCCATGAGACTCGCCCGCCACAAAACATCTTCCGGAGCGCGGCCATCCTGGCCGCACCAGGGCGCGCTGCCCGGAGAAAACAGTGACGCTCCTTTTGTCAGGGCGCATCTTGGAAGTACCACCGCAGCGAGACTGGAAAGTCTCGCCACCTGCCGGCTGGAAAGCCGGCGCTACGACGTAGCGCCGACATTCTTGTCGGCAGGTGGCGACGCTTTCCAGCGTCGCAGTGTTTCTAAGCGGATTTTGGTGGTACTTCCGAGATGCGCCCCTTTTGTCATCCAACCGCGCAGAGTGCCAGGATGGAAGCGTTCGGCCTTTTCGCTGCTGGAAGTCCTGGTGGCGGTGGGGTTGCTGGCTGTGATCATCGTCGGCCTGCTGGCGATGTTTTACCAGACGGAACGGGCCTTTCGCGGCGGCGTAACGCAGGTGGACATTTTGGAAAGCGCGCGCGCCGTTGTGGAATTGCTGGCCACCGAATTGCAGGAACTCCGCCCCAGCCATATTCCGGGCGAAACCAATTTTTTCGTCACGACGAGTCTCGTTCCCATGATCCAGCCCCGTCCTGTTTCGCCTCCCCAGACCAATGTGGTTCAGGAATATTTCTTTCTGTCGAAGCGCAACACCGATGGCGTGAAGCAATGGACTGGCACGGGCTATTATTTGGAGCCGGAGAAGCCATCTCCACCGTCGCCCAATGGGGTGGGGACACTCTATCGGTTCCAAACCAACGTGCCGCTGGCCGATGCGACCGTAGCCTTTCGCAGTTTTCTGGATGTCATCGGTAGGCCCGTCGATGCTATTCAGGACGGACGTCTTCACCGTGTGGCCGACCGCGTCATCCATCTGCGGTTGATTCCCTATGCGGCGAACGGTGTTTCCTACACAACCAACTTCGATCTCTTCAATTATGCGTTCAGCAACAACATCGTCTATTCCGGCTACACCAACGACCTGGTGCCCGCCTATATCGATCTGGAATTTGGAGTCGTGGAACCGCGCACATTTGCGCGTTATAAATCGATCATTAATCTTGACAGCGCCGTCGAGTTTTTGACCAACCAGGTGCATCGGGTTCATCTCTTTCGCGAGCGCATTCCGATTCGAACGGCCCTATGAAATTCAATTCCCAACGCGGGGTCGCTCTGGTCATCACCTTGATCATGCTCTCGGTGATCACGGTGATGGCGGTGGCCTTTCTGGCGTTGACGCGCGGCGAGAGAAAATCCGTCACCGGCCATCTGGACATGCGCGATGCGATCAATGCGAACAACGCCGGGTTGGAAAGCGCCAAGGCGCATCTCGCGGCGGATATTCTGACGCGCGTGGTCGTCAGCAGCAACGATTGGCAGGGACCCGGCTTTACCGTGTCGAGCAATTATATCAACCCGGCGGGATTTGATGCGAACGATCCGACCAATCCCAGCCCGCCCAATGTCAATTATGATTACACCGCCACAAATCCAAGACGGGCATTGAATTCGGATGAATACATTCAGAATGTGGCCAACCTCCATTACGAACCGCGCCCGCCCGTTTTTGTGGACAGGTTCAGGAACCTGGCCGGACCAAATTTTCGCACGAACGAATTCCGCTTTTATCTCGATCTCAATCGCAACGGACGCTTCGACGACACGGACTTCGTGAAGTTGCTCGATGACAACAAGCAGCCAATCCTGGACGCGGCCGGAAAGGAAACGTTCGGATACTTTGTGGGCGACCCGCAATGGATTGGGATCCTGGAGCGACCGAATCTTCCGCATTCACCGGCCAACAAATTCATCGGCCGGTATTGTTTTGTCATTCTCCCGACGGGCAAGACGCTCGACATCAATTTCATTCACAATCATGGAAAGCGATGGCTGTCCCTCGATCAGAATGGATATCTGCGCGGGCAGGGCCATGGCTCCTGGGAGCTGAATCTGGCCGCATTCCTGGCCGATCTGAACACCAATTATTGGAATCCCAATCTTAGAAAATACAGCTATAACACAAACCTTACTGGCGGCAGTATTGGAGTGGCTTTTCAGGACGCAAGTGAACTGCTGCGATATCGATACCTCCCGCTCAAGCCGGCCACCCTGCTCGAACCTCATCAGTATTTGCCTGCCGCAACCAGTGCTTTGCCTGCCTTGATATCGAATAATGTTTTTGCCACAGACGCCATCGATGAATACGCCGACGGTCTGTTGGATCCGATCGGCACGGATAACGACATCATCACCCAACCGTGGTCGGGAAGCGAAAATGCGAAGCAGTTCTTCAGCGTCCACGATTTTTTGGATTTCACCAAAACAAATGTCTATCCCAATTTTGCCGGGCGCCTGATGCGCGCATCGACCGGCAACGCGACCTCGGACCGTTATACCCTCTACAATCTGCTGGCACAGATGGGGACCGATTCTGAGCCCGAGACGCAGGACAAGATAAACATCAACTATGATGACCGGGTGCAGGTCAATCCGTTCGGAGTGGCCAGCGCCACGAACCTTTACGCGTGGAGCGCGACGAATTTTTTCATGACCGTGGCCCATCGGTTGTTGCGCGATCAGATGTTGTGGGAGCGCGGGCACGGCTTCACCAACCTTCCAGACAACGTGGCCATTACCAACCTGGAGATTTATCCAACGAATTATTACACGCCCGCGATTCATCGCCTTTTGCAGATGGCCCTGAACATTTACGATGCAACCACGAATCGCACGCATCCCGATCCAAACGTAAACGTTTATCCTCCTTTTTATCCCACAGTATTGCGGCCGATCTTCAGGACGGTCAGGGCCAATAATCTGACCAACATTATCATTGTTGGATACGAGGAGGCCTCGTCCGGGCCGGCTTTCGTTTCGGCACTTATCGATACGAACAACTGGAAGGATCTGAATGATTTAGGAGGCCAGCAAGTGCGGCCATACGACTTTGTCTATGGCATACCGTTGCTCATTGGGGCCAAGCAGGGTTACCCGACCTTCAACGAGTTGATGGTGGAAACGACCGCGCAGCTCGAACGCAAAGCGGAGGTGGTCAAGGACAACATCGGGCAGGAGTTTCCACGATATACCAATCAGATGTACGTGCTGGGCATTTCCAATGTGGTCGGGCTGGAGGCGTGGAATTCCTACGGTCAAAACGCGAATCCGAACGGGTCCTATCCGCGTGATTTGGTGATGTTTGCCGCCTGTGAGCTCAGGACGGTCGTGACCAATGAAGATGGGGTGGTCTGGGCCCATGACGCTGCGACCAATGCTGCTATCTTGATTCGAGCTTCTCAACCGGGGGCTTGGACCAATGGCACTTATCGCTTTCCGCTGCCCCTGGGCGCGGGAACGAACTGGATCAATTCGATGGCACTTACCAACTCGATCTATCGGGTCGGCCCGCCCACGCGAGGGTTCGAGCCGACTTACGACAAACCGATTTTTGAAAGTTCGAGAGCTACAGGTTTCCGCGGACACCAGTGGGTGGCCTTGGTTACAAATCGGGTCCGCTACTTTCTCTTCGACAATGGCCGATTGGTGGATGCAGTCAGTTTTGCCGGCCTGGGAACAACGGTGAACATCGCCCAGCGACTTCACTCCACCGAAGGTCTGGCCCAGTGGAATACCAACAGGCTGGGGAATTCCACATTGAACACCGTGCCGACGATGGGCCTGCTCAACCAGATTTATGCCTCGCTAGGGGCCCAGGGACCGGGAGTGTCTCTCACCGACTGGAGGGCTTATTCGACGATTGATGATCGAGACAGGGCCATTGACGCCTTTAAGGGCTTTTTGGACAAGACCAACAGGACCAGAAAATCCATGCAGGCTCCTTACTCACCGGTGATGCGAGTTGTCCACCGCACAACGTGGCAGGTCAATGACCCGCTCGTGCATTACATGGCCCAGGACCTCTTCCCCAAAGTGGATGTCGCTGCGAAAAAACTCTCCTTTGGGCGGGACCCCGACAATCTCGGCGACCTGAACCAGGCCTATGAACCGTGGGGCGGTAACCCGCGAAAACCGCCCACGGACACTGCGGACCAGCTCAAGGCTGTCAACTACAGGGTCAAGGACGCATTAGTTTCCTCTTCGGACCATTGGAATTTTCCCACCAACAAACTCCCGAGCATCGGCTGGCTGGGACGCGTCCACCGAGGCACGCCCTGGCAGACGATTTATCTGAAATCCGACATGGCCGAGATCGCGGAATGGACGAACCAGCATCCCACCATGCTGTCGCATCCGACCAACGATTGGCGTCTGATGGACATGTTCACGGTGGCGTTGCATCCCAATGCCACGCGCGGGCAGTTGTCCGTCAATCAAACAAACCAGCCGGCATGGTCGGCGGTGTTGTCCGGCGCCACCGCCACCAGGATCATAGAACAGAACGGCACTCCGACGTTGGAGACCAATTATATCATCCAGCCGGCGGCACTGGAGCCGTATGTAGCGGAGGTGGTGGCGGCAATCAATCAGTACCGCAGAACATTGCCGGGAAATCAATTTCCGCGGGTCGGAGATGTGCTGGCGGTGACCAATTTAACCGCTGGTTCGCCTTTCCTTCATCAGCCCTTTATTACGCCTGCCGGCGAGCAGATGAAAAACCAGCTTCTTGCGGATGTGGACTACGAACGTATTCCCGAACAAATCATGTCGCTGCTCAAATTAGGGGACACGCGTTATGTGATTTATACCTGGGGACAGTCCTTGAAGCCCGCGCACGTGGTCACGTCCGGGCCTCATCGAGGTCTGGTGGATAATTATCAGATTACCGGGGAAGTGGCCACGCGCGCGGTGGTGCGGATCGAGTTCGAACCTTTCAATAGTCCGACGAATGTGAATTACGGCCAACCCAATTTTCAACGACCGCGCGCTGTGACGGAAAGTTTTAACATCATGCCGCCGGAGTAAGGAATCTCGACGTTGAAGGGATAAATGGCAATGGCTGGTGAGGAAAGTCCCATGCTGCCGTCTCGTTCACAAATCCAGATATGATGCTCGCCCTTGGCTCAACTTCCGGGAGCGCAGGCTGCTCACCTGCCTTTCCGCCAGTTGGCAGTCAGCGGTGCTTGCCAAGCTTTCCAAGCCTCAGACGTAACCTTGTCCCGGAGAGACATACTGATAATAGCCCGGCGTTTCAACGCCGGGTGGTGCGGTTAAAAAACCACCCAGTCCCGGAGGGACGAAAGAAGATCAGGTTTAAGAGTTGGATTTTCTGCCATCCCTCCGGGACTTGTCTGTATTGTCGGCTCAACCCGGCGTTGAAACGCCGGGCTATTGTCGGATGTCCCTTCGGGACAAACCCGAATTCCCGAAAGGCATTGCGGCTGGTAAAAGGAAATTCCTTATTCCTAATCGGTTACTCTTCTGCCATGATGATCGGATAGCCTATGCGCCTCAAGACGCGAACCTGGTTTTTGTTGAGCATGCTCTGCCTCCTAATCGCCGCCATTCTGGGCTGGCTGGGAAACAAGTATGCTGCCAAACAAAAGTCTCAGGCTTCGGAAAAGCTGCGTGCGCCTGAACGGCCCGCCCTCAGCCGAACGGGGACGAATCGTGCCCAGGCAACTCCGTTCGTTCGCTTTGAGCAGCAGTCCGGTGTCGCTGGTGCTCCGGCGGCCGCGGCCCCATCAACCAACCCGCCGTTTGCATACCGCTTGAGCAATACGGCCCAGACCCTCGATCAACTGATGAGAAGCGACCAGGCTATCTTGCTCAGGAACGCGCTTATCGACAGCAGCATTCCGATCGAACTTTCCATTCCTGGTCACTTGCGGGCTGGGGCCGATCCGGGCAGTTACATCGCACAATCACGCGGGCCGCTGACCGACGCCTTTCGCGAACAGCTTCGCCAATTCGGCGCCAGCATTGTCGCTTACGTCCCCAACAATGCTTACCTCATCCGAGCGTCGGCTGAGACCGCAAAGCAGTTGGCGGCTCTGCCCGATACACAAACCGTTTTGCCGTGGGATCCCTATTACAAGCTGGCGCCAAAACTATTGGAATGGGCGGCGCAAAACAAACCGCTCCCTGAAAACACCCGCCTGAACGTGTTGCTCTTTCCCGGAGAACGCGAGGCGGCATCGCAGACCTTGGCCGGGATGGGGTTCGAAGTATTGGCTGAAGACCGTTCCCCCTTTGGCTGGCAGTTGACAGTTCAGTCACCGGCCGATGCTTTGACGGCTCTGGCGCAATTGCCCGGAGTGCAAGCCATCGAGCCGCATTACCGACGGGCGCCAGTGAACGATTTGAGCCGCCAGCGCGTGCGTGTTTCAACCAACACCATTACGACCGCGAACCATCTGGATTTAACCGGAGCCAACGTGATGGTGAACGTGAATGACACCGGGGTGGACGCGACGCACCCTGATTTGACAATATTGCGCATCTTTGCCAACCCTGCTGCCGCTGCAATCGATCTCGACGGTCACGGCACACACGTCGCCGGGATCATTGCCAGCAGCGGTGCGAATGGTCCGCGTGGGCAGGATGTGCCTGGCTCGGTGACGAACGCCAATTTCCGGGGCATGGCGCCGGGCGCCAATATTTTTGTCCAGCCCATCGACCTGGTCAGCGGCCCGCTTCTTCCCGACAGTGTGTTGCAGGAGAGAGCCGCCAGCACCAACGTCCTGATCTCCAACAACAGTTGGACCTATCGCGGCGCCAATGATTACACCTTCGCCGCCGCCAACTGGGACGCGGCTGTTCGAGACGCCATTCCCGGCCAGACCGGCTCGCAGCCGTTGTTATTTGTTTTTGCGGCGGGCAATAGCGGCAATGGCAATCCCGATGGCAGCGGCGGCGATCCAAACAGCATGGACGCTCCGGCCACGGCCAAGAATGTGATCACGGTCGGAGCGCTGGAGCAACTGCGGCGCATCACCAATGAAGTCGTCATCAATGGGCAAACCAACGCGGCCTTCCTCGAAGCGACCGACAGCAACAACCAGGTGGCCGAGTACTCCTCTCGCGGCAACGTGGGATTGGGAATCGAAGGGCTGTTCGGCAGGTTCAAGCCGGATGTGGTTGCGTCCGGAAGCTTCGTCGTTTCGACGCGGTCCAGAGATTTCATTGGCAACGTGGCGGTGGACCTGGAGGTGAGCTACGTGACGGACCAAACCATCCCGCGCGGGCAAACCAATACCTATTTCTTCTTTGTGCAACCCAACGGATATCAAGCCAGGATCCGACTGCTGCCCAACGCCAGTTCGCCCGTTCCGTTCCCGACCAATTCGATTTACGTGCGCAAGGATCAGGCGCCGCCACCGAGCGATTTTGCGGGCCGGACTAACTTCCTGATCTTTCCTGTCACGGAGGGCTTTTGGTATTTCGAGGTCGGGAACAATGTGGGGCAGGACGTAACCCTGGATATCCAGGTGGTGGTCATTAACACCAATCCTCCCGGGCCCATCCAGATGGCGCTGGATGACTTGAATCAAGCGCTGGGAACCGATCTGTATCGGTACGAATCGGGCACCAGCCAGGCCGCGCCGGCGGTGTCGGGGGTCCTGGCCCTGATGCAGGAATATTTCGAGCAGCGCCTTGGGCGCACCAACAGCCCGGCCTTGATGAAGGCGCTGTTGATTAACGGCGCCCGCTCCATCGGCCAGTATAATTTGGCGTTCAATGCGCCACGGAACCATCAGGGCTGGGGATTGGTCAACCTCACCAACAGCCTGGCCGCGGCAATGGCCGGCAACGCCGAGGCAAATTGGCCGGTTCGCGTCTTCGATCAGGATTCCACCAACGCCCTGACCACGGGTGGAAGTCAGACACGCAGCGTCACGTTGAGCACGAATACCTCCGCGCTACGGTTTACGCTGGTATGGACCGATCCGCCCGGCAATCCCGCTGTCGGCAGCAAGTTGGTCAATGATTTGGATTTGATTGTGACCAATCTCGCGAACGGACAGGTCTTCATCGGCAATAATTTTCAAGGTGACATCAGCGCACCCAGCCTGACGAACCAGGTCTTGATCACGGATATCGTCAACAACGTCGAAAACGTGGTGTTGAACACCCCGACCCCCGGCACTTACTCAGTGACCGTGCGGGCGCGACGCGTCAACGTCAATTCAGTGACGGCGCATCCGGACGGCATCGCTCAGGACTACGCGCTGGTGATTTCCGGGGGCAATCCCACGAGCGCAGCCGCTTTTACGGTCGCGGATCCCGCCTCAAATTTTGATCCGACCCCGCGGCTTCTCTCGCTCACCAACGGAGTCCCGCTGTTCAATCTGCGCGCGGGAGCCAATCCGCCCTTGCTTCCGTCCACCAACGGCATGACCAACCAGTGGGTGTTCTTCGTTTACACCAATACGGGCAGCACCAATACCAACGTGGCCTTCTTCATTTTTCTGCCACCCAACCTCTCGCGGCCTCGCACGGGTGTGGAAGCCGATCTGGATATGTTTGTGACCACAAATCCGGGCATCACGAATCTGGACCTCACCGCGCTGCAAGGGGCATCGCGCTCCGTGGGCCGGAGCGGAACCGAAGCCGTGGTCTTCACGAATCAGCCGCCAGGGCTGACGTACTATGCAGGGGTTAAATCGGAGGATCAGCAGGCCGGCATATTTGGCATTGTGGCTTTTGGACGCGCGACACCGTTTAGCGAAGAGGATGAGGAGGGCAATGTGACGGTCAACGCCATCAATGTCCCGCTCGATATTCCAGACGGCAGCGCTGAAGATCCCCAGGCGGCACTTGTCTTCGGGTATTGCCTGCAGCAAATCCCGATTGAAAATGTGATCGTGACCAATGTCCTGACGCATGAGAACGGAGGCGATCTCTTTGGTCACCTCGCGCACGATGGCAATTTTGCCGTGCTCAACAACCACCGGACTTTCAGCAACACGGTCTTGTATGTGTATGATGACAGCGATTCGGGCGAAATTCTTATCAGCACCCCGGTCGATGGGCCCGGAACCTTGAGGAATTTCGCCGGACAGGAAGGGTTCGGCACCTGGATGCTGACCATGGTGGACAATGCGCTGACGCAAACGGGAAGGGTCGAAAGCTTGTTGATTCATCTCCAAAGGCGCCAGGAGGAGCTGACGAATGGCACGGGCATTGTCGCCACTATTTTGCCCAATCGCTGGAAGTTCACGTTTATCGATGTACCCGCGGATGCGACCAACCTCACCGTGTGTGTCAGTCCTGTGGCGGGTTCCGCGACCGGGCCAGTGTTTCTCTATCTGCGGCGCGGAGGCTTTCCTGATCAAACGACCTTCGATGCGTTTGCCATTATTGATCCCGCAATCGGTCCCGCCGGCGGTTGTCTGAGTCTGACGCGTTTTGGCTCGCCGCCACTTTCCACCGGACAGTATTTCATTGGCGTGTTCAACCCCAATGCGACGCCCGTCACGGTCAATATCAAGGTCACCGTGGACCGCGACCTGCGCGCCGGGGAGACCTTCCGCTTTCGTTCCGGGGGTCCGGCCTTTTCGCTGGACGATGCGGTGACCACTTCGGTGATCCGCGTGACCAGCCGGCGGGAGCTTGTCTCGGTGGATGTCGGTATTCGGATGACGCATCCGCGCATGTCAGACCTGGTCTTTCACCTGGTCAGCCCGCAAGGCACTCGGCTGCTGTTGATGGAGAACCGGGGCGGACCGTTTGCTGCCGATGCCGGCTCCGGCACGCTCACCACCAATGTGATTCCACAGACTTCTTCGGGCGGCGCGGCCGAGCACATCAATGTCATCCCGGCCGGCACCAACGTGGGCACTCTGGAGATCACGTATCAGTTTTTTACCGTGCCCGATTACATGCACGTCTACTACGACGGGGTGTTGATATTTGACTCCGGGCTGATTAACGGGGCGGGCAGCTTTTCGGTCGATTTCGGTCCCGGCACATCGACGAATGTGACCATCGTCATGAACGAAGGAAACAGCTCGCTCACTGGTACGGCCTGGACTTACACCGGTAGCATCGTGAGCGGCCGCTACAACTATCTCACGTTTACGGAGAACACGAACTACACTCAGATTCCGATCAAGTACGCGACGCAATTTACCAATGATGGCGGCGGCGTGTTCGCGCAGGCGCTTGTCTATAGCAACAACTTCCAGGCAGCCGTCGGCCCCGAATGGTCTCCCGCCAGCACGAGCGTTACGCCGCTTGGCGCCCGGATGTTCCTGGGCGAGTTTGGGAACCAAACCGTGACGCTGAGTCTTGGCAACCTGCGCAATCACGTCATGGCAACAGTAGCCCTCGATCTTTTCATCATACGGACCTGGGACGGGAACAACACGATGAACATGTACGGACCGGACATTTGGGACATGAGACAGACCGGCTCGGCCACGCCTCTGCTCCGAACGACGTTTTGCGTGCACAGCCCGCCGCAAGCTTACCCGGATATGTTTCCAGGAGGAAATAATCCGGCGCGGACGGGTGCGGCTGAAAACAGCACGCTTGGGTATCCTGAAGGGTATGATTCCGTTTATCGCATTATCAAATCCTTCCCGCACACAGGCAATAGCCTGCAGGTGGACTTTTCGGGAAGCGGGCTGCAATCGCTCAGCGACGAAGCCTGGGGTTTGGACAACATCGATGTGCTGCTCGATCCGGCGTGTGGTCCGCGCGGGTGCAATTATTATTTGCCGGAAGAACCGATGCGGCCTTTGCGCGGCGAATCGGCTTTCGGTGATTGGCGCCTGGAGATTTGGGACACGCGCGTCAGCGCGGCGCTCACCAATTCCGAGTTGATAAGCTGGCAACTGGAGTTCACTTTTGTGAATACCAATCCGCCGGCGATCACGCTGACCAATGGACAGTGCTTCGCAGGCACAGCCGAAGGCGGCAACATCACCTATTTCAGAATCCCGGTGCCCTTGTCAGCGAGGATCGCTACAAACAGCCTGACGGCCGGCAATGGCCCGTTGCTGTTGTTCAACCGTCGACAAGCGCTTCCCACCGGCAATATACCGCCGGATGATTACACACCGGTGGATGTGCCGGCAGGGACCACAGTGGATCAGGTGATCGATACCGCTTCGGTGCCTCCCCTGCAACCAGGCCAGACCTACTACCTGGGGGTGGTCAATCAAAATCCGACCGAGACCAATGCGTTTACCCTGTGTGTGCATTTCGATTCGGGTTCGACGAATTTTGTGAGCGTCATCCCGCTCACGAACGGAGTGCAATACTGCACCAGTATCGCTCCACAGACCAACCGGCTGCACTATTATCAGTTCGATGTGCCTTCCAACGCCATCAGTGTCGCTTTCGCATTGAGCAATCTTACCGGCAACGCCGATCTGGTGGTGCGCCACGGACTGCCGCTGCCCAATCCGACCAGCTTCGATTACAACAGCGTTAATCCCAACCTGATGGACGAGTTCATCGCGGTGATCGACTACAGTTTTGTTTTCCTGCCGGGGCGATGGTACATCGGCGTGTACAATATCGACACCAATCAGGTGTCCTACTGCGTTACGGCTACGACCCAGGGAGGAAATCAACCGACTGACCTTGCCAATGGCGTTGAGTTTTGCACGACGATTCCGCCTGGCAGAGTCCAGTACTACAAATTCATAGTCTCTCCCGACGCCTGCAACGTTGACTTTGAGACCTACGGCGCCAGTGGCAATGTGGATATGTGCCTCCAAACAGGCCCGCCGGTGCCAATCACCTTTCCAACCAATTGGAGTCCGTGCAGCCTGAATCCGGGCACGAGTCCGGAATTGATTTCCCTCAACCTCACGAATTCCACACCTCTGCTGATACCGGGTGACTGGTTTATCGCCATCACCAATCTCGAAACGGTCGCGGTCGATTATTGTATCCGTGTCACGGAGACAAACTACTGCGGTCCGACGATTGTGTGCCTCACCAACGGCGTGCCCTACACACCGCCGAGCAGCGCTGTGGCTGGTCAGGTGGATTACTATTGTTTCAACGTCTCCACCGGGGCCATCGAGGCGGATTTTGAGGCCTTCAATCTGAGCGCAAACGTGGACCTTCATGTCATCGACAGCGTGCCCTGGATGACGCCTGCCCTGCGGTCCAGCGCCAACGGTGGCACCGCCAATGAATTCATCGCGGTGATCACCAATGTGCCTCCGGTGCCGCTCAGGCCGGGAACGTGGTACCTGGCTGTCACCAACGTCAGTGGTGGGCCGGCAGATTACACTGTGCTCGCCACGGAGATTTTCCCGCCGCCCGTCATCACGGTGACCAACGGGAACTGGTTTACCAATATTATCCAGAGTGCTTCGCCCGTTGCCTTCGCAGCCGAAAGCAGCACAGCCATCAATGTCACGAACTATTCCTTTTTTGTTTCCAGCGGCGCGGTTCAAGCAACCTTCGAACTCATCCCATTGATGGGTGGCAATGTGGATTTCTATCTGCGACGCGGCGCTGGACCGGTTACTCCAGCCAACTACCAATACGCCAGCACCAACGCGGGCATGGCAGTGGATTACGTCGTGGTCACCACCAACTCCATGCCGGTGCCATTGACCGTGGGGACATGGTCCTGGACAATTTTCAACCGCGAGGCAAACCAGGTGCAATATGCCACTCGCGCCACGCAAATCCTCGACTCGGAAATCATCCAACTGACCAATGGGTTGACCTTTACCAATGGGGTAGGGGAGGTCATCAATCCGCGTGAAGTCGATTATTATGTCTTCGACGTGTCAAGCAACGCGGTGCAGACGACGTTCGAGGTGTTCGACGCCAATGGCCGCGTGGATCTTTTCCTGAAACGTGGCCTGCCGCTGCCTAACGCGACCAACGCCTTCTTTGCCAGCACGAACGCGGGCACGGCCATCGAGATCATTGTCGTCTCCACCAATTCCACCCCCGCGTTGACGCCGGGCTTTTGGTTCCTGGCGGTGACCAAACCCGACGGGACCAACGTGCAGTATTCCGTGCGCGCGACCGAGTTGCGGATCTCCGCTCTCAGGTTCCTGACCAACTGCATGCCTGTGACCAATCGCATTGCCGGCAACGCCATCGATTACTTCGGCTTCACCGTCTCCTCCAATGCGCTGGAAGCACTCTTCGAGCTGGCGGTGCGCGCTGGTCCGAGTCTGGAGATGTACGTTCGTCCGGGGCCGCTATTGCCGAGCACGAACGACTATTTCTACGCGCTCACCAATATCACCTTCCGTGGTGAAATTGCTGTGTTCGAGAACGAAGACACCAATGCGCTGGTTCCCGGGACTTGGTACGTGGCGGTGGTGAATCCGACGTTGAGCACGGTCGATTATGCTTTGGGCGCGAGCGAATTCTTCTTGGGCTCCAATCCGATCCCATTGGCCAGTGGCGTCGCCTTCACCAACACGATAGGCAGGCGATTCAGCGGTTGTGATGATGACTACTATCGCGTCACGATTCCGGTAAGCACGACCTGGGCAGTGTTCGAAGTTCGCGAGCTGACGAACACGGGCCTCGGCTGGATGTTGCACGCGGGACTGCCTCTGCCTAGTCCGCTGAACTTCGATTATGCGAGTCCGTCCCTTGGGGGCGTCAGTCAAAGCCCCTTCGTGCTGACGACAGGTTTGGGGCCATTCGGGCATTGGTATCTGGGGGTACGCAACAACTCGGTCAGCAACGTCACTTATCACGTGCGTGTGACGGAATTCACCAGCCCGCCACCCATCCTGGTGACCAATGGCGGCACCCATGCCGGAACGATTGGCGGAGATCAGGTGGATTATTATCGCTTCCAGGTTTCCGCGGGAGCGATTGAAGCGCACGTTGAGATTCTACCCAACCCCAGCGGTAATGTGGACCTGTTCGTTGCCCAGGCGCCGCAGTTGCCGACGCCAACGGATTTCTTTTACGCCAGCACCAATCCCGGCACGAGCAGCGAACTCATCACCATCCATACCAATTCGACTCCGGTCCGGCTGTCCGCGGGCGACTGGCTGGTGGCGGTCGTGAATCGCGATGCCAGCGCGGTGAACTATAATTTGCGCTTCACCGAATTCGTCCCCAATGGCGCTGACGGCAGACTGATTCGCCTGATCAATACGGTGCCGTACTTCCGCACCAACACTCCCATGTCTTTGGCGCTGGATTATTATTTGTATCAAATCAGCGGCAACGCCAGGCGGGCCCAGTTCGAGATTTTCGAGGCGAGCGAAGATGTCACGCTTATTGCCCGCAGAGGGCTGCCTTTGCCCGACCTTTCCACCTTCGACTACCGAAGCGCGAACAGTGGAACGAACGACGAACTCATTGTCGTTCTCTCAAACTCCAGCCCGGTGCCGCTGAGTGCCGGCGATTGGTATTTGGGTGTCGCCTATGCGTCCACGAGCGCCGCCCGCTACACCATCAAGGCCACCGAATTCCCGGTCAGTGGCACCAACATCATCATCACGAGGATCCTGCCTACCGGCAACTTCCTTTGCCTGACCTGGACCAACACGTTGCCGGGCGTGAATTACTTCGTGCAAGGCAAGACCGATTTGGAAGCGTCGATGTGGTCGGCGGCTTCACCGAGCCTGCGCGCGCAGACGACATCCCTGATGCACTGCATCGAGGTTCCCACACCTTACCGCTTCTTCCGCATCGTGGATGGCCTTCCTGCCGCCGGCCCGGCTCCTCTCAGGATTAACAGCGCCGGGTTCGGGGAGAAAGGATTTGAATTGCGCTGGTCCAACTCGCCCAACCGCCTCTTTGGCGTGGAATGGAAACCTGCCCTGGCCGATCCCTGGAACGGGTTCACCAATGTGGTTACTTCCACAAACGAGAATTATTTGTTCATCGATGACGGCTCGGAGACCGGCGGCCTTGGTCCCATGCGGTTTTATCGCTTGATACAGGCGCCCTAGCGCTATCGATTGCCAAAAGTAATATCCAAAAAGGTGGGCGACGCCCTGCTGGGCGTTGCGGCAAACCGGCAGTTTGCCCCACGTTTTCGAAAATTACTTTTGGAAGGGCAGGGGAGGCAGACGGTTCTCCCCTGCGCAGCCTGGAGCCTCGCGTTCTTCACCAGGTTGGTCCACTCATTCGGATCGTTGGTCGATGGGCGCAGCCCCGTGAGCAGACTGGCGCGCGAGGGATTGCAGAGCGGCGCCTGGCAATGGGCGTTGCGGAAGAGCGTGCCGCGCGCCGCCAGGCGGTCGATGTTGGGTGTCTTGGCCTGCGGATGCCCGCCGAGACAACCGACCCAATCGTTCAAATCGTCAATGGCGATGAAGAGAACGCTGGGCCGGGAAGACGGTTCGGCGGACCGCAGTTCGTCGGCGACCAGCCAGAGAAGCGCGAGCAGGAGAGGAAGTGTTTTGCTGTAGCGATTGCCAAAAATAATTTCCAACCAAACCAGGCGCCGAGGCTGCTGCGCCTCACAGAGGCGCGCTCCGGGAGCGCGGGTCTGCGACCCGCAGCATGTCCAATAGGTTGCCGATGGGAAATGAATTCTGGCAACCGCTCTAGTCATCGCCGGAGGGTGAGGTTCACCTGGCGCACATCCATCACGGAGCGATTGGGTATTTGCGTGGCGCGCAACGTTAGCAGGCCGCGGCCCGTTTCGAGACGAATCGTGCCGAGCGCCAGCGGACGGAACTCTTTCATCCTCGACTCGCCGGCCGGACGCGCAATGGTGTCCTGATTGGTATAGAGCGGCGGGTCCCAGCCGGGCGTGACCTTCCCTTCAAGCTTATGGCCATTGAATTGCAATTCGATGGTCGAGCCGGCGTCAGCCACAGGACAGGTGTAGAGAATTTCCACATCGTAAGCGCCCGTTGTGTTCACGTCGATGTCCCAGGTCATTTTATCGTCGAGGCTCGCCCAGTTGACGAAGTAAGAGCAGTTCGGCGCACCGGCGCTGCGTTTCACACCACCGTGCGGGATGCCGTCGCGCGCGGGCAATGGCGTGCGCGGGAATTCCGCGTAGCCCACCGGAAACGGGCGGTCGTCCTTGGCTTTCGGCAGGATCTCGGCGCGCCATTCGACCACCGCTTTGGTCATCCGCGCGCCGATGTCGGGCTGTTCCTGCGCAATGTTCTTTGTCTGGCCAGGATCAGCGAGCATGTCGAAAAGTGCGCCCCGGGCGTCCAGGCGATAACGCTGTGAGCGCGCGCTGACATTGCTGTTCTGGTGGGAGAAAAGAATGCGGTCCGCCCAGTCCACGCGCTGGCCGAGCAGCAACGGCGAAAGGTCGCGACCATCGAGCGATCGGTCGCCAATGCGTTTCACGCCCGTCAGCGCTGCCAGAGTCGGTAACAGATCGATGGCGCCTGCAATCTCGCGCACCGTCGTGCCCGCGCGAATGCCGCCGCCCGGCCAGCGGATGAAACAGACCGACCGGATGCCGCCTTCGTCCGTCGAGCCTTTGGTGCCCTTCATCCCGCCGTTCCAGCGCGCGCTGTTCGGGCCGTTGTCTGAGAAATAGATGACGATCGTGTTGCTGCTGAACTGGAGCGCGTCGAGACGTTGAAGCACGCGGCCCACGTTGACATCGAGATTCTCCATCATCGCGAGCGCACAACGCGTCTGGTCGAGTTGCTCCCGGGCCGAATCCGGGGCGCGCTGAGTGATGGGCCTGTCCTTGAAGCGCTGCCAATATTCATCCGGCACGGCCCACGGCGAATGCGGCGTGTTGAAGGGAATGTAGCAAAGGAACGGTTTCTCCCGGTTGCGCTCGATGAACTCGATGGCGCGTGTGGTGAAGTCGTCGGCAACGTAACCCTTCCCGCGCGTGGGACGGCCATTGTGTTCGAGCGGCGGATCGAAGTATTCGCCCCAGTGCCCGGAGGTGAACCCGTAGTATTCATCGAAGCCGCGTGCGTTCGGATGGTACGGCCATTGACTGCCGTTGTGCCATTTGCCGAAACAACCAGTCGCGTATCCCGCAGCTTTGAAGGCGTCCGCCAGCGTCTTCTCCTCCGTGTTCAACCGCTCCTGCCCCGTCGAGACGCCGCGCACGCCGCCGCGTGAATGATAACGGCCCGTGAGAAACTCCGCCCGTGTCGGCGCGCAAACCGCGCAAACGAAGAACCGTTCCAGCGATGCCCCGCCGCGCGCGATGCCGTCGATGTTGGGCGTGCGCACCTGCTGGTTGCCGCTGTGGCTGTAATCGCCCCACCCGGAATCATCGGCGACGAAGATGACGACGTTGGGATGCGGGGCGGCGGCCGCGACAGAGCCGACCAGCGCGCATAACAGCAAGACCCAGCGGAGCCTGGTTTTCATGGCATTGCCTCAAGTGAAATGAAAGACCCGGGAAAAGTCACTCCGTTCCTGAACGCGGCGGCTCCACCAGACGCCGCGGCAAATCACGCGCTCCGTCCATCAGACGCACCGCTTGCAGGGATACGGCATCTTCGCGGTAAAAGATGAGAAACCGTTGAAACGGCGGCTCAACAGCAAACGAACGCAACCCCTGCAGCTTGGGATGATTGAAGCGGCGAACGCGCCCCAAACCCGGTTGCTCGCATAATGAACGCAAACTGGAATCCACAGCCTTTTGAAATCGGCGGGCCACCTCATCGCCCGCCTCCCGCACGTACCACAGCGCCTGCAACGTGAAGTCCTCCAGAAAGGCATCCGCCTTTTGCAGCCCAAGACTCATCTCCGCTTTTCCTCGCGGATGATACGCTCGACAATACCGCGCATCTCCTCCGCCGAGTAAGGCGTGTAAGGGCCATCAATTGCCTTGAGTAACTCCGCCTCCAGTTCGGGACTGTCCTCCTCCAGATTCAGGGCCGCACCGGGCTGGAGCGTCACTTTCCGACGGCCATCGGTCAGCACGATGACATTCCCATCGTTCGCCTCGGCGATGAGTTGACCCAGTTGCGCCTGTGCTTCCTGAACTGTGAGCGTCTTCATGCGGCCAGCTTAGCCTTTGAGGCACTGATAAACAAGCCTGCCTGGGCAGAGTGGGAACAGCAGCAAGCGAAGGGAACAAAGGATTGGCTGTGTCTCCAAAGGCATTTCCAGGCTATGCTGAAGAGCCTCCGCTCTTGAACCTCGGCTCGCGCTCCAATACAGTTGGCCCATGAGATCAATCGCTTACTGCGTTTATCGGGAGGACGAATTCTTCGTGGCTCGATGCCTCAATGTGGATGTTTCCAGCTTCGGTTCCACGCGCGAAGAAGCAGTCGCCAATCTTAAGGAGGCGGTGGAACTTTACTTTGAGGGTGAATCCGACAAGGCCTATATATCCGTCAGCGATGTTGCCGTTGGCCAGGAGATGGTGAATGCCTAAGCGCTCGGCTCGGACGAGGTCATCCGAGTGTTGCGCGAACACGGTTTCTTTTTCGTCACGCAACGCGGCAGTCATGCCAAATACAAGACAGTCATGCCAAATACAAGAACGCCGCTGGTCGAATCGCCATTGTGCCGCATCCGAAGAAAGAACTGCCCATCGGCACCACACGCTCCATCATCCGTCAATCCGGCCTGACTCCGCAGGACTTTGGGTTCTAAAGTGGTGCGCTCATGAACAAAGACCTCCTCACGAGAAAACCTCGCTCGTCCGTGCCCCGCCTATCGGATGGGAGAGGAACCAGGGAAAAGAGCAAGGACCGCCTTTCGCGCCAGCGCCGTTCCTGGAACATGAGCCGTATTCGCGGAAAGAACACGACGCCGGAAATGCGTGTTCGCTCGCTCCTTCACCGTCTCGGTTTCCGTTTCCGTCTTCATGTGCGGATTCCGAGATCCCCCTCATCCCATCCTTCTCCCCCAATGGGGGAGAAGGTGCCTGAAGGGCGGTTGAGGGGGAATGCGCGCGTTATTTCAGCCGACATCGTTTTGCCCAGGTACAAGACCGTCATCTTCGTTCACGGCTGCTTCTGGCATCGGCACAAAGGTTGTAAGAACTGCACCACGCCGACGAATCGCCGCGCATGGTGGTTGGCAAAACTCAATGGCAACGCTGCCCGCGACAAACTCCATCAGCGGGCGCTGCGAAAACTTGGCTGGCGAAGCATCGTCGTCTGGGAATGCCAGACAGAACACTCAAAGGGATTGGAACGCATCAGCCGAAAGCTGGCGAAATTACCGATCGCCGATTACGCCGGAGCTGTCTCGCGCATCGGGCGAGTGCTGGCCGGAGGCAATTCCTTGCCTTCACGCTGCAAATCCTCCACCTCTTCCGCGACCAGGGCGCAAAGTTGGCAATAAGTCTCTTCCTCCGTCGTTGCGTGGCAGACGCCACCCCATGGAAAGAGATCCGGGCAGTAGCCTACATACAATTGGTCGGCTTCTTCCCATCGGACAAATTTCAGGCACTGATTTGCGCTTTCATTACTGGCCTCTTTGAGGGCGCTCGCCCACGACTTCCATGCTCCACATTACATCGCCGCTTCAACCTCCTGCATTGGCCTCGTGCGTGCTGGCGGCAGCGGCAATCCTTGCGCTTCCGCCGCGGACACGGTGTCCTCCACGGCATCACAAAGACGCTCGAATGCCTCAACTGGCGTTGCCCCATGGCACACGCCGCCCGCAGGAAAAAGGTCCGGACAATACCCAACATAAAGGCCGTCTTCCTCACTCCAGCGAACGAACATCAGATAACGATCTTGTGTTTTCATGCCTGGACCTCTCTTAACGCTTTGCGCACATGTTTTTCCTGGTAACGCTGCGCGTCATCGCCGTCGTGCCCGGAAATAAGAACGAACCCTCGAAACTTTGCATGGATGAACTTCCGATGACTGCCCTTGCCACCTTGGACGCGGATGAATCCTGCCTGTTCCAGATCAGCGACCAACTGGCGAATCTTGCGCGGCACATGGCGAAAGTTACCAGCCTGTTACGCTCTTCGCTAGCCTGAACCAAGACGGCTGGCGTATCATTATTGTGTGGGAGCGTCAGACCGCGACACTGGAACGCTCGAAACGCTTGCGGCTCGACTTAAAGCGTCTAGGCTTTCGGTGGAGAGGAAGCTTTGAAAATCAAAGTGGCTGCCGCAAACGCACGGCTTGAAATGGCCACATACCAAGCATTCATCCGCTTGTCCCAAGACCGGACTTTGACAAACTCTGCCCAAGTCAACGCGTGAATTGATTCAAGGGACCAATTCTCCCCAAGCTTTACGATGAGCATACACTCAAACAGTTGTTTGTCGCGATCATCCGGGTCCGGATAGACGGTTCCTGTTTTTTTTGCGTTGCAAACTGTCTTGATCGAGTAGCGCTCGCCTTTGCGGGATAAGGCATCTACGTTCTTCGTACCGCGGGGTGCTGATTGGAGCTTAGGAAGCCCCGATGTCCTGCGAAAGTATTCGATAGCCAAGCCTTCACCTACTCCACCTACAGAAAAGGCGATCTTTCTCTTCCGCATCTCTACATCCAGGGCAGCGCGCAAGAGGACCAACTCGTCGTCGGGCATCCTCGCCAACTCGATTGACGGCTTGGCCTTCGTCGTTGTTGTTGGGGAGATGGTCTCCTTCACCTGGGATTTGGAAGCCGAGTCACGCAGAGGGTGGCGGAGAAGTTCGACTCACTGAACTCCTTGCAGCCGATGCTTGAAGTCGATTAAGGACGACGTTCTTGTCGATGTCAGGCGTCCCCAATCTCCCAAAGTAACGGGAAAATCGCGCTAGCACGGCTTCGGCGAATGGGCTGTCGAGTGAAGCGACCACCCATTCTCGCTTGAGGTCAACAAGCGGAACTGACCGCAGTTGCTGAAAGTCCACCACCAAGTCCGGCAGGAAGAATGTTCCGGGCAGAAACTTAAACCGTTCCTTTTGACCACCCCGATTGTCGCCGATGATCGCCTCCATACTCTTCAAAACGCTTTTGGAAGGTTGCTTCGTGTTGGCGGCCCACTTTCCATACTCCTCCTGCTCCGTTAGAGGTTTGCACTTCGCCAGGATAACGAACTCTGCTTTGGCGTTTTCAAAATCACAGGAAGGCGTAAGCACCAGCGAATAATCCTTCCTCCCAGCCATCTGTTCTTCAAGGATGTCCCCGGCAAGCCACGGCTGATTTGCACATGGATAAATGTAAAGCTCGACCGGATGGACAACATCGAAAGCTTGCGCAGCCTCGTCCGCTTGCGGTTCGGCGGCATGCGGCACCAGTGGTTCCTTGTCCGGACAACTTCCTTCGGAGCTTTTTTTCGCCTCCCCGGAGATCTTTTCTACGAACGAGCGAATTGAATCGCTGCGCAATGTTTGAGCGAGTCGGCGTGCAACGAGATAAACCAAATCAACCTTGTGATGAAGTTCCTCCATTTCCTTCCAGTGTTTGCTCAGGAAGTCCCAAAAATATGCGCGCTGTTCGTCGTCGAGATGGCGGGATAGGGCCGGAAGGTGAGTGTCAAAGACCGCACGCACTTCGGTTCGAAGCTTCGCCAACCCAGCCGTCTTCTCAACGACACGAACGAACGCGGTCTGCTCCGGCAGAACATGGCGCGCGAGTGCAGTGTAGAAAACTACCGGCACGAACCTCCGTTTCTTGACCTCTTCGTAGATTTTGAGACCCGGCAGGCTGTCTGCCTCCGGCAAATCGCTACTGTCGTCCTTCAGATCAATGATGATTATGTCATAACGCCGCGAGTCGAGAAGTGGCACAGCTTCCTTGAAATCGCGACAGACCTCAGCCTCCGCAAATTCCGGAGCAATGAATTCCGGACACGCTTCTTCCAGTTGGCGCGCAATGTCCGGGTTGTCTTCGATGATCAGAAATCGCCACTTTCGGTCACTTCCGTTGCTCATACTCTTTTCTTCAGCGTAAGGAGAAAGTTCGCCCCCTTCAGCGGTCCGCGGTCGAGAAGCTGCAAGGAACCTCCATAGTAATCCGTCACGATTTCACCGACGATTGACAAACCAAGACCAACGCCCTCCGGTTTCGTGGAAAAATAGGGCTCAAAAATCGTCTCACGGTTTCCTGGTGGCACACCTGGGCCGCTGTCAGAGAAAAGAATGTCAACATGCTCCGGAGCTTTGCGCTCGACCTTGACCGCGACTTCGCGCTTTGACTCGCTCACCTGCTCCAGCCAGTAGAGACTGTTCTGAAGCAGATTGATAATGACTTCCTGCATCTCTGCCGGATCCACACGAACGAGGGTTTGCGTTCGCGGCATGGTGGTCTTGATGTTGAGCCGCTCGATCTCAGCGTTGAATACGCCGAAAGCATCACGAATTACTTCTTCAAGATAGAGTTGGGCTGGTCGTCCACGCTTTCTGCCGCCGAACGGCTCCATGCGTCGGAACGCCGTGGCAAGAATATCTCCTTGCTTACGGATCGTTGTGAATCTCCCGCTTAGTCGGGCGACGATTTCCCGTCCGACTTGTTCGATTCTCGCCGTGTCTGAAAGCCCCAACTCGGCTTCGTTATTGATCGAAGCAATCGGCTGCCGGCCTTCGTGAAGAACATGGTCGATGAGTTGCCCCAGTGTCGCGAGGCGCTGGTAACGGGCCAACACCGTCTGAATTTCCTTCAGATGCCCGCCAATCGACTCTTCGGTCTTCGCAACCAACTCTTGTGCCGCCTTGTCTTGCGGCAATTGCTTGGCGATGTAATCCGTCAGCGGCTTCAAGTCGAAGCCGGAGAATATGCCACCGACTGGCTTTCCTGATTTCCCATCGCCCTTTTGCGGGCGTTTCGACACCCAACGCATTTCCTCAAGCTTGCTCAAGACCGACCACATGACTTCTCGGAAGTCCTCGAAAGCGAGGTTCTCCTGCATTCCTTGTCGGTTGGACTGGTCGCGGAGATTGGGATTGCCGTCAGCCGAAATGCCCACCGTGCCGAATATCTGGTTATTTGAGAGACGCAGCGTGGGGTTCTGAACACGGCGGCGGTCGAGCCTGAAGGAATCATCAAGCGGTTCGCCGTAAGGTAGGACTCTAAAACCGTCCCGGTAGATGTTAATTCCAGCAACTGCATCAAGATCGCGACGAACATCCTGCACAGAGGAATGAGTCTTCTGGATGACATTGCCCAGGTCATCGCGGTCCCACACGCGAAGTTCCACCTCCAAAGGACCACAAGCGATGTCCTCAGACTCTTTCGGCGTTTCGCCATCTTCGATTGCACGAACTTCAAATCGCCCTTTGGAATCCTTGATCCGGCGGAACCGGCCTTTGAACTCGCGCTCGATTCCATCAGCGCGAATTTCGCACCGGAGTTTGTAGGAGCCATCGGCTCCGATGGTCCCGCGGACGAGGTAATGGGGGTGTTTCAGAATCTCGGGCGCTTCGACCTTGCTGCTGAACTCGGAAAAGTCTGGTGGCAAATCCAGTTCAATCTCGAAATCTTCCTCCTTCGTGGCCTTTGGGGAAATCAGGCGTGCCAAGCCGCGCCTCAAGTCCTCAAATTGCTTCGCTTCCCACTTCTGCTTCAATCCGGCCATCCGAAGGATTGTGCCGTGACCGAGTTTGCTGGCCGAAGGTACCTTCTTCTCCGTCTTCCAAAGCAGTTCAATGGTTCCACCAAGTTTGATTTCTGCCGGGTCACGCTCCTCCCAGAGGATCAAAACCTCGTCGAGATACTTGCTGTCATCCTCGAACTGACGCCAGTCGAAGACCGCGTAAACTTCTTTGCTTGCGGCTTCCCGCCGTGAAATCACTTCCAACTCGTGAGCAAGGCGGGATGAGGCGAAACGTCCAATGCCCTTCTCGCCCAGATGCCGTCGTTTGAATTTCTCGCTGCGTGGTCTGTCGCGCTTTGACGACGTGGCCGGTTCCATCCAAACCGTCTCCACGGTTTTCAACTCCATGCCGTGACCATTGTCTATGACCTCGATACGGCCTTTGCCGGGTTCCAAGGGTCCGAAAAACCGAATCAACACACGCGTTGCATCCGCATCGTAGGCGTTTTTGACCAACTCAATGACGGCAACGACTTCGTTGCTGATGAGTTCTTCTCCAAGCGTGCGGAGCAATCGCGCCCTCGGGCGAAGTGCTGAACCTAGCGCTGGAGTTTTTGAAGCAGGCATGTGGACTACACGTTAGCGGTCAATGTTTTCACCACCTGCTTCATCACGGGCGGGCAGACCGCGTTGCCGATCATCTTGATGCGGTCACGGCGTGTGCCTGATTCGAGCTTCATCTTCGGCGGCATTCCCATCGCGGCCTGAAGTTCCGGCACCTGCAACATCCTCATGACGTGGCCGTACTGTGAATCGGGCTTCACCAGTGCGAATCGGTCCACTGTCGTGATAGTGCGCAGTGGACGATTCAAGCGTTGCCAGCCGCCGCTGCCATCCGATCCGTAATAGACGAGCAGGAAGGGCTGGGTTTCGCCCACTGTTGCGAATCCACGTTCGGCTCTTTCAAGCGTGGCCTTGGCGCGATTGGGCCGGCGCAAGGGCGTCCACTGGTACGTCCCATTCAGACCCACAATCTCCTCGACCTTCTTCGGTTCGCTCTTACGTGGCGTAACCTTCGTTGGCTTCTGTTGATTGTCAGCGATGAGGAACAAGCGGCGGCGGCACTGCGGGACGCCGAAGTGCGCGGAATTCAAAATCTGTTCGCGCAGGTTGTAGCCGAGTTTTTCGAGAGCGGACTTGAACTCAACGTAGCGGCTCCATTTCCGCATGTTGACGACATTCTCGACGATGATCCAGCGCGGCTTGAACGCTGCGGCAAAGCGCACGACTTGAAACGCGGTGTCTTTACTCTGCTCGCAGCGAGGCTTGTTTCCCTTGGCAGGGCTGTGATTCGTACACTCAGGAGAAGCGAGGATGAGGTCAATCGGACCAAGCCGCTTCACTAAGGCATCGACATCCTGCTCCTCCAATCGACCCGGGATGAATTCGGCTTCCGGAAAGTTCGCGTCATGTGCTTCACCAGCAATTGGCCAGAGGTCGAACGCAGCCACAATCTCAACGCCCGCATCACGCGCGCCCCAACTACTGCCGCCAGCTCCGCTGAACATGTCCAGGGCGCGAATCTTCCGTTTGGTTGAAGAAGGTATCTTCACGGGCCAACTCCCTCCATGAGTTTGGCCGCAGTGATGCTCAGCGCCTTGGCGATGCGGACCACGTTCTTGACGCCGGGATTGCGTGTGCCGCGTTCGATGTCGCTGAGGTAAGTGCGATCAAGGTCAGCCTTTTCTGCCAGAGCCTCTTGTGTAAGCCCTTCGCCTCCCTGAATCGCTTAACTGAAAAACCAAAACTGCGGAGAACCGGATCGACCTTTGCCATTAGGCAAAGGTATCTACGTGTCGGCTATCCGTGTATCGGCTATGAGTGACAATCTTTTGAACACATTGCTTCCATCGACGATGAGTCAAGTTGTGAAGTCATCACCGGAAGCGGATCGGGGAAGGACCTAAAGCTTAAGCAATCGCGGCGCTACGGCAACAGCGCCCTACCCAAAAGGTGGTAGAGCTGGCGCTGCCGCGCCGCCCACTTCTCCTGTCAGCTTTGATTTTCTGCGCCAAAAGACATTTTTCACGGTTTCTCCGCCACCACCTTGCCGTTTTCAAAGGTAAATGGGCGTGCCGTGAGCGCGGGCGGTTTTGCGGGCCACGCGTGCGGCGCGCCGCAGAGCGCAACCAACGGCGGCGGTAAAACTGGACGGACGTTTCCTTTTCGTGTTCATGAAGGTTGCGCGCTTGCGTTTCATTTCAGCCATTGCACTTTGATTTCCTTCTCCAGTGCTTTGAACTCTGGGTCACCGGTGACGACTTCGGCTTTCTTCTCTTTCGCCAGCGCGGCGGCTAAGGCATCAGCCAGACTGATTTTGAAACGCGATTTGAAATCCGCCGCAGAGTCCACCAGCGAACGGCCGGTAGGATGGAACTGAAACAGGAGGCTTTTCAGGAGCATGTATTTCACGTCGGCGTAGTTCACTTCTGTCATGTGCGGCGAACGATCAGCACAGGTGCTTTATGTAGCAACCCTTTCACGGGGGACGGCGATGTCCTCGCCGCCAAAGAATGCAAGCAGCGCGTGGGCGGCAAAGACCGCTGCAGCCATTTACTTATCCTCCAGTTCCCGTTCCTCCCGTTTGTGCTCCGCCCATTCATCGCTGAAAAACTTTCCGCCAGGCTTGCGCTTCAGGAGTCCAAAGCCGCGCTCAATCGACCAACGGGTCACCGGCTTCAGCAAGATGCCTTCGGGCGTTGCCTGAACGATAGCCTTCGTGCCGTCCTCAATGTGAAACTGTTTGCGCAGCCAGCTCGGAATAACGACCTGGCCTTTGGTATTGAACCAGACGGAGGCTGTCTTTGATGGTGTGCTCACCGCATCAAATCTGACTTGTTAGCTTATTTCCGTCAAAACATACAAAGAAAGAACCTGTCGCATAGGCGGAGGTGGTTCGTGCTCCTTTGACCGTTGAACATCGAAAGTCACCATCCAACAATCCAACCTTACCGCATTGCGGCGATTGCGTTTTGCAGGCTGGTTGCGCTGGGCACGAGAGAGTATTCTGCAGGCGTGAAGCTTCTGGAACGCATCACAGTCGAGCCGGGCAAGTGCGGCGGGCGGCCGTGCATCCGCGGGATGCGCATCCGCGTGAAGGATGTGCTCGATATGCTGGCCGACGGGGCCACTCAGGAGGAAATCCTGGCCGACTTTCACGATTTGCAGGCGGAAGACATCCAGGCCTCCATCGCCTACGCGGCCCGCTACCTTGACCACTCGGTCCTGGTGAGCACCTGATTGAATGCGTTTTCTGGTGGACGCCAGTTGCCGCCTGCCCTCGCTCGGTGGCTGGGAGATCACGGCCACGCCGCCACCGCGGTGCGGGATGTCGGGCTGCGCGAATCGGACGATGGCAGCATCCGAAATTTTGCGATTGCGGACGACTGGGTGCTCATCACCAAGGACGAGGATCTGGTGGAGCGTTCGCTGATAACGGGCGAAGGTCCGCCGATTGTCTGGCTGCGAATAGGCAATTGCACCAATCGCGTGTTATTCACGTGGTTTGCGCCGTTGCTGCCGGAAATTCTCAAACAATTGGAGTCCGGACAACGCATCGTTGAAGTGAGGAAGGCGAGAGCGTCCGGCAAATAACGCCCACTGACGTGACCGCTACTGACAGTGGGATTGGTCATGGCTATGCGACGGATCGTGTCGGCCGTGCGTCCGGTTTTGGGTTTCATGTCACCTTTCCTGAACTGGCCAGGGCCAGCACTTTCGGTTGAGCAGCCCGAAAGAGTTCCAAAATTTCCGGCACCTCGGGCACGCGGGCGCGTTGAAAGGCGGCGCGAAGTTGTTCCGCGGTCAGCGCTTCCTGTTGAAGCAGAAAACGGATGTCGGCCAGATCGTTATCATCGCCGCGTGCCATTTTGGTCAGAATGAGGTCGAGTGTGGATGGGCGAAAGATTGTCAGTCGCTGGAATTCGCAGGGAATGCGAACTCGGTCCTTCAACCAGTCGGGTGTGAGGATGACTTCCAGTTCGCGGAAGAGGTGGGTGAGGTAAAGTCCTTGCGGCTCGAGCTCGGCGTTGGTGCGTTGTTGGGCCTGCCAGAAATCGAAGTTCTCCGCCGCCAGCCACGAAAGGGGCAGGATCGCATCGACGTCGTGCGTGGCGGCAAACTCGGCGGGACTGCCCGGATAGCCGAGCGCGAGCGCGGCCCGGCCAAAGAGGGTCATCTCCGCCGGAGCGGTCAGATGGCGGTCGAGGGTTTGGAGGATACGTAGCGGGTTATTCACGGCAGCGCAGCCAGTCAGTGCGTGGCGGGCCACCGTGAGCAGTGACGCCGGTGTGGCGAACAAGCCGACTCCAATGGGGCAATGCGTCCTTGCGCGGCACATGCCTGGGTCGCAAGTCTCGTCGCACTGAGACCCAGGGTTGCAGGTCCGGCGCGAAGCGTTCCGCAAGCTGGGCTATATGAAGCAGGACCGGTTCGCAGCGTTCCTGGATAGCGAGGCGGCACAGGCGAGCGGGGTCCACTCGTGACGAACTGAGCAGTTGGGCGGCAGCACGGAGATGGTCGAGGTTGTAGGGGAGCTGGCCAAGGCACAGCGCGATTCCGATTTCCTCATCACTGACTGCGGGTGAATCCGGCGGGAGGGATGGATCAAATTCGCGCTGGTAGTGGTCGGCGCCTCGTTCGACGGCCACCTTGAGCAGCCAGTCAACAACGCGTTCGCCCGCTCCACTTGCGCGCTCGAGGCGACGCAGCAGTCCGGAGACGTGCGGGACCTCCCCCAGTTTACGAGCGAGACTCGGGACTAACGGTTGTTCCTTCAGTTCCATGAGGCGCATGGTATCAGGAGAAGGTGATAGATCGGAAGCGTGCATGAATTGGTCATGGGTATGCCGCGCGGCCAGCAGGCAGCATGTTGGTATCGGTACCCGCTTGCACGCGAAACTCCTGTTCCAGCGCCGCCCACTTCGCGGCCATTTCACGCACGCGCTCCGGCTCTTTCGCCGCGAGGTTGTTCTGCTCGATGCGGTCAGTGGCGAGGTTGTAGAGCGCGTAGTCGTTCGTGTCGGGCCGGCGGGAAACCAGCTTCCAGTCGCCGACGCGCAGCGCGCGGTTGAAGTCGTGATGGAAGTAAAGGAACTCATGCGACACCTGCACGTCCTTGGCGAAGGCCGGCACGAGGCTGCGTCCTGGCAACGGCGGCGCCTTGACGCCATTCCACTTTGGCTCAGGTTTCGCGCCGACGATTTCGAACACCGTGGGCACGAAGTCAATCACGTGGCCGGGCGTGTGACGCAGTTCGCCGCGCGCCTTGATGCCCCCGGGCCAATGCACGATCAGCGGCGTGGCGCTGCCGCCCTCGTGGACCCACGATTTGTGCAGGCGAAACGGCGTGTTGGCGACGGTGGACCAGCCGGGGCCAAGGCAAAGATAACTTCCGCCGGAACCTGGCTCGGCGGTCTTGTCATGCTTATCGCCGCGGTTGAGGAACTCCCCGCTCGCGCCGTTGTCCGAAGCGAACATCACCAGCGTGTTCTCCAGCGCGCCCATCGCCTTGAGTTGATCGAGCACGCGACCAATCTCGCGATCCATGCGGTCAACCATCGCGGCGTGGATGGCCATCTTGGTGGCCTGGAAGCAGCGTTCTTCGTCGTTCAATTCGCTCCAGGCCACGGCGCGCGCGACTTCACCGGGACCGATCTGCTCCTTGAGCTCGGCGTCCTTGAGATTCCAGTGCGGCACCACGTCCGGTTCGCGCGGACTGAGTGCGCCTTTCAGCAGCCCCATCTTCAGTTGTCGCTCGTGCCGCTGGCGCCGAATCACGTCCCACCCCATGAGATATTTGTCGCGATAACGGGCGATGTCCTCCGGCGGCGCCTGCAACGGAAAGTGCGGCACGTTGAACGCAAGATAGCCGAAGAACGGCTGGCCGGAATGTTTGGCGGCGTGGTCCTTCAGGCATTCGATCAGGAAATCCGCGAACGCCGTCGTCGTGTAGTAATTGCTCCCCTTCGGCACCGGCGGCAGCCGCACGTCGTCGCGCCAGGTGTTTGACGGGTAGAAATTGCGGTCGTGATCCTCAAGCCGATACGAGCGGTCGAAACCGCCGTGAGTGATCGCGAGCGGTGCGCCGTTAATGTGCCACTTGCCGCTGTGATACGAGCGGTAGCCGAGCGGCTTGAGATGATGCGGCAACAGGCGTGTCCATTGCGGCAGCCGCCCTTGCGGCGGGTCCATGCGGATCTGTTGCGCGTAATAGCCGGTGAGCAGCGCTGCGCGCGTCGGCCAGCAACGCGCCGTGTTGTAAAACTGGGTGAAGCGCACGCCGTTGGCCGCGAGCCGGTCGAGATTCGGCGTGGCAATCTCGCCGCCGTAACAACCCGCGTCCGCGAAGCCCAGGTCATCGGCGAGGATGACGAGAATGTTGGGACGTGACAGCGCCGGCTCAGCCGCGCGGGTCAGCCCGCAAGACGCGACGAGCACCGTTAGCAGAATGACAAGTCGCATGTGTTGAAGGAAGAATGGCGAATTAATCGGATTGTGGCCAGCCAAAGCGCATCCTGATTCCTTGCCAACCCGGGCGACAAGGTGTAATCCAGAAAGCATAATAAATAAGTTGTTCCCGTCTTCCGTCAAAACGCCACCGCACTATGAAAATCAACGCTCCCTTTCACCTCATTGCACTCGGGCGCACCACGGCGTTTGTTGTGTGCGCAACTTTGATTTACAACCTGGAGACCGCCGTCTCCCGAGCCGTCGAGGCGCCTTTGCCCGGCCTGGTCGGTCATTGGCAATTCGAAGAAGGCACCGGGACGACGGCTGCAGACAGTTCCGGCAACGGCCTCACAGGCACCCTGATCAGCGGCCCGGTCTGGGTGTCCAGTCCGCTGGGCAGCAACGCGCTGGACTTTACCACTGGTCCCGACGGCGTGGACCTGGGCAATCCCACCTCCTTGCAAATCACCGGCGCGCTGACGCTGACAGCCTGGGTGTTCGTCGATACCATTGCCAGCAATGGCCGCTTCATTGCCAAGGGCGGCGCCAGCGGACGGCGCGGCTGGTCGCTCAACCTGGAGGCGAACAACACGTGGGCGTTCCAGATCGCAAGCAACGCCGCCACGACCATCGCTCTCAACCCGCCCAATGTGATCACCAACCAGTGGGTCCACGTGGCCGGGGTTTATGATCCGACCGTGCCCATCATGCGCTTCTATGTTTATGGCGCGTTGGTCGGAGAACGGACGGAGGGCGTTCCCACATCGCACTTCAATTCGCCGGCCAACGCATCGATCGGCCGCCGGGAAAACGGCACCGAGTTCGACGGCCGCATCGACGAAGTACGCGTGTTCAACCGCGCGCTGACGGAAGAGGAAATTCGCGCGCTGCCAGAGGTCGTACCCACGCCGCTGACTTTTGTCACCCAGCCGGTGAGCCGCACAGTGGCGCAGTTTCGTCCGGTCACCTTCACGTCCGCGGTGCGTGGCTCGCCGCCGCACTTCTTCCAGTGGTGGAGCAATGGGGTGGAGATTGTGGGCGCCACCGCCCCCACTTACACCATTCCCAGTGTCACGCTGGACATGAGCGGTTCGGCCTTCTCGGTGACGGTCAGCAATCTGACTTCCAGCATCGCCAGCACCAACGCCATCCTGACCGTCTCGCAAGATACTAATCCGCCCGTCCTCGTTTCCGTCGGCAGCGTGGACGGCAACACCATTGGCGTGTGCTTTAGCGAAGCGGTGGACTTCCTTACGGCCACGGACGGTGT
>Ga0137319_1000093_pt1 | contig 36527 bp, 28 predicted proteins | sample EasRivERMZT333_2_FD_104752 | JGI IMG/M metagenome (GOLD analysis project Ga0137319, IMG submission 104752) | Soil microbial communities from meander-bound floodplain in the East River, Colorado, USA - East River MetaG ERMZT333_2 | ecosystem: Environmental > Terrestrial > Soil > Floodplain ... | reverse complement strand
GCTGACCGGCAGCGGTTCGGGCTGGAACAATGTGGGCGGCCTGACCGTGGGCCAGGGCGGGCACGGCAACGTGTTGATCGCCAGCAACGGCGCGACGGTGTTGAGCAGCAACGCGACCATCGGTGTGAACGGGAGCACGGCGAACAACAATCTGGCGCTCATCACAGGCGCGGGCACGCTGTGGAGCAACCGGAATGATTTCGTGGTCGGCAGCTTCGGCGTCGGCAACCGATTGCAGGTGGACAGCGGCGCGACCGTTTTGTCCGGCAACTTGTTTATCGGGTTCAATAGCATCTCGGCTGACAATCGCGTCACCGTCAACGGCGGAACGTTGCGCGTGACCAACGCGGCGGGCACGGGCGTGATCGACGTGCGCCGCGGCACCAACGTCCTCAACGCCGGGTTGGTGGAAGTGGATCAGTTGCTCGCGACCAACGCGGCGGGAACGTTCGAGTTGAACGGCGGCCGGCTCATCACGCGCGGCGCGGTCATCAGCCGGCCGTTTTTCGTGGGCAACTCCGCCATCACTCCCGCCATTTGGGACGCTCGGGCCGGCGCCGGCAATCACCGTCTCGCGCACGACCTCTTCATCGGGAACAATTCCCCGTTCAACCAGATGCTCGTCACCAATGGCGGGGTAATCGGCAGCGGCCGTGCCGCGTTCATCGGCATTGGCAGCGGAGGCCGTTCCAACACCGTGGTCGTCTCGGGACCAGGATCGCAGTGGTTGTTTGATGAAGAGGAGGCGGAGGCGTTGTATGTCGGGTATTCTGGCGTGTTCAACTCGCTTATCGTCACCAACGGTGGCGTCGTCGAGGCAGCCGGTTGCATCGTGGGCGGGGCGGACAACGCCACGAATTGCGAGGCCATCATCACCGGCCCGGGTTCAGTCCTGGGCACTTTCTTCGCCCTCCAGATCGGCTCCACCGGCTCCACCAATCGCGTGCGCGTCGAAAATGGCGGCCGGCTGATGAGCGATTTCCAAGTGGGCCGGACGGTCAATTCGGTGGGCAATCTCCTCTCCGTGACCGGTCCCGGCTCGCGCGTCCAGACGCTTTCAACCAGCGACCAGTATGTGGGCTATGACGGTCCGAGCAGCCTCCTCGTCATCAGCAACGGCGCGGTGGTGTCTGGCTTCGAAGCCGTGATCGGCTACAACCCGTCCAGCAGCAACAATCTCGCGCTGGTGACGGGCGCTGGATCGCTGTGGACGAATCGCGATGAGATGTATGTCGGCTACGTTGGCAGCGGGAACCAACTGGTTGTGAGCAACGGCGGCACGGTGTTTGTCCAATCCACCCGGTTTCTCGGCCACGCCAACGAGGCCACGTCAAACAACACTGCCATCGTGACCGGTGCCGGCTCGCGATGGCTGGGGCCGGGCGACCTTGAAGTGGGTGGGCCCGCTGCGTTTTGCCGGCTGCTCGTGAGCGACGGCGGCCGGGTGGAGAACAGTTCGGGCGTCATCGGCAGCGGCAGCCACAATCTCGCAGTGGTGACGGGCGCGGGCTCCGTGTGGAGCAATGCGACCAATCTTTTCGTTGGCCGCGGTGACGGAGGCAATCAACTGGTCGTGAGCAATGGCGGGTTCGTCGCCAACGGCCTTGACGTGTACATCAGCGATTCCGGCGCCAGCTCCAATATCGCCACCCTCACGGGAACAGGCTCGCGCTGGTCGGTGAATCGTTCCGTCGAAGTCGGCTACAATGGAAGCTACAGTCGGCTGGTGATTGACAACGGCGGGTCGTTGACCAGTGGGAGAGCGGAGATTGGTGCCAATTTCGTCAGCGAACACAACGTGGCTTCGGTTTCGGGAACGGGGACTACCTGGGCCAATCTCGCGGATATGATTGTTGGCGGGCAGGGATCACTCAACGGACTGGTTGTGAGCAACGGCGCGTCCGTCGTTACCAGCAACGGGATCATTGGCGCGCTTTCCACAGCTACAAGCAATGGGGCGATGGTGACCGGTGCCGGGTCGCGCTGGCTGATGCCAAGCGATCTCTACATGGGTAGCAACGGCGCGTTCAACGCGCTGATCGTAAGCGACGGCGGCCTGGTGGCGAATAGCAACGGGATCATTGGCTTCAACGCATCGAGCATCGGCAATCAGGCGATGGTTTCTGGCGCGGGAACAGTTTGGAGCAATCGGCAGACTCTCACCATCGGCGAATCGGGAAACGGCAACCGGCTTGAGGTGAGTGATGGCGCGCGCGTGGAGAGCATGTTCGGCATGCTCGGCAGATTCATATCGGCAAGTAACAACCAAGCCGTGGTGAGCGGCCCGGATTCCTTCTGGAGAGTCGAACAGGGGATTACGGTCGGCCTTTCTGGCGGCGGTAATCGGCTGGTGATCACCAGCGGCGGACGGGTGCGTGGGGCCGGCACGATTGGATCGAATCCTTCCAGCACCAACAATGAAGTGGTGGTGTCGGGTGCAGGATCATCCTGGACCAACCTCAGCACATTCCTCGTGGGCAGCGCCGGCAGCGGCAACCGACTGGTGATCACCAACGGCGGCGAAGTTTTCAATCAATCTTTTGGCGTCACCCTCGGTTCTGGCTCGCAATCTACCAACAACCGCATCGTCGTGGATGGCGGCGCGTTGCGCGCACTTGGCTCGACTGGAGCGCTGGACATCCGCAGGGGCACCAATGTCCTCAACGCAGGGCTGATTGACGTGCAGCAACTGCGCCTCACCAACGCGCAGGGTTTCTTCGAGTTCAACGGCGGCACGCTCATCACGCGCGGCGCGGTCATCAGCAATGGCTTGGAGTTTATCGTGGGTGGCCCGGGTGGCGTGCCCGCGACATGGGATGTGCGCGCGGGCACAGGCAACCACATCCTCTCGGGCGACGTGATCGTAGGAGACTCGACTTCTTCATTCAACCAGTTGCTCGTAAGCAACGGCGCGTTTTTGACCAATAATGAGGGTTTCGTCGGTTTGGGCTCCAAATCCAACAGCGCGGTGGTCGCCGGACCGGGTTCCCGCTGGGTCCTGGGGGGCAGCCTCGAAGTCGGATCTTTTGGTTCGTTCAATTCGCTGGTGATCAGCAATGGCGGATCTGTGGCGGGCGCTGTCGGCGAGATCAGCTCGGGTTCCGGCGCCAGTAACAACCTGGTGTTGGTGACGGGCGCCGGGTCGGTCTGGAGCAATCAGGACAATATGCGGATTGGCTTCGCTGGTTTGAGCCGACTCTTGATCACCGATGGCGGCACCGTCTTCGCGGGTAATGCGATCACTGTGGGTTTCAGCAGCGCTGCCTTCAGCAACAATCTGATTCAGATCAACGGTGGCACGCTCCGCGTGCAAAATCTGGCCGGCACGGGTACGCTCGGTATTCGCAACGGCACCAACCGCCTCGACGCCGGCCTGGTTGACGTGGACCGGCTGGTGATCACCAACGGGCGTGGCGAGTTCGCGTTCAACGGCGGCACGCTCCGCACCGCAGGCACGACCATCGGCCACGGGCGTGTGTTCACCGTCGGCAATGGCGCGAGTGCCGCCACGTTCGAGTTGCGCGGCGGCACGCACGTTTTCCTCGGCGGCCTCGTCATCACGAACCACGCATCGCTCACGGGCAACGGCTCCGTCCCGGACACGGTCATGGTGCGCCCTGGCGGTACGCTTGCGCCCGGTGCTTCCATCGGCAAATTGGCGTTCAACAACTCGCCAGCGCTGCAGGGCACGACCGTCATGGAAATCAGCAAGAACGGCGCGACCCTCACCAACGATCAGATTCAAGTGGCGGGCACACTCACCTACGGCGGCTCGCTCACCGTTACCAACCTCGGTTCGACCGCGCTGGCGGCCGGGGATCGCTTCCAACTGTTCAGCGCCGCGCCCTTCGCCGGATCGTTCGCGACCATCGCGTTGCCGCCGCTCGGCACCGGACTGGCGTGGGTGAATAATCTGCTGGTGGACGGCTCCATTGAAATCGTCGCCGCGCGACAACCGGGCTTCGCAAGCATCCGCCTGTCGGGCGGCAATGTGATCCTCGCCGGCACCAACGGCACAGCCAACGCAACCTACACTGTGCTGGCCGCGACCAACGTGGCCTTGCCCGTGGCGAACTGGGTGAGCCTCGCGACCAACCGGTTCGATGCGAGCGGCCATTTCTCGTTTACCAATTTGATCGTCCCCGAAATTCCACAACGCTTCTTCCAGCTTCGCACACCGTGAAAGGCAATGTCCGGGCCGCGACACAAACACAAAATGAAAGAACAACCATGAAACGATTCGGATCGCGCAGCGGCACGTCCCGAAACCAGAGCGCGGCGAAGCCCAGTTCTTCGGCGCGACGGGCCAGGCGCTCCTGACGGCGCATCGTCGGTTCGTCTCGCTCGAACGCTTCGATAGGAAGGAACACGCAGTAGTCAAGCTGGGTGCTGACGAGTTGATGCTGATGCCGCTGTTCACGATCTCCTTTGCTGCTCAAGGGAGCACGCCGAAGACTTGCTAGCGAAGCGAGCTTTACCTGTGAGCGTGTATTGCCTACTTTTTCGCCGTGCATTTTTCGGGCGGCTACAGTCTGCGGGATTTAGGGCGTGGCTGGCTCTTTCACTGTGGGTTATTCGCGAAGAAGGCATCGCTGTTCTGAGGTGGCCAGCATTTAATCCGGAAAACGCCCCGAAATTGCCTGACATGCCTCCACGACGATGAAAGATGCGTTCCTCATCTCCGGCCTGCCGCTCGCCGGCAGAAAGCTGACCTTCGACGTGGATGCTCGCCGCGCTGGCCGATCACACGGTGCGGGTGAACCTCGATCCGAACGGCGGCGCACACGCCACGACGAAGGAATTGCAATACTTGTTGCCGGGCGAACCGGACTTCGCCATATCACGGCCGTCACGGGCAACGAAATGATCGCGGGGCCGTTCAGCGTGGGCATCACGGTGAGTTTCCGTACGCGCGTCGCGAACTCGAACCCGGGCAGCGTGAACAGCGCGATCAAGTCGGTCGTAGTGATTTAGTCATTGAGCAAGACGCAAATGAAAACCACACCAAAACTCATCGTCGCCGCGCTCGTTTGCACGCTGGCGGAAAAACAAACTATTCATCCACCACAATAGAAAGAACCCTACCATGAAGAATAAAACGAGAATCGCTGCACTCGGCCTTGGCATTGGTCTCGCCGCCGGCGCCGCCGTAACGTTCATGCTGGCAAGAACAGAAGCTGTCGCGCAGGCCGCGCCCGGGCCCGCACCTGCGTCCGCTGCCGATCAGCTTAAGAAACTCGCCGCGGCGGGCTATGAATCGGACCCAGAGGTCCTGAAGGCGATTGCGACCGGTGGGACACCCATGGGTCGCTGGAAGGAAGGCCTCACCTTCGACGGGGTCGCACCGATGCCCTGGCTCAAGAGCGCGGCGAACTGGTTCCCGAAGACCGAGGAGGTCCAGACCAACGAGATTCGCGTGACCTTTATGGGCAGTTCGCCGCTGCCGCGGCCCGGACAGATGGGCACCTCGGTTTACGTCGAGCTTGGCAACGGCGACAACTTCATCTTCGACATGGGTCCAGGCTCAATCGCCAACTACCTCGCGGCGGGCGTGCCGCTCAATCGTCTGAATGATATCTTCCTCACCCACCTGCACTGGGATCACGTCGCTATGGTGCCGTATGTCTACATGTTCGGCGCGTGGGCGGGTCGCTGGCATGAGCCGTTCCGTGTCACCGGGCCATCGGGGACGAAACCTCAGTACGGGGTTCGCTACATGATGGATCGCATGAAGGAGATGCTGGCCTGGCATCGCGAAAGCTTCGACCAATCTCCGATCGGCAAAGGCTTCGATATGGAGGTCAATGAGTTCGATTTTCGCGACGACGGCGGCGTGGCGTATGAGAAGAACGGAGTCAAGATCACGCATTGGCGCCAATCGCACACCGAAGATGGTGCTTCCGCCTATCGCCTCGACTGGAATGGCATGAGCGTCGCCTTCACCGGCGATGGCCGTCCGAACTCCCTTACCATGAAGTACGCCAAGGGCGTTGACCTCCTGATCACCGAAGTCCAGGTCGAACTGGTAGCGATCAGTGCCACGGTGAACGGCGTGTTGCCCGTAATCGCGCGCAACACCATAGATATGGCTCACAATCCCGGCTACGCAGCCGGATACCTGTTCGAGAAGGTGAAGCCGCGCATGGCCATGACCACGCACATGAGCTACGACGGCTATTCCAACGCAGAGCTGATTTCCGAGATCCGCTACCATTATCAAGGGCCCTTCCACTTTGGCGCACCCGACATGATTGTGGTGAACCTGACGCGCGACAAGGTCTGGGTCCGCGATGGGGTGGTGCCAGATTACCCGAGCATGTCGCCGCCGAAGTTCGACATCGCCGCGATGGGCGGGATGATCATTCCGGCTCCGCGCAACAAGCGTGAGGACTTTCAGGAGCAATCAATCCGCGACGCTGAGATTCCGCCGGACGAGTACTACCCGAAGGGCTACAAGCCGGAACTGATTTCGGCCTGGCCAACCGGCAAGCCCATCTTCATCCCGGCTGCCCAAGTGCCGCCCGGCTTGTGGTTGCACGGCAAGCCTGCGGCAGCCGCGCAACCTGCACCGGCCGGCGAGGCGGGCAAGATTCCCGCGAAGAAGTGAATGGCACTGCTCCGATGAACTCCTCACGCAACAGAATCCTCTTTTGGTGTTTGATTGCCGCAGAGGCGGCGGGATCGCAGGCCATCCTGTGGAATGGGATTCCCATCTACCGGCGGCTCTCCGCGGGAACGGAAGGCGCCGGCCCAAAGAACTTTGTTCTGGCCGCCATCGTGGTCATCGTCATGCAGGTCGCTCATTGGGTTGCGTTCCGACTGCGGCCCCAACTGCGGTTTCGGCGCAACGTTTTCCTGGGCTACGTGCTGGTGTTCATAGGTGAGCTCAGTATGTTTTTTATCAATGCCCTCGCCGTGGTCATCCTGATTGATCGCGCTGCGGAGCTCGACTTTGTCCTTTGGAAAGTCCTCATTCTCGTGGCGCTCCTCTTCGCCATCTTCAGCCATAAGTATCAACTCAGCAAACTCGGCGATAGCATCATTGAAGGGCAGCCAGACGCCGTTGCGAAATAGAGTTCGAATACTGGTAAACCATTCAATCCAATTGACACAGCAACTACTGGAGCCATGAAAAGAAACATCCTCCTCTCCTCCATCACGTGTGCCCTGGCTCTGTGCAGTTGTACTGCGCCGATCGGTGCCGACCGCGTGTCCACGCGTGAGGCCTATGCGCAGGTGGACGCCAACGCGCTCCGCACTGGCAAACCGAGCGCTGAAACCGTCTCGATCCTGCATCGCTTCAACCTGGACAGGCTGGCCGCCCGCCAGCCGGACGAAGCCGTCCGCCAGCTTCACCAGATAGCCCTGGCCAGGGGCGAACGCGACATGCTGTTCGCGCTCACGGAACTCAGCTACGTGGCGGGAGACCACATCCGTCGGAGCGTCAAGCCTTGGGATCCGCGCGAGGCGCGTGATTACTATCTTGGCTCGGCGGTGTATGCGTGGCTGTTCCTGTTCGGCGAGGGGAAAGATGCGCTGCCTGGCACTTTTGATCGGCGGTCTCGCGAGGCGTGCGATTTTTACAACTACAGTCTCGGCCTGGCGCTCACCGAACGCCAAACCACCAACACAGTGGTGCGGTTGGAGACCGGCCGGCGGCGGCTGCCCGTGGGAGAAATTCAACTGAAACTCCACCCCACGCCCTTTACGTTACAACTCGAGGAGTTTGACCAGATTCTGCTGGCGGATCAATTCCGCGTCCGCGGTTTAAGCGTGCGCAACCGTGAAGCGGGCGTGGGAGCCCCGCTGATTGCGGTTTTGCCGATAGATCCCGCTTTGGGCCTGCGTCGAGCCGTGCCGGCCACGGTGCTGCTGCGGCTGCAGGGGGCGCTGGCCGACCTTGACGCGCACCAAGGCGCCGCCACGTTGGAACTTTATTCTCCCTTCAAAGAAACGACCGTCACAATCGGCCAGAGCACGGTGCCCTTGGAGACGGATCTCACGACCTATCGCGCCTACAACTTGAGCCAGTCTTCGATCTGGAAGATCGGCTCGCTGCAATTCCTTGCCCCGGTCGAACGCTTTCCCAGCCAGTTGATTCTTAATCAGCCCTACGAACCGGATCGCATCCCCATCGTGTTTGTCCATGGCACTTTCTCCAGCCCGGTCACCTGGGCGGAAATGGCCAACACGCTGATCGCCGATCCGGTATTGAATCAGCGGTATCAGGTCTGGAGTTTCATTTATGGCAGTGGCAATCCGCTGGTGCAGTCCGTCGCGGACCTGCGTGCGGCGCTTACGGCTGAGCTACAACGGCGTGACCCGGAGGGGACAAACGCGGCGCTGCGGCAGATGGTTGTCATCGGCCACAGCCAGGGCGGCCTGCTGACCAAGGGTACGGTCGTGGATGCCGGCGACCGGATTTGGCGCGCGTTCAGCACCAACCGGCTGGAGGATTTGAAGATTGATGAAAAGGAGCGGGCTGAAATCCAACGCCTGATGTTCGTGAAGCCGCTGCCGTTTGTCCAACGCGTCGTGTTCATCTGCGCGCCGCACCGCGGCAGCTACAAGTCCGGCGGCTTCGCTCGCGGGTTGGCCCGGCGGCTCGTCTCACTCCCCAGTGCCTTGGTCTCCCGCGGTGAGAACATGCTGAAACACGCCGAAGGTTCAGATAGCGGGAAGTTCTTCCGCGGCAAAATGCCCACCAGCCTGGACGCCATGTCGCCAAAGAACCCGGCGCTGCTGGCCTTGGCGGACCTCCCCGTCTCGCCCACGGTCAAGGCCCACTCCATCGTCGCCATTGATGGAGACGATCAGCCACCCGACGGCGGCGATGGCATAGTGAAATACACGAGCGCCCATCTGGATCACATGCAATCGGAGTTCATCGTGCGGAGTTTTCATAGCTGTTTGAATGAGCCGGCCACGATCGAGGAAGTACGGCGTATTCTGTACGAGCATCTCTCATCAATTCCGGCCGCTGCGACGCAATCTCCACCAAAGCCCTGATGTCTTTTCAGCATGCAGCAGCCAACCGACCGCGAGAGGACACAATACATGAACAACTTCAACCAGAGTGAAGCATTTGAACAAACCATGAAAGCAAAACTCCTCGCCACCCTCGGGCTTGCGCTGTGCGCGGCCTTCTGTCCGCTGGCGCAGGCTGCGGACCAGAAACCCGACCGCACGGTGCTGCCGGTCGCGCCGCCGTCGTTCAAGGGCAAGATCGGTGTCTCCCTCAAAGATTCAACTTCCGAGTGGCCCGAGATGCTGAAGGCGCCGAAAGGTGCGCCCAATGTGCTGCTCATCATGGGCGACGACATTGGTTATGCCCACATGAGTTCGTTCGGCGGACCGGCAAATACGCCCACGTTCGACCGGCTCGCGAAGCAGGGGCTGCGCTTCAATAACTTTCACACCACGGCCGTTTGTTCCGCGTCGCGCGCCGCGTTGCTCACCGGACGCAACGCTCATTCCGTCGGCATGGGCAGCACGCCGGAAGGCTCGCTCCCGTATCCAGGCTACCACGCCCATATTCAGCGCAACGCCGCGACTGTCCTCGAAACCCTGCGGCTGAATGGCTACGGCACCGCCTGGATCGGCAAGACCCACCTCACTCCGATGCACGAGATCACGGCTGCGGGACCGTTCGACCGCTGGCCGAGCGGCATGGGCGCGGAATACTTCTACGGCTTCTTCGGTCCCGGCGTGAGCCAGTGGTATCCGCCGCTCTGGGAAAACACCATGCCCATCAAGGCGCCGAAATCGCCGGAAGAGGGCTATCATCTGGAAGCGGACATGGCCGACCAGACCATCGCTTTTATTCAGCGGCAAAAGTCCATGCATCCCGAGAAACCGTGGATCGCTTACTATGCCCCGAACGGGCACAAGCCACCGATCGGCGTTCCCGCGGAGTTCATCAAGAAATACAAAGGCAAGTTCGACGACGGCTACGACAAGCTCAGCGAACGCATCCTCGCAAAGCAGAAAGAACTGGGGATCGTTCCGCCTAACACCAAACGTGCGCCACGGCCCGCCGTGTTGCCGGCGTGGGACACGCTCAGCGACACGGACAAAAAAGTCGGCGCCCGCTGGATGGAAGTCTTCACCGCTGCGGTCGAGCACACGGATTACCAGATCGGTCGCGTCGTCGAGGCCATCGAGCAGACCGGTGAGTTCGACAACACGCTCATCATCTACATCGCCGGTGACAATGGCCCGACGCCCGAGGGCGGCCTGCACGGCATCAACAACAAATTGACCCCCATCAACGGCGTCCCGGAATCGCTCGAAGACGTGGCGAAGCACATGGATCAATTCGGCGGCCCGAAGTCGCACGGCTGCAATCCCGCCGCCTGGAGCTACGCGACGTCCACGCCCTTCACCTACGGCAAACTGGTCGTCTCGGGCGGAGGCAACAGCACGGCCATGGCGATTTCCTGGCCGACGCGCATCAAGGACGGCGGCGGCCTTCGTCCGCAGTTCCATCATCTCATTGACGTGGCTCCGACCATCCTCGAGTGCGCGGGCGTGCCGCAGCCCAAGCGGGTCAATGGCATAGACCAGAAGCCGATCGAAGGGGTGAGCATGGTTTACACCTTCGACGACGCGAAGGCGAAGGACCGGCACATCACGCAGCATTTCGAGCTGACCGGCAGCCGCGCCATTTATCACGACGGCTGGTGGGCCGGCACGCGCCACGGCATGGACGGTGTGAGTCCCCCCGCCAAGAATCCCCCGTCCTTCGACAAGGACATTTGGGAACTCTACGACATGAAGAACGACTTCGGCCATGCCACCGACCTCGCGGCCACGAACCCGAAGAAGCTCAAGGAACTGCAAGCGCTCTTCGACAAGGAGGCCCGCAAATACAACGTCTATCCGATGGTGAACAGTATCTTTGAACTGTTGGCCACCGAGCGGCCAAGCCTCGTCTCGGGCAACAAGGCCGCCTATGGCGCGGGCACCGTCCGGCTCGTTGAGGACGCCGTCATCGACATCAAGAACCGCTCGTTCTCGATCACCGCCGAGATCGAAAATCCCGACGGCAAAGCCGAAGGCATGCTCGCCACCCTCGGCGGCGAAACCGGCGGCTATGCATTCATGGTAAAGGAGGGCAAGCCGACCTTCCTCTACAGCTACGTCGGTGTGGAGCATTACACGATTACCGCCACAGAAACGCTACCCAAGGGCAAGTGCTTGGTTCGCTTCGACTTCGCCTACGATGGCGGGGGCAAAGGCAAGGGCGGCAATGGCACGCTGTCAATCAACGGCAAGAAAGTGGGCGAAGGCCGACTGGCGAAAACGGTGCCCACCATGTTCTCGACGGACGACACGTTCGACGTGGGTGAGGACTGGGGCACGCCCGTGGCGCACACTTACGAGATGCCGGCCAAGTTCACCGGCACAATGAAGAGCGTGACCATCGAAGTGAAGTGATTCCGAAACACAGTAAACAGTAAACGCACGTGAAACAACTCAAACAGTTTGTTCTCGGTTCATTGACATTCGGGCTTGCCGCCGCGCAAGCGGGCGAGATCGGCCACTTCGCTCCCGGCGTGCTGAACATCCGCGACTTCGCCATGCCGGAGCCGGGCTTTTACGGCGTGCTCTACAACTACGGTTACACGACCGACCGGCTGAACGACTCCGGCGGAAACAAAGTCGATTCCGTCACGATCAGGCCCGGCCCGGGACCCGGCGTCACTTTGGGGCTGGACGTGGACGTGGATGTCTATGCGATTGCGCCGACGTTTATCTGGGTTTCGCCCTATAAGATTTTGGGGGCAAAATACGGCGCTTACATCTCCCCAAGTTTTGGCAACACCAGTGTTGGTGCTTCGCTCGCGAGTCAAACCCGATCGGGTCGTGACGCGGAAACCTCCCAATTTGGCGTGGGCGACCTGTTCGTGCAACCGCTCTGGCTGGGCTGGGCCCAAAAGCATTTTGACTTCGCGTTGGGTTACGGCTTTTACGCGCCCATTGGCAAATACGACACTGAGACGGTCACGTTGCCGGTCGTCGGCCCGCTCACCGTCGAAGCGGCGGACAACATTGGCTACGGTTTCTGGACGCACCAGATCCAGGGTGCAGTTTCCTGGTATCCGTGGGCCGACCGACGGATGGCCGTGGCCTCTGCGTTGACCTACGAAATTCACGGTGAAAAGGAGGACTTCGATCTCACGCCCGGCCAGAATCTCACGTTGAACTGGGGCATCAGCCAGTACCTGCCGTTGACTAAAGACCAAAAGCTCCTGCTCGAAGTCGGCCCGGCCGGCTACAGCAGTTGGCAGATCACCGATGATTCCGGCAGCGCCGCCGCCAGTTCACCAGTAAAGGATCAGGTCCACTCCGTGGGCGGCCAGGTTGGTTTGACCTATGTGCCGTGGAACGCGGCGCTCAACTTCCATTATTTCTACGAGTTCGCCGCCAAGGACCGTTTCCAGGGCCAGTCCATCGGCCTGAACTTCGCCATCAAGTTTTGATTCACTTTGATCAACCGCAACCATCGGGAAACGTAAGCCGTGAAACCAATGAAAAGTCTGCTCAAGGAACCATTGTTACATTTTTTCGCGCTCGGTGCGGTGATCTTCGCGCTGAATGCGTGGCGGGAGAAGACGCGGCCGACAGACGTTTCGGCGCCGCGGATCGAGGTCACGGCGGCGGTGATTGAGCGGTTGCGCGCGGGGTTTGAACGTCAGTTTGGCAAGGCGCCGGATGCGGAGGACCTACGCGGGCTGGTGACGGCGCACATTCGCGAGGAGGTATTTTGCCGCGAGGCGCTGGCGCTGGCGCTGGACCGCGATGACACCATCGTGCGGCGGCGGTTGGCGCAGAAGATGGAGTTTCTGACGGACGATCTCGCGGGAGCGGCGGAACCCGATGACGCGGCGGTGCGCCAGTTTTTTGACAAGAATGCCGCGCACTATGCGAAGCCGGCGCAGGTGAGTTTTCGGCACGTTTATTTCAGCAAGGAAAAGCGCGGCGCGGGGGCGGCGACGGCGGCGACCGGGGCGCTTACGGCATTGGCGAAAGGCGCAAGTGACGAAGCGTTCGGCGATCCGTTTTTGCATGGGTTCGAATTTGCGGCTCGCGACGCCCAGGAAATCACGGCACTGTTTGGCGGAGAATTTGCAGCACAGGTCGCGGCGCTGCGCGAGGGCGAATGGACCGGGCCGCTTACGTCGAGCTACGGACTGCATCTCGTCCGCGTCGATGCGCGCGGCGCCATGCAACCGGCCAGCTTCGACGCGGTGCGCGCGACGGTCGTGCGGGATTTCAACGAGGAGCATCGGCGCACGGCGAACCGCGAAATCTTCGAAAAGCTGCGCGAGCGGTATCAAGTCGCGGTGGACGAAGCCGTGCTGGTGAAAGCCGCGGCAGCCGCAAGCAAATTGCCCCAACCATGAAACGCGGGCTCTCCATTTCTTCCGTAGCAGCCGACGTAAGGAGGCTCGCTCTCGCCCGTCACGCCGCCCGATGCGTGAGCCTCCTTACGTCGGCTGCTACGGCACTGATTGTCACGCTTTCCAGCGCATGCGCGCACGAAGTGCGGCCGGCTTTTCTCGAACTGACGGAGCGCGCGCCCGGCGAGTTTGATGTGCTTTGGAAGGTGCCCGCGGCTGGTGGCGTGCCACTGGCGGGGGAGGAGATTCCACACGAACAACCGGTAGCCGCCGATGCGAACGCACCGCGCACGATGCCGTGCGGCTGTCCGGCGCCGACCGCAGCGCAGCTTTCACGCGGGGTGCTGCCGATTCATCCGTCCATGCCCAGGGACGCGCAAACCATCTCCTTCCCGCGCTCGGAGCGATTGTTTGGCGCGGAGGTCAAGCGCTGGACCATCCGCGTGCCGCGCGGACTCGAGGGTTGGGAAGTCAGCGTGCATGGGCTTTCCGCGACGATGGTGGACGTGCTCGTGCGCGTCGCGTTCAAGGATGGGCGCGTCGTGTCGCGACTGCTGCGACCGGATGCGCCGTCGTTCGTTTTCGAAAAGGAAACGGCGGGGCCGACCGCGGGCGGCTACTTCGTGCTGGGCGTCGAGCACATCCTGCTCGGCGTGGATCATCTGCTCTTTGTGCTCTGCCTCCTGCTGCTGGTGCGAGGCTTGGGGCCAATCCTGAAAACGATCACGGCCTTCACGCTCGCGCACAGCATCACGCTCGCGTTTGCCACGCTCGGGGTGGTGAAGGTGCCGTCAGCGCCGGTCGAGGCCGTCATCGCGCTGAGCATCGTTTTCGTCGCGGCCGAGGTTCTGCGGAGGCGGAACGCGAGCGATGCCTTTTCAAGAAAACGTGTCGCCTGCCGCCAGGTTTTGGAGTGCGGCAGTCCTCTGCCGCTTTTCCGTCGCCTCTCATCTGAAAGCGGCAGAGGACTGCCGCAGTCCACGACGCAAGCGCAGTTTGAAGATTCAAGCCAGGAAGGTTGCTCCATTACCGCTCGCTGGCCGTGGGTGGTGGCGTTCACGTTCGGCTTATTGCACGGATTTGGCTTCGCCGGCGCGTTGAGCCAGGTCGGCTTGCCGGCAAACGACATCCCGCTGGCGCTGCTCTTTTTCAATGTCGGCGTCGAGGCCGGGCAGCTCCTTTTTGTCGCGGCGGTTCTAGGCCTCGTCGCGGCATTCCGCCCCATTGCGACCGCGCCACCCGCGTGGTTACGGCCTGCGCCGGCCTACGGCATCGGCGCCGTCGCCTCTTATTGGCTTATCGCCCGCGTGGTGGCGTTTTGGTGAACATCCTTTATGAATAGAATAATTAACCACTTGCTGTTGCTGCTGTGCCTGGGAAGCGCCACTGGGGTATCCGCCCCCGTCGGTGCTCGCGGCTGGTACGAGCTTGGCGCCACCGCCATAGATGCTGCCAAGCTGGAATCCTTTTTCGACGAACCGGTTTCCGGCAACAAGGTGAAGTTCGACCCAGGCTTCCGCAGCGCGATTGCTCTGGGCGCAGAGCTCACACGTTACGTGTCCCTTGAAGCCGAAGGTGGCTTTCATTACAACAGCATCCGTTCCATCAACGGCGCTGCTTCCGACAACGGCGAACTGTATCAGTTCCCGATCCTCGGAAACCTCGTCCTGCATTTCCCTAACCGCACTCGCCTTGTCCCGGTCATTGGCGGCGGCGTGGGCGCCGTTTTCAGTATTCTCGATGGAAAGGATATCGCTCTGGGCGCCAGTCGCTTTTCCAGCACCGAGGAGACCTGGTCCTTCGCCTATCAGGGCTACGCCGGGCTGATGTATTCTTTCCGGCCCGACATGGCGTTGGGCTTTCGTTATCACTACCTCCGTAATGACGGCCCAACCTGGGACCTCGGTGCCGGGAACGATGTCAAATTCAACCACCTCGTAAACCACTCTCTTGTTTTGGCATTCAGCTTTCGGTTTTGACCGATACTCAAATCCTTATGAAATCGCCCAAGAACACCACGATGAACCCCATACGAAAAAACCACCTCATGACCTCCGCGGTACTTTGCGCGGGCCTGGCTCTGAACCTCTCGCTGTCCACCTTCGCGGCGGATGAACCCGCCACCACCGACATCGGCACACTCGACAAGGACAAAGTCGGAGCGGCGTTCAAGCAACGTCCCTACTCGCCTTACGCCGACCGCAAGTTCCCAATGCGCCCGCTCTTCGGCGACACGCATCTGCACACCGGTTTCTCGATGGATGCCGGCGCGTTCGGTTGCCGGCTCAATCCGCGCGACGCCTATCGCTTCGCGCGCGGCGAGCAGATCATGGCCTCGAGCGGCCAGCCCGCGAAGCTCTCGCGCCCGCTCGATTTCCTCGTCGTTGCCGATCACTCGGACAACATGGGCTTTTTCCCCGATCTCTTCGCGGGCAAGGCCGAAGTTCTCGCCCATCCGATGGGCCGCAAGTGGTATGACATGATCCAGGCGGGCAAAGGCGCGGATGCCGCGCTCGACATCATCGGCAACTTTTCGCAGGGCACCTTTCCCAAGGAGATCATGTATTTCCCCGGCACGCGCGCCTATCGCGGCGCGTGGCAGGAGACCATCGCCGCTGCCGAGCATTACAACGAGCCGGGCCGCTTCACCGCCTTCATCGGCTACGAGTGGACCTCGCTCAGCAAGGGCAACAACCTCCATCGCAACGTCATCTTCCGCGATAACGGCGACCGCGCCAGCCAGGTCGAGCCGTTCACCTGCGTCCCGCCGCTGGGCAGCATCAATCCCGTCGATCTGTGGAAATGGATGGACGCCTATGAAAAGAAAACCGGCGGCAGCGTGCTGGCCCTCGCGCACAATGGCAACCTGAGCAACGGTGAGATGTTCCCCATCGTCGAGGCCTTCGGCAAAGCGATTGACCGCGAGTATGCCGAAACGCGCGCGAAGTGGGAACGGCTCTACGAGGCCACGCAGATGAAGGGTGACGGCGAAACGCATCCATTCCTTTCGCCGAATGACGAGTTCGCCGACTACGAAATCTGGGACAAGGGCAACCTCGACGGCAGCCAGGCGAAGAAGAAGGAGATGCTCGAATTCGAATACACCCGCTCGGCGCTGAAGAACGGCCTCAAGCTCGAGGGCAAGCTCGGCGTGAACCCCTACAAGTTCGGCCTCGTCGGCAGCAGCGACGCGCACACCGGCCTCGCGTCCTTCGAAGAGGACAATTTCTTCGGCAAGACCACGCCGCAGGAGCCCAACGCGCACCGCATGACCGCCACCTTCATGAACAACGCGAAGACCGGTGTGAAGATCATGGACTGGGAAGTCGTGTCCTCCGGTTACGCGGTCGTGTGGGCCGAGGAAAACACGCGCGCCTCGATCTTCGACGCCATGCACCGCAAGGAAACCTATGCCACCACCGGTTCGCGCCTCATCGTGCGCTTCTTCGGCGGTTGGGATTTTGAAAAGGCCGACGCCGACTCGCGGGAACCCGCCGTCACTGGCTATCGCAAAGGCGTCCCCATGGGCGGCGACCTGCACGATGCCGGACCCGGCAAGTCGCCCACCTTCCTTGCCGCGGCGATGAAAGACCCGCTCAGCGGCAACCTGGATCGCATCCAGATCATCAAAGGCTGGCTCGATGCGAAGGGCGACATGCATGAGAAAGTCTATGACGTGGCGTGGAGCGGCGACCGCAAGCCGGACGCTAAAGGCAAGCTCCCGAGCGTCGGCAACACCGTGGATGTCGAGAACGCGACGTGGAGCAATTCCATCGGCGCCCCCGAGTTGATCACCGTCTGGAAAGACCCGAATTTCGACGCCAAGCAGCGCGCCTTTTATTACGTGCGCGTCATCGAAATCCCCACCCCGCGCTGGACTGCCTACGACGCGAAAAAGTTTGGCACCAAGCCGCTCCCCGGCACGCGCATGACCACGACCGAACGCGCCTACACCTCTCCCATCTGGTACAACCCGGCGAAGTGAGATTTAACAGGAGGAAACGGAGCTAACAGAGACCAAATCTGAAACTCCGTTTCCTCTGTTTGCTCCTGTTCAAAAGCGTAAGCCTTATGGAGCTGCGACACTCCTCTCACCAGTCGCCTACGCTGCCATCCTTCTGGAAGACGCGCTGCGACTTCTCCTGTTGGAACGGATGCTTCTTTACCGCTTTCTCGTTGATGCTGATGCCGAGGCCGGGGCGTGTGTTTGGCCGCACCAAACGGCCACTTGGCTCGACAGTGAAACCTTCCTCCACCACGTCCTGCCGCCACGGCACGTCGTTGTGGACGGTCTCGCAAATGACATAGCCCGGCTGCGAGAAGCCGAATTCCAGCGATGCCGCCGTGCTCACCGGCCCTTGCGGATTGTGCGGCGCAAGCGCGATGCGGTGCGCGTCCGCCAGTGCGGCGATGCGCCGCGCTCCGCTGAATCCGCCGCAATGTGTAAGGTCGAGCTGGCAGATTTCGCAGGCACGCGCGTTGAACAGCTCGCGAAAGGCTTCGAGGTTCGTCACCCGTTCGCCGGTGGCGACTGGCGTGGTAAGCGCCGCGTTGATCTTTGCGAGACCTGCAACGCATTCGGGCCAGCACGGTTCCTCAAAGAAATAGAGCCCGTAAGGATCGAGCGCTTTGCCGAACTTCAATCCCATCGCCGGTGAGGGACGCGCGTGGCAATCCACCATGATGTCAATGACGTTGCCCACGGCCTCGCGCATCGCGGCGACGCATGCCTCCGCGGCTTTCACCGGCTTCAACCCTTCGATGGGCATCGTGCTCGGCACGGCCATGCTCTTGAACGCGGTGAAGCCGTCTGCGACGGCGACTCGCGCGAGATCCGCGAAGCGCTTGGCGTTGTCCACGGGAGTTTCGTAAAAGTCTTCCATCCGGCCACCCCCAAGGTGGCAGTAAGTGCGGATGTAATCGCGCACGGGTCCGCCGAAAACCTTCGCGAGCGGCAGCCCGGCGACCTTGCCCACAATGTCCCACAGGGCAAGGTCGATGCCCGAGATGGCTGTGGCGCGCACGATGCCGTGCCCGTGCCAGAAGTGCTGGCGATACATCATCTGCCAGAGATGCTCTGGCCGCGTCGGATCTTCGCCGATGAGCAACCGCGCGAGATCCTCGATCGCGCCAACCACGCCGCGCGTGTGCCATTCGAGCGTGGCTTCGCCCCACCCGATGAGTCCGGGTTGATCGGTGACGACTTTCACGAACACCCAGTTCCGCATTCGTGCGTGGCAGATGAGGGTTTGGATTCGTTTGATCTTCATGCGTCTCGTGTAGCAGCCAATATTAAGAGGCTCAAACTTCTTTCCACGCGTTTGCACGATTCGGAACAGGCGCATCTTGACACTACCACCATGCCAGATGGCAGTAGTCAAAGCTACGGCTCGGCGGGGACGCCTCGCCCTACCGTATATTCGCTTCGTTTTCGCAAGGTAGGGCGAGGCGTCCCCGCCGAGCCGTTGGTGGTACTTTCAAGATGCGCCCATTCGGAACGATGTGGAAGTTGTTTACGCGTCAGGGACAGCCTGCGAGTATTTCAACTGAAGTTCAGATGGATTCACGCGCATTGCTTTGTCGTCTCCAGAAAATCGGTCGAGCCCGATCTCCGGGGGCAACGGCGGTCCCGCTTGCGGGTGGCGTTTCGAGTGAAATCTGGTTGGTGACCGACAGCCCTGAGCGTTTCGTCGTAAAGCGGGCTCTGCCAAAGTTGAACGTACGGGATGACTGGTTCGCCGATCCCGCGCGGAACAGCATCGAACACGACTGCCTCGCGTACCTGGATCAGATCGATCCCGGAAGCGTGCCACGAATTTATTTCACGACGCTGAGGCCGGCTTGTTCGCGATGGAATTCCTCGACGAGAGATTTGTGAATTGGAAGAGCGCGTTGTTGCGAGGCGCAGCCCTCGAGGAGGATGCAGCCCGCGCCGCAAAGCTTATGGGGACGATTCATGCTCAGTCGTGGGCTGATTCAGAAGCACAGGCGAAATTTCAGACCTGGCCGAACTTCTTTGCCCTGCGGGTCGAACCGTACCTTCTGACTACCGGCTCGCGTCATCCGAAGTTGAGGAGCTTGTTCGAGGAGGAAGCGGAGCGCCTGCGCCGGACAGCCCTGGCGTTGGTGCATGGTGATTTCAGCCCGAAAAATATTCTCATCAGCCGCGAGCGACTCGTGCTGCTCGATTGCGAAGCGGCCTGGTTTGGGGATCCAGCATTCGACGCAGCTTTCCTGCTGAATCACCTTTTTCTGAAAGCGCTCCACCTGCCAGCGTGGCGCGAGGATTACCTTCGACTGGCCGTCGTTTGCTGGTCCGAGTACCACGCCGGCCTTGCGCAGCGATTCGATGGGAATCTCTCCTTCCGCATCGGACGCTTGCTTCTGATGTTGATGCTGGCGCGAATGGACGGCAAATCGCCGGTCGAGTATATCGCCGAGGAGCGGAAGAAAGAGCTGGTGCGCGGTTTCGTCGGGAGACTGCTGCCGGCAGGCGTATTTGCGATGGAAGAAATTACTGACAACTGGCGAAGATTGCTGGCGGCGCAATGAAGATTCGCAACATCGACGCCTTTCAAATCTTCGACTCTCGAGGCAACCCAACGGTTGAAGCCGTGGTCACGCTTGATTCCGGCGTGCGGGGGCAAGGTCTGGTGCCTTCGGGCGCCTCGACCGGTCGCAGCGAAGCGCTGGAACTGCGCGACGGTGACTCCGCTCGATTTCGTGGACGCTCGGTGTTCCGCGCCATCGAAAACATCCGGCGGGAGATCGCGGCCGCACTCGCGGGCTGGGATGTGACCGATCAAGTCGCGCTGGACCGGCGGCTGATTGAACTCGACGGCACGCCAAACAAATCACGCCTTGGCGCGAATGCCATTCTTGCTGTGTCGATGGCGGCGGCACGAGCGGCGGCGTTGGCGCAGGGAAGATCCTTGTTCGATTACCTCGGAAACGGGGCTCTTCTCCCGCTTCCGGAGATTCAGTTGTTCGGCGGCGGCAAACACGCGAACGGTCGCGTGGATGTGCAGGATTTCATGATCGTCGCCACGGGAGCGACGACCTATGAGCAGACCTTGGAGATGACATTCAACGTGTTTCAAGCCGCTGGGGACCTGCTCAGGGAGCGAGGCCTGCTCGCGGGTGTTGCGGACGAAGGAGGTTACTGGCCGGCCTTCGACCGCAACGAAAGTGTCTTTGAGGCGATGATCGAGGCGATCGTGCGCGCAGGTTATGAACCAGGGCGGCAAGTCGCCATCTCGCTCGACATCGCGGCGTCTGATCTGTATCGCGACGGCCAGTACACCTTCGGTCTTGAAGGACGGTCTTTTTCCTCAGCAGCGTTCGCTGAGTTGCTGGCGTCCTGGGTGGATAAGTATCCGATCATTTCGCTTGAGGATCCGATGTCAGAGGAAGATTGGGAGGGCTGGGCGCTGGCGCGAAAGCTTCTCGGTCATCGCATTCAACTCATCGGGGACGATCTCTTCACGACCAACCTCGAGCGCATTCGGAAAGGGGTTGAGCAAGGTGTCGCGAACGCGGTGCTGATCAAATTGAACCAGATCGGTACGGTGACTGAGACGCTTGAAGCGATTCAGGCCACGCAACGCGCCGGATGGCTGCCGGTGATCTCCGCTCGATCCGGGGAGACGGAAGACGCATTCATCGCTCATCTGGCCGTGGCGACCAATGCCGGACAACTCAAGGTCGGCTCGTTCTGCCGCAGTGAACGAATGGCCAAGTGGAACGAACTCCTGCGCATTCAGCGCGAGCTGGGGGCGCGCGCGCAATTCTCCGGCAGCCGGATCTATCAACGAATTCTGGCTGCTCCCAACGTGAGCCTGTGATCCAGCCTCGAATCAAGTTTTAACCACGAAGACACAAAGGACACAAAGACGCGGGAAACGGGCTCGACAGCATTTCTCCAGCTTTGTGCTCTTCGTGTCTTTGTGGTTCATCCCGCTCCCGCGATTCGGGTCGCGATCGAATCGATTAAGTGCTCCAGGCTGCCTGCGGCCACGACGGCGATGGATTCCTGATAAATTCCTGTGTCGAAGACACAAAGGACACAAAGACGCGGGAAACCGGGCTCGCCAGCATTTCTCCAACTTTGTGCTCTTCGTGTCTTTGTGGTTCATCCCGCTCCCGCGATTCGGGTCGCGATCGACTCGATCAACTGCTCCAGGCTGCCTGCTGCCACGACCGCGATGGATTCCTGATAAATTCCTGTGCCGTAAATCTTCGCCACCGGCAGATATGACGCGCCCCAATCCGCCGCCACCGAGGCCACGATGATGGGTGAGCCGGGGAAACGGCGCCGCAGTTCGGTTTGCAGCAAACTGTAGCTCTCTCCCTGCACGCCGAGCCAGAAACCATCGCCCATGCGCCACAGAACGACCTGCAATGGGAAGGCCTCGCCGCGCGGCAATTGCGAGAGCCGATGCAGCAGGCGTCGTTTGCGCTCGGCCATCGCGCGGCAATCGGCAGCGCGCGGAGCATCGCCGGCGGATCGCGCGGTGGCCTCGTCCGCCTGGAACTGCTTCAATTCGGTTTCGACTTGTTCGGCCGTTGGCTGGCCGGGGCGATAGGAAAGCAGTTCGCGCCAGCGCCAGAGTTGCCAGAGTTTCTTGTGCTCCGCCCCCTTCGCTGGCAGTGGCTCGTGCGCCCACGCGCCGAGCGTCGCGCCGCTCACCACTGGCCCGGTGTAGCGAAAACGTGCGCCCGCCGCCGGCAGAGCGGTGAGCGTGGAAAGTGCGGCAAAGCCGAGTTGGCGTCCGTTGCGGTCAGCCACCGCGGCGTCACCGACATAGCCCTCGCGCGGCCCGAGTTCGCCGCTCGCGCCTTGCAGGAAGAGGCACGGCGCACCCGTGGCCTGCTCGACAACTTCGCGCAGCGCGCCCACGTAGTCCGGGCTGATGAGCGTGTTCTCCCACGCGAGAGTTGTCGGATGGCACGCGTAGTTTACGACCGTGGCCATCAGTCGGCCACTTTCATCCGTGACGCGCGCGACGAGCACGGTGCCGTCCGCAGGCGCGCCGGGGTTGAAGCCGCAAACAAATTGCTTTGCTCCTTCATCGAAGAAATCGCGGTGCGCCGCGAGGCTGCAGCTTCCTTGGCCATACACGATGCCGGCCAGGGTGAGCTGGCTGATACATTCGCTCACCAGTTCCGCCGCGCGCTCGGCGACGGAGCGCAGATAGCCCGGAATCAAGTCACCGCCCGGCAACGACGCGCGTTCGAGTCCCATCAAACCCGCGCCGTGCGTGTGCGAGAAGACGACGAGGATGGTTTCCTTCGGCTGGCTGCTGGCTAGCGCGACGTGCGTGACGAGTTGCTCGTGTTCCACGGCGCCGAGCACGCAATGATCGAGCGCGAGAAGAATTTGTAACTGTTCCGGCCCCCTCACGCTAACCCTCTCCCCCTCGGAGGGGGCGAGGGAACCAGGCTCGCCACGTTCCATCGGCGCGAACACCGCCACCGTGGCACGCAGCGGTCGATGCACGCCTGTCGCGCGCTCGTGTTTCGCCGCGCCCCACATGCGGTGGTAGATGCCAACGGGCGGCGTGATGTCAGCCCAGGCGAGCGCGAAGCGGCAGCGGCTCTGTGGCGTGTTTACTTCAGTGATGGACGGCTGGGGCATGGCGGCGATTCAGGTTCTCCCGGCACAAGGATTGTTCAACGATTGTTCCCTCCGGTTTGAGAAGCAACCAAAACAGAGCGCCCACCACGTAGAGCGCGCCAAAGACGACGAGCACCGCGTCCCACTTCCCGAAGCGCGCCAGCAACCACGGCACCGCGATCGGAAATGTCCACGCGCCGAAGTTGCCCATCATGTTCATGGTGGCGTTGACGGTCGCCACGTGCGAACCACCCATGTCAATCGTCATGGCATAGGCGCAGGGCGACGCAAGCGCAGCGAAAAACGATCCCGCGCTGATGACCAGCACCGCGGTCAGTGCGTCCTCGATCACCAGCGCCCAGAAGATCAAACCGGCGCAGGCCAACAAGCTCCCCATGCTCATCCATCTACGTGCGACATCGCGGCTGCCGGTTCGTTTGAGCAGCCAGTCAGACAACGCGCCACCCATCATTCCCGCAGCCACGATGACGATCAGCGGCAACATGTTGAGAAAACCCGAGTGAGCGATGCTCACGCCACGCGTTTCCTGCAAGTAAGTGGCGAACCAGCTCGTGAAAAACATGTAGCCCGCCGCGCGGAAGGCCTGTTGTCCGCAAAGCCACCACAGGGCGGGACTGGAAAAGAGGGCGAGCCACGGCGTGCGCAGCGCAGCCGTTCCTCCCTGGGTTAACGGATGCGCTGGCTCGGCCTTCGTCGTTTGCTCTCGCTGGATCAGTTGAAGCTCCGCTTCGTTCACCCCCCGGTGCTCGTCCGGCTCGTCGCGGAACCACCACCAAAAGCATAGCGCCCAAATGATTCCGGGCACGGCAAAGAGCAGGAACGTGAGCCGCCAGTTCCAGCCGGCCGCGACACGAGGTTCGAGCACTTCGAGCAACACGCCCGTGAGCCACGCGCAAAGCGCACCGCCAAGAGACATGAAGCTGCCGAGCGCGCCCGTGGCGAAGCCACGTCCCGTCATCGGAAACCACTTCGCGACCGTGACCGTGGTGGTCGGAAACAACCCGGCTTGCGCGATACCTTGCACGATCCGAGCCGCGAGAAAACCACCGAGTCCACCCACCAACGCCGTCACGGCGGTGGCGACGGACCATACGGTCGCGAAGAACGGAAGGGCGCGACGGGAACCGGCGCGTTGTCCGAATTGCGCGGCGGGAATCGAGCAGAGCGCGTAGCTGAAGAAGAAGGCGCTCATCAGCCAGCCGGACTGTTGCTTCGTCAGCCCAAGGTCACCGCGCACCGTGCTCTCGGCTACAGCAATGGCATTGCGGCTCACATAGGCCAGCGCGGCCGCAGCGCAAAGCCACGCCAGGACAAGGAAGCGTGCCTTCGTCGGCGCGGCGTTCGCAGGAGCAGGTTTTGATTGCGGTTCGCCCATGCTCGTGTGGAGTCAGGTGATTGCTTCCATCAGCCGGTCGAACAACTGGTCCACCTCGCGCCGGGTTTCTTCATTGAGCCGGAACCCGACCGGGCCGCGGACAATCGTGTTCTTGAAAATACCCTGGCGCAAAAGCAGATGCTTTTCGACGGCGAGGAAGGCATCCAGGCTGGTTTGGATGGAGATGAGGGCGGCCAAGGGTTCGTGAATACGCTGCGCCTTCGCGGCATCGCCGGTCTCCAGCGCGCGCCATAGTGCGACCAGGGCGCGAATCAGATCCGCACCTGGCATGGTGCCGACCACGCCGTGCGGGTGCGATTCGAGGAGCGCGATGCCGCCGGTGCCCTCGAAGACACACGCGCGCCCATCCGTGGCATTCAGCAACTCGACCAGGCGCGGAACGATGGGGCTGGCCTCCGGCTTGAACATGACGCGCTCCGGGCCGAACTCGTCGAGCAACTGCGCCTGCATCGCAATGCTCATTGGGCGGCCGACATAACCGCTCGCGTCCTGCACAATGACCGGGATGGTGATGGCTTGGATGATGCGCGAGTAATAAGCCGCCAGCTCCGCTTCACCAAGAAGGATGGACACCGGCGGGATGGCCATCACCGCATCCGCTCCGGCCGTCTCGGCGTGCGTCGCGTAACCCTCCGCCATCTTGGACGATTCGGCGCCGACGCTGCTGACCACCACACCACGGGACCCTGCGAATTTGCAGGCTGCCTCGGCCAGTTCTTTCCGCTCCGTGCTGGACAGGCGCAACACCTCCGACACCATGGCCATCACGATGCCATCTGCGCCGCAGTCGTAGAGCCAGGCGACTTCCTTTTCCAGCGTGGGGAGGTCAACGGTTTCGTCCGCGTGATAAGGCGTCTGAAAGACCGGCAGGACGCCGCGTAATTCACGTCGCGATGAATTCATAGGCTGACCGGTATTTAGCAGCATTGGGCGCGATGGCAAGGCGCACCGCAGTGGTAACCGTTGCCCGCAGTCCGCTAATTCTTTTTTGAAAGACCCAATGTTGTCGCTCCGTAGTATTCATGTGGCACGACTAATCCCGACATCACGGGACATTGCCCCGAGGGAAAAAGCCAAAACAAGTGGGTTATTTTACGCAAGCGGAGGACATATGTTGATCGAAGATGCAGACACACGGAGTCGATTATCAAGGATGGTCAGAAAACTAACGAACAACGTCGCACTGCATGATGATCTGATGCAGGAGGCATTGACGCACTTATGGCTGGAGGAATCGCGGCTGCCGGGACAGACCCGAAGCTGGTATATCCAAAGCTGCAAGTTTCGTCTGCAACATTGTCTTCAGGCTGGTCGCAGCATCGACTCCGTCAAACGGCGTGAGCGGCAAGTCCCGATCCGTGACGAGGAGGAAAATGGGGAACTCGTCGCCCTGGGAGTGGCTGATAGTGTTGCCTTCTCTCACACCAGCGAACGGGAAATGATGAACTGGCTGTCGGCACGCCTCCAACCGGTAGAACAAACCGTTCTCAATCAATTGACCGCGGGGTGGGGCGTGCGTGAAATTGCCCGGCAGCTGAGCGTGTCCCATCCGACGGTTATTAAATGCCGCCGTAAGATCGCCCATTTGTTAAGGCGATTCGGATTTGCTGGTGCTGTATCAGACTGAATGTTCATTGAAGCGTGCAGCGTTTGCCGCCCAGACGAGTGCGCCGCCGATGCCAATGTGATTTTCAGTCCTGAAGGGACATAGTGAGAATAGCCCGGCGTTTCAACGCCGGGTTGAGCCGACAATACAGACAAGTCCCGGAATTGTGATACGCTCTATGCATGAACAGGATTTTCTTCCTTTCGCCAGCGCGCTCCAGCGGGCCACGCGCGGAGTTGATTTTCAAGCGCAACGACGAGGTCCACTTTGGATTCAACACGAGTACACTTGCCATCGAAACGAAGATGTCCCTGAAAGAGACGTATGGCCGGTAAGATTTTCGTCGGCACAGCCAGTTGGACGGATCCCGGTTTCATTGCGGACTGGTATCCCAAAAGGCTGCCTGCATCCGAGCGGTTGGACTGGTACGCCCGGCATTTCAACTACGTGGAACTGAACTCCAGTTTCTACGCGATTCCAAATCAGAAGCAGGTGGAGCGTTGGTGCCGGCAGACGCCGCCGGGATTTGTCTTTGACGTGAAGCTGCACCGGTTATTGTCGCGCCACGTCGCCGCTGCGAACGCGCTGCCGCCGGATCTTCGCGCCCAGGCTGAGGCCAAAGCCGGGAAACTGCTGCTCACACCTGCGCTGGAAAAAGCAACTGCCAAACGCTTCGTTGACGAGATCGCTCCGTTTCGCCAGCACCAAAAGCTCGGCGCGCTCCTGCTGCAACTTTCGCCTTCCTTCGGCCCGCGCTTTCATCGCCTCACAGAACTGGATCCTTTGCTGGAGTCTCTTCAGGGTTATCGCATCGCGGTCGAACTTCGCAATCGCGGCTGGTTGAGCGAGGAGCAATCGAAGCAGACAGAGGAATTCTTCCGCAGTCGCCAGCTCAGTTTTGTGTGCGTGGACGCGCCGCGCGAACCGCACTTCATGATTATGCCGGGCATCGACCTGGTGACCCATGCGCAACTGGCTTACCTGCGCGTCCACGGGCGGAACGCGAAGGGATATATCTCCGGCCGCAGCGTGGCGGAGCGGTTTAACTATCAATACTCGGACGAGGAGTTGGAAGAGGTGGCTGGCCGGGCGCTCAAGCTGGCAGACGAGGCGGCGGAGTTGCACGTGGTCTTCAATAACAACGCGCAGGATTATGCGCCCAGGGATGCGGCGCGGCTGCTCAAGATCCTGATGAGGCGACTTCCCGAAGCCGCACAGCGCCTCGCGCTGCCTGCGTCGTCTGAAGGATCGCCCGGCGGTAAACTCGCCCCGCAGCAACAAACGCTTTGTTTTGACAAACAATCGGCGCATTCATAAGAAGCCGAATGCCCGGGAAATTGCGGCCTGCCGCCCGTGGCTGGATGCCGAACTGGGCATAGTCAAACCACGGTACTGGTTTGCCTGGGAGCAACCGCTGCCCAAGCGCTATTGGGAAAGCAATTTCGCGTCAGTCAACAGCGTGGAGAATTGATTCCGTCGGAGCTGGCGCCTTACGTCATCGCGACGGTGCATCCATCGTCGATTCTTCGCGCACCGGATGACGAAAGCCGCCGCGCGGCACAGGCAGCGTTCGTGAAGGACTTGAAGCAGATCGCGCGAATGATTCATGCGGCGGTCCGTGACAGCCGCAAAGGGCGCTTATAGAGCGCTGCTCCAGGAGCGAATTCTGAAATCGCCCCACGACCAACTCGTCCTGTCCTGATTTGAGGACAGCGCCACTCGTTTCCCTCTCTTGACTCACGAGGATGGCAACCCTAGGCTACCCCATCTATGGCTCTGGAAATTACAATTGAATATTGCAGCATGTGAAATTACGAGCCTCAGGCCGTCGGTCTGACGGAGAAGCTCTTGCGGCTCAAACAGGATATTCGTTCGCTTACGTTAATTCCGGCCGGTGGTGGCGTCTTTGAAGTCAGCGTCAATGGAAAGAAGATCTATTCCAAGAAGGAGACCGGGCAGTTTCCGGACCCCGCTGCGATTCTCAAGATTGTCCGAGCGAAGCTTTAAGCGCAGTGACAGGTGGCGAGTGACAAATGACGAATTAAAAGGATTCACGGAGCCGTGCAACCTTGTCACTGGTCACCTGTCACTGCTTACTTTTCTGTTGGAGAGTGATGGGTGCCTGGTGGCCCTCGCCGTCTTCAAAACGGTTGTCGGCTCGTTTTACGGGTCGAGGAGTGTTCGATTCGCTCCCTCTCCGCCACTATTTTATCTCCCGAAAAAGTCCCGCGGGCACTCATTGATAAGTCCAGCACCGCCTAGCCGGCCTTTGCTTTCGCTGTTTTCGGAGGCTGGTTGCCACAGGTGTTAATGTCGCGACACAGGGTAGCCTGATTGCAGCTGTCATCTCCTTGGTCTCAGGAGTTAACTACCGAGATGACCACCTGGCGTGGCGGCTTCGCCGCTCGTCAGGTGTTTTTTTCCTCTGGTGTCCGCCAAAAGAAAGTCCTATGAAACCTGAGCGTGAGGTCACGGGAACACCTTCAGCAAAGTTACGACGCTTTTGGCAGGGTATTCCACACACCATGAAAAGAATCATAACGTCACTTACCCTTGTTTCACTCCTCGTTGGATCCGGCTGTGTGACCGCAGACAAGATTGTCTTGGACACCGCTCCACGCCAGCCCACGACTGCCGTTGATGTTTACAAGGAGGGCAAGACGCCAGACCGGAAATACAAGGAGATCGCGGAATTGTCGTTTCTTGGTCCGCGAGAGGATGAGTTGCGAGCGCAGAAGCGTTTCATCCGTCAGGCACAGGAGCTCGGCGGTAACGGCATCCCGTTCGCCGTAGTTCCTGCTGGACAGAAAGGCCCTTTTGGAGTCGGCTTTTCCACGGCTTGGGTTTTCACAGGGAAGGTCATCGTTTATGAGTAGCCGTAGGCCTAACCCGTTCGCAGCGCATGGAGAGGCATCGTCATTGCTGAATCCATCTCTTCTCGACTCCGTCAGCGAAAAGCCGCGCTGCGTACTCTTCTGCGCTCATGTCGTGAGTATCTCGAACTCGCTCGACTTGACCACGACGCTCTGCCTCAGCGTATGCCTCGACAACTCGTGCTCGGTCACCGCCGAACCGCCGAAACAACTCTCGCATCATGTCTGTTTGTGTCATAGCGTGCTCGAAGATGCCTAACTGCCGCCTTCAGGAGTCTGAAAAGATATTTGCCTCTCCCGAAAAAACTCCGGCCGGCACTCATCGATAAAGCCATTTAAGTACTCTCTGACCGGTCAACCCCCGCCAGATAGTTTTTTTAGGCAACCAAACGCCGACGCGAAAGGGAAGGTGCTTCCAAACCAAAGCAGAAATTGTACTGGCTTGCTCCTACCGTAGAAGTAATTCTTGCATTATGATTAAAGCGATCAAGAAACTCTCCTTTAACCAAAAGGCGACGCTCGTCGCCATATATTTGGGTGTCTTGATTTGTGCCTGGCAAGCCTCTGAAGCAAGGCAGGAGCGGATTAAGGCGCAGGAAGCAAAAGCTGCGACGATGCAATTGGCGGTCGAAGCCGCAGATATGGCAGCCCTCATGGCCACATTCGCGGGTTGGGGAATAAACAGCGTTCCAAATTTCGCAGACCGGGACCAGTTTTACAGTATGACCCTGAGCAACTCAGTGGATCTGGTTCGGCTGACTGGGAGAGAACCAAGCGACTTCGCAGGGGTTCGGCAATTGCAAGGTCTTGTAAACTACTTGAAAGGGTATCCTGGGATCGTCAACAGACCTCCATCGGCAGCGCTTGAGCGCGGTTCTGGAATGAAACAGAGGGATTGATTTGAAGGTGGCTGCAATCAACAGCGGGACGCCGTCGCTGCGCTTGTCGTTAAGGCAATGAGTGCGCCTGCGCAAGGCAAAGTTGAGCGGACAAACTTCGAGGGAAGCTGGAACGATGTTTGTCAACACTGCGGAAAAATTCAGCAGGAGCATCGTGTGACTAACGGCCCGTACGACGGCGTGCTCTACGAACACAGGATGCCCTGTGAGCAAGAAAAGGAGAAGATACGAAGAGAACACAGCCGGATGGTGCTGACTGCAAAGACTGTCATCCTGATTGGTTGGGTTTTAGTGCCTTTCGCGTATCTTTTGCTTCAGCAGTTCGTCACGGTTGTCGGCTGGATCGCCTTCAGTCTTGGGGTTCTCCAGCTCTGCGTTGTCACGATTAAGCACTTTGGAAACCCGGACAAGTGGATTCCCGGCCATAAGGCCAAAATGGAAAAGCAACGTAAGGCGGCCCACTACATCTATCATTGTGAGCGAAATCCAGAAGGCTTTGCTCGTCTTCGAGCTGAAAACTTCGAGCGAGCGGAAAGAGAGGGAAAATGAAAAGAAGGCCTAACCATTGCGGGAGGCTGCTGCAATTGCCGCCGTTGAGCTTGGCCCGCGTATGAAAGTCGCTCACGCCTCAAGTTTACAGGACTACGCACGCCAGTTTTGGCAGCGCCAAAGTGGAAAATGCACACCGAACGACGTGCCAGCCCTGCAAAATATTACCGCTGGCGGCGACACCGTAGCGTGGCTCGCGAACCTTTATCCATACAAGCTTCCTCAGCCCTATAACGCGCTGATCCAAGTTGCGGTGATCGAATCCGCCGCAGAAGCCGAAAGACTCATGATCCACGACTACATGATCAAGGACAACTGGATGATCGATCGCTGTCTCATTCCGTGCCCCAAGAGCCGCCGCCTCGGCGATATGGTTACGACCGCAATAGCAAGGAAGTATTTTGAAACCGACTGGTCGGATACTCAGGTAAGAATTTACAAAGAATGGTGCGACAAGACAACGACCCGCGGACTAATAAGGGATGACGGGCTACCTTTGATCGAGATGACTTGGCCGAATGAATTCGAGATCATCGATGGATGGGGTCGCCTTCACGCGTTATTGGCACTCGTGAAGAAAGGACTTTCATTCGAACCGTTCAAATGTTTCGTTGCGTCACCCGTCGGGATCTAACCACCAACATCTCGCCAAGATACCCCATGACACGTTCTTTGCAGAGTCCGACCTTAACACTGGGGCTGGCGCGAAAAGGAGGCTTGATAAATCGAAGGCGACGAGGAAGATGATGGCCATGGGCGACAACGACTGGCAGTGTTAGGAGCAATCTCCGTTTGGGTTTTCCTGGCTCTCGGCGTCTTGATGGGGATTGTGATTGTCGTCTGGATTATTTTCCCCTTCATCGTGATGAGCAAATTCAACCGCATCGAGCGACGCCTCATAGCTCTTCACGAACGCGCCACCAAAATCGAAGGCTACACGCGGTCCACCGCCGACAGTGCATACACCATGGCACACGGCGGAACCAGTAAAACTGCCAGTGAATTGGAAGACAAGGTAGCGCATTAACAGCCATGAGCAACGGCGGTGGTTCTCTCATCAATCTTGGGGACATCTCGAAGCCAGCTACGGTACTGATCGAGAAGATATCTGAAGCGATCGGAGGCGTATTCAAGCCATACCAGATCCGTCGCGTTGCCCAGGCAGAGGCCGAGGCGGAGAAGATTCGAGAGATCGCCCGGATCGAAGTTACGGATCTTCAGCGGCGTGCGATGCAGCGGTTCATTCATGAAGAGGAGAAGAAGCAAGCGAACATAGAAAGTATTACGCGTCTAGCACTGCCAGAGCTATCGCAGGACGCAAAACCTCAAGACGTTCAGAACGACTGGATCACCAACTTCTTCGACAAATGCCGATTAATCTCCGATGGGGAGATGCAGAGCCTCTGGGCAAAAGTTTTGGCCGGCGAGGCAAACACCCCGGGCAAGTATTCCAAGCGAGCAGTGGCAGTCTTGTCATCGCTCGACAAATCAGATGCGGAGCTTTTTCGGAAGTTATGTTCGTTTGGATGGTGCTTTGGTCCTGTTCATGTCATACCTCTTGTTTACGATGCCGGAGCGGACATTTACGCCAAGGCTGGCCTTAATTTTATGGGCCTTTCACATCTTAACGATATCGGGTTGATACGCTTCGACAACTTCTCAGGCTTCAAGAGTAAGGGACTTCGTAAGAAGCTCGCAGTTTCCTACTATGGAACCACAATGATAGTGGAGTTTCCGAAACCGGAGGGTAACGAATTCATCTTGGGGTGTGTCCTATTATCCAAGGCCGGGGAGGAGCTGGCTCCGCTTTGCGATGCGGAACCGCACCCAGGATTCCTTGATTACATCGTCGAGACGTGGAGAAAACGGGGCCTGAAAGGCGAAGCTGGCAAAGCCGAAGCAGGTCCTGTAAATGGCGCCGCCGCTATGCAGGTTACCGATTAGGGAGCGGAGTGTTCACCATCAGTGAGCTGATTCTTGGTTGAGTTTCAGTTTGGTGGTTAAACACGCATAATGTCATGACGAATGCTTTTACAGCCGCAGTTACCAACATCGTTACGATGGTAGATGATCCGTGGCCAAGCCTTCAGCAGTTTGGAACAGCCTTCTCTGCCGGCCTACTTGCCTTGGCAGTCCTATATTTGCTCGTTGGACTCGTCATGTGGGGCTTGCGTTGGAAAGCCCGGACGCTTGAGGATTTCAAAGAGGAGAAGCCAGTTAGATTCTCGACGACGTTTGCTTTCGTTGAGCAGTCGCTCATGTTCCTAGCGGCGGTCGCTGGTCGCGAGGTCTTTAGTTTTGCAGTAGGAGGCTGGCTGGTCTTCAAGAGCGTCAGCCGCTACTCCCGTTGGCAGTCCTCGGATGAGTCCGCAGAGTCTCCGTCCCTGGAGCGGCGGGCGCAAGAGGCCGGCATGACAAAGGCCCATTACCGGGCTGCGATAGCACACAACAGGTTTCTTATCTTTCTTCTGGGCACTGGATTGTCCATAGCCGCAGGCGGGATAGCAGGACTGGTGTACCATTACGTGCTTCACATAAAAAGTTCATAGCCGTGCGCCGTGCCGGCGAAGAAGGGAGCAGATTTCGGTTTCAGGTTTCGGGTGTCAGTAAAAGTGTCAGCGAATTGGAAGAAAAAGTATAAAGTTGCTCGTAAAAGTTCGTGCTAGTTAGTGCAAATCACCGCACAAGGTTGCAAAATCTCCGCTTCGCAATAGTTCGATTCGCTCCCTCTCCGCCATATTTTTCTGCGACGAGAAGGATTTTGCCGGCATAGCTCATCCTCCGGTGGTCAATCAATATTTCTACTCTCTCTCTTTTGGGAAGGCGAGTGTTCTCTCGACCATTCGCCCTCCCATTCGGATCAACGCTCTGCCTTGTCCTGCACGAACAGTTTCCAATCCGCCACACCATGCGCGTTGCGGAGGAGCGCCGTGACTGGCAGTTCCTTCGGCGCGCGCGGCACTCGCAGCAACTTCAGTCCGGCTTCGTGCGGCAGACGGTTGGCCTTGCGCGTGTTCACGTCCTTGCTCGACCACACCAGGTTTTCCCACGAATCCTGGCCTCCACGCGAGCGCGGCACGACGTGGTCCAGGCTGCCCGCTTCCGGCTTGAGCAGCTGGCCCGTGTACTGGCAGCGATTGTCATCGCGTTCGCGAATCGTTTTGCCGCAGAGCTTCGGGCGCTTCTTCGGCACTCGGGCGAAGTTGACCGCCACAATCACCGTCGGCACGCGGATGGCGCCGCGCACGGTCTGCACCGCGTTGTCCTGCGCGCGAACCGGCAGGGTAATCCACTCGTCCCACGTCACCGGACGGATGTGGCTCTCGTCGTCAATTTCCAGCGCCGTGGCCACGTTGGTGGCCATCATGCAGAACGCCTCCTGCGGCGTGCGCACGTGGATGGCCTGCCAGTTGCGGTTGAGCACCAGCACAATCGACTTGTTCAGAATGTCGTTCATAAAAAGTGACGAGTGACTAGTGACCAGTGACAAGGTCCTCAGCGCGTGCGAGCCGTTCCAACTCGTCACTCGTCACTTGTCACTCGCCACTCACTCTTGGTGTTTGTTCTTTTGTTGTTTGTCTTTCAATGCGCAATCGGCAATGGCAAATCAAAAATGGAAATTGGCTGCCTCGCCTGGTTTCGCTCCAGGTCCTCCGGTTTCAGAGACCGGCGCACTCCTGATTATGCAACGAGGCAATGGTCGCCCGGGAAGGTTCTGCCCCTCCGACTTCTGGGTGTAGGCCAGACGCGATACTATTTCACCACCGAGCGGAAATTGGCTGCGGGAGACGGATTCGCACCATCGACTGCGCTTTCAAAGAGCGCCGAGTTGCTCGTTACTCCATCCCGCAATGAATTGGTGGAGCCGGACGTAGTTGCAACCTCACCAAACCGGATTAAAAGTCCGGTGCCGGTCTTCTGTGGCTTCAGCTCCGAAAAATGGTGGGCGAGAGAGGACTTGCATCCCGCCACGGCGGGACTCGCAGACTCTCGATCTGCGGGGTCTTCTATTCCCGCTCAACCACTCGCCCAAAAAATACTGAAACTGGAGCCTCCAGCCGGTGCTGCCCCGGCAGGATTTCTTTACAAAAGAAATCCGCAGGCTGCTGCATGGAGGCGAAATGGTCGCAGTCCCCAGTGCTGCCCTGGGCGCGGCGGGCGTATGCCACCATAACCAATGGCTTCACCTATCAGGGAGAGCTACCCGTGGGTGACATGGAAGTGTGGACCTTCACGGCCAACGCCGGGGACGGCATCGTGGTTAAGTTTGGCGAGGCAGTCACCAACAGCAGCCTGGTCCCGTATCTGCGGCTCTACGGACCGAACGGTGCGGAACTGGCATTTGATGACGATGGCGCAGCAGCGGCGGTGGAAGTCCGCACCCGCGCGACCAACGGCGGGACGTTCACCGTGGTGGCAGGCAATGCGGAGCGTTACTCCCCTGGCGGCAACGGTGACTACCGGATCACCTTGGCGACCACGACTGCTGGCAACCCGGTGGTGGTCGCCCCCGGCGATGAAGGCGGGTCGCTGAACGGAGCCAACATTTACGACGGAACTATGGATATAGGGGATCTTGACGTTTGGTCATTCACCCACTGCGCTGGCGAACTCATTCTGCTGCGAATGGACGAACTAATCCCCGACAGCAGCCTTTATCCATATCTGCGGCTCTATGGCCGCGATGGGCTGTTAATCAAATCAGCCTTCGGAGCGTCCACCGTACAGATCAACATACTGGCAACCAACACCGGGACATTCACCTTGGTGGCGGGTAATGATGAAACTCACCGCACCGGCGGTAACGGCACCTACCGGTTAACTGTGAACGGTCTCTCGGACGGCCTGCGTCTTTGCGACCCAAGAATCTCCGGGACCAACGTGACCCTCAGCGGAGTTGGCGGTGCGTCCGGCGCAGAGTTTACAGTATTCACTAGTCCGCTGGTCGAAGCGCCGCTGGACACTTGGACGCCGCTGTTCACCAATCAGTTTGATTTCTACGGCACCTTCAGCCGAACGAACACTTATTTGCCCGGCGAGCCGAGGCGGTTCTTCATCCTCCAGCAGCATTAGCCCCACCCAGGTGCTGGAAGCTAATACGTGCTCTACCACTGAGCTACCCCGGCATCTGGCCTGCCATCCATAGCTCTGAGCCTGGATAGATCTGACTGGGCGGCGACTTGATCGCTCTAAAGTGAGCCTCCTCACGTCGGCTGCTACAATTTAAGGTGCGACGGCCAAGAAGCGAGATGGGAATCCATCAGTTGCCCGATGGTGCGCGGTTTGAACGCGCTCGCGGTTTCCCGCTTCACCGATAACCCAAACTCAACGGCCCGTCGAAATTGGCGCTCCCGATGGATGGGCAAGTGGCGTGATCGAACGGAGGCACTCCATGCCGGGAATCGAACCCGGACTGCCAAGGCTATCGCCACGGACGGTACGCCCTCCTTATGGTGAAGGATAACCGATCATCTTCGGCCCATCGAAGTGTTTGCACACGGCCAAATGGGGTGACCAACCGGATTCGCACCGGCACAAACGCCTTCACGGGGCGTGATGCTGCTGTTACATCATGATCACCATGAAATGGAGCCCCTGGTCGGACTCGCACCGAGCGTTAGCACGCGGCCACCATACGAGTTTACGAAACTCGCCCTGTTGCTGCTGAGGCACAGAGGCAGAAATATTTATGATCTACGATTTATGATTTATGATTTGAACGACGGAGCGCCTTCCATCCGGAGAAATCATAAATCGTAAATCATAAATCATAAATAAAAGCTGGTGCTCTCGCGTGGATTTGCACCACGAACCTCCGCCTTCGCAGAGCGGCGTGCAGAACTGGGTACACCTTGAGAGCAAGGAGAAGTGACGAGTGACAAGTGTCCAGTGACGAGCGGCAAACTCAAACTTGTCAGTTGTCAGTCGCCACTTGTCACTAACATTGGCATCCGTGATCGGACTTGCACCGATTAGGCCCGACTTGAAAGGCCGGCTGCGCGAGCTGCTTTGCATTCACGGACTGCTGGCGTAGTGCCAACCATGCCTATCCGGTTGCTTGACAAACTGAGGAATCCTAAGCCGAACTTTATTCCGGAATATCAGGACTATCACCTAGGCCCGCCTCCCGCATCGCTTGACGATATAGACGACGCATCTTC
>Ga0137319_1000092_pt1 | contig 36682 bp, 33 predicted proteins | sample EasRivERMZT333_2_FD_104752 | JGI IMG/M metagenome (GOLD analysis project Ga0137319, IMG submission 104752) | Soil microbial communities from meander-bound floodplain in the East River, Colorado, USA - East River MetaG ERMZT333_2 | ecosystem: Environmental > Terrestrial > Soil > Floodplain ... | reverse complement strand
GCGCGACGGCCAGGCCGACAGAGTCGTGCACTGCATCTACGGCAACGTGTGCAAGGCGCTGGACGAGAACTTCAAGAAGGTGCGCTGCGTTCTCTGGCCCAAGGGGGCGCTCCAGGCGCCTCTGGTCGACGACGGGACGCCTCCCGCCTGGGTATATGATGACCCGAACCTGGTCGCGACGCCCGTGGAAGGGCGCATCCAGCTCAAGTGGAATCACGCGACCGATGACCTGGCCGTCTACGGCTACGAGATCCACCGGTCGGCGGACGGCGGACCGTATCTTCACATCACGAGCGTCAAGGGAGTCTTCTTCGTCGACGACGACGTGGTCGGCGGCGTGCGCTACCGCTACTGGGTCCGGGCGTACGACCTCGCGGGACATCGCACCCCCCGATCAAATGTCGCGGAGATCCTGCTCCCGGATCTCGTCCGGACGGCGGCCTCATGACCGATGCACCCGAGTTCCCCGAGCGCTTCAATCTGGCCGACTACCTGCTGCGCCACAACCTCGAGGAGCACCCCGACAAGATCGCCGTCATCTGCGGCGACCGCCGCTACAGCTACGCCGAGGTGGACCGTCTCGCGCGCCGCACGGGGCAGGTTCTCAGGGACCTCGGCGCCGGGATGGAGGACCGCGTCCTCCTGATCCTCCCCGACGGGATCGAGTTCGTCGCATCGTGGCTGGGGACATTGAAGATCGGCGCCGTGTTCGCCATGGCCAACACGATCCATACGCCGGAGGACTACCTCTATTACCTCGATTACACGCGCGCGCCGGTGGCCGTGGTCCATGACGCTGTCCTGGAACGGATCGAGCCCGTGCTCCCGTCGGCCCGGTATCTCAAATCGCTCCTCGTCGTCGGGGAAACACGGCGGCATCCCCGGTTTAATGACGCGATCGAGAAAGCCGCCGACGACCTGGAGACGGCGGACACCTCCCGCGACGACATCGCCGGCTGGCTCTTCACCTCCGGGAGCACGGGGTCGCCCAAGGCGGCGGTGCACTTCCACCGGGACTTCGCATTCAACATCGAGACCTACGCGAAGCAGATCCTGAAGATCGCCCGCACCGACGTCACTCTCTCCGTGCCGAAGCTCTTCTTCGGCTACGCCACCGGGACCAATCTCATGTTCCCCTTCGCGGCCGGGGCGACGACAGTGCTCTTCCCCGGACGCTCGACCCCCGAAGCGATCTTCGAGCAGATCGCACGGCATCGCCCGACCGTGCTCACGAGCGTTCCGACCATGATCAATGGGATGCTGACGGCGAAGGACTCCAGGGCCCCCGGAGCCGATGCGGATCTCTCGTGCCTGAGGGTCTGCCTCTCGGCCGGGGAGGCCCTCCCCGGGGAGCTCTACCGCCGCTGGCTCGCCGCTTTCGGGGTCGAGATCCTCGACGGAATCGGCTCGGCCGAGATGTTCCATATCTACATCTCGAACCGTTTCGGCGCAGTGCGCGCCGAAACGCTGGGTCAGCTCGTCCCCGGATACGACGCGCGCATCGTGGGGCCGGACGGAAGCGACGTGCCGGCAGGCGCGCAGGGGACACTCTGGGTGAAGGGGGGCTCCACAGCCCTCTGCTACTGGCAGCACCGCGAGGAGTCGCGCCACACCTTCCGCGGCGACTGGTGTGTCACCGGCGATCAGTTCATGCGTGACGACGAGGGTTACTTCCACTATTGCGGCCGCACGGACGACATGCTGAAGGTGAGCGGGATCTTCGTCTCGCCGCTGGAGATCGAGGACTGCCTGCTGGCGCACGCGGCGGTTCGCGAGGCCGCGGTGATCGGGCAGGAGGACGCCGGCGGGCTGACCAAGCCCAAGGCGATCGTCGTCCTCAAGGACGGGTTCGAGCCGTCACGGGAGACAGCCTTCGCCCTGCGCGCCCACGTCAAGGAGCGCCTCTCCCCCTACAAGTACCCGCGCTGGATCGCGTTCGTGGAGATGCTCCCGCGCAGCGACCGCGGGAAGGTCCTGCGCCGCGCGCTGCGCGAAGGGGTTCGCGAGCTTCTGAGCGTGGCGCTCGCGCCGGGGGATGCCGACGCGCCGGGAGGATCTGATGCCATCAAGTAGGCCCGGAAGCAAAGATGCCCGACCCGACGGGAGCCAGAACTCCACAACGCTCTTCGCTTCCCTCCCCTGGACGGAGATCGCCGAGAGGCTGAAGTCGTCGCGCCGCTGCGTCGCGCTGCTGCCTGTCGGAGCCACGGAGCCGCACGGCCCTCATCTTCCTCTGGCCACCGATGCGATCATCTCCGTCGAGGCGGCGCGCCGCGCGGCGCAGCGTCTCGAGGCCAGTGGCCTCACGGCTCTCGTTCTCCCCTGCATCGCCTACTCCGTCACCGATTTCTCGCGTGACTTCCCCGGGGCCATCGGCCTGTCGCGCGAGACCAGCCTCAGGATGATCGAAGAGATCGGTCGCGCCGCGCTCTCGCACGGCTTCGCGCTCCTCTGTCTGGTCAATTCCCACCTCGAGCCCGATCATCTCGAGGTCCTTCGGGACGCTTCCGCCCGCATTGCCGCCGCCACCGGCAGGCCGGTCGTCTTCCCGGACAAGACCCAGAAGCGGTGGGCGTCGCGCCTCACCGCAGAGTTCCGATCCGGCGCCTGCCACGCGGGGCAGTACGAGTCATCGCTGGTGCTCGCGGCCGCGCCGGAGCTCGTGCGCGAAGATGTCATGAAGGGGCTCCCCGCGGTGAACATCAGCATCGGGCGGAAGATCAAGGAGGGGGCGCGGTCGTTCAAGGAAGCGGGGGGCGACGACGCCTACTTCGGCGACCCGGCGGCCGCCACGCGCGCCGAGGGGGATGAAACCTACGAGATCCTCGCCGGCATGGTCGAGGAGGCGGTGATGGAGGCTCTCGGCGCATGAGCTTCACCACGAGCCTGAAAGTGCGCTTCGGCGATATCGATCACGCGGGGATCGCCTACTACCCTAACCTCTACCACTACCTTCACATCGCCTTCGAGGAGTTCTTCGAGGGGCACGTCGGGATCTCCTACCCCGATCTGCTCGACAAGGAGCGGATCGGGTTTCCCACCGTGCGCGTTGCCACCGAGTTCGTCGAACCGATCCGCTACGGCGACATCCTGTCGATCCGGATCTCCGTACCCCGAATCGGGATCAGCTCCGCCGACATTCTCTTCGAGGCCACGAGGATGGAAGAATCCTCGCCGTGCATCGTGAGCCGGCAGACCGTCGTCGCCGTGGACATGCGGACTTTCAGGCCGGTCCCGATCCCGCCGCGCCTTAGAGAGAGTTTCGCGGCCTGCACCCCCGACCTCGCCACCTGATGGCGTCGACCCCACCTGTCAACCTTCCGCGGCTCGTGGGGCAGGAGTCTCCTTGCCGTCCTGGATCCACATCAGGCCATCGTCCTTGAAACGGATGCGGCCAAAGGAGGTGCGATCGAGGAACTCGGTGTCGCTGAGCGGCGTCAGTGGAACCACCGATGCCGACTGCGCCCATCGCAGCGTGAGGAGCACACCGTCGGTTTCGATGCGCATGGGGACCTTCCCTTCTCCCCAGGAATACAGGCCGGCATGGCGTTCGAGGACCTCCCGCGGGATCGCCGGCGGCGCGGCACGGAGAGCCGGAGCGGCAAGAGGCTGCCCGGAGAAAGCGCCGAGCAAACCCTTGCCCTCGTCCGCGGTGAACCCCGACTGGGTGTTCATCAGCACCACGATGTGCAGCTCCTCCGCGGGGACGGTGAGGATCACGGAGCTGTACCCGTTGGTCATTCCCGACTGCACCAGCACCTGCTTTTCGAACCACGTCCGTCGACCCCAGCCAAAGGGATATTCCTGCTTGGTGATGTCGAATAGCTCGTGGCGATCGATCGCCTGGAGCCAACGATCGAGATCCGCGGCCGTGCTGTAGACGTTGCCGCTGCCGAACAGCGACGAGGGATCGCGCGGCTGGGGACGCAGGAAAACCGTGCCCACTCCCGGGACGTGCCCCTCGGCCAGACGCGGGACGATGCTGGCCGAGCTCAGCGTGCCGCTGGCCGTCATCTTCAGCGGCGAGAAGATGCGCTCTGCGAGGAATTCGCCGAAGGGTTTGCCGCTGAGCTTCTCGATCACGCGTGCCAGCACAATGTACCCGGCGTTGCTGTAGCGTGAGGTGCTTCCGGGCTCGAAGAGGAGAGGCTTGCTGCCGATGATGGTCAGAAGGTCGGTGGGCGAAACGGAGCGGGCAGCGATCGCTTCGTAATCAGGGTTGTCGAGCCCCGACTGGTGCGCCAGCAGCTGCCAGATCTTGATCGTCTTTGCATGAGCGAAGTCAGGAAGGTACTGATCGAGCCCATCCGTGATCTTGAGCTTGCCCTGGCCCGCGAGGAGGGCAATCCCGGCCGCGGTGAAGGTCTTCGTCACGGAGGCGACTACGAACCGGGTCTCCGCTCCATTCGGCACGTCGAAGGCGTGCGACGCGCGTCCCACGCTCTTCTGGCAGATCGGACGGCCCCGCCGCGACACAAGCACAATCCCCGAGAAATCTCCGTTGGCCGCGTGCGCGGCGATGCAGGCGTCGATCTTCTGAGCGGCCTGGGAGTCGGTGTCCTCGGCCGCCGCCGGAAGCGGCCCGAGGACGGTGATCAACAGAACGCACGAAGCGAACCGAAGCATGAGGCACCTCCTCCCGTACTAACGCCCGCGAGGTCCCCGCATGACGCGGGACTTTATCCCGTTGCAGCGCCATCGCCCCCCCAAGGACCGACTCCCTCGCACGTGCGGATGTTCGGTGCCATGCCTGCCGCCGTCCTCTTCGCGCCATCGGGTGTCGATCCGTTGACACTTCGGAGCCGCCGCCTCCAATGGGGCCATCAATAGCCACGTCCCACCCATCCGCCATTGATTGATAACTTTCGTAACCGTCCCAAGCAGTCCTTTTTTTTTCGTACTGGTTCAGAAAATGTTTGACATGACCGGTCTTTCCTTGGCAGACTCGCCGCCTAGCTCCCATCATCGTCGACCTTTTTCAAGAGGAGGCGGCCCATGTCTGCGCTCGCGCAACGCGCGTTGCTGGCTGCAGTGGTGCTCGCCGCGACGACCTCTCTGTCCCTGTCCGATGGGGTCGGAGTGGTTTCGGGGCGAGTGACGGATGAACGGGGAGTTCCAATGAATGGCGTGGTCGTCGTGCTGAAGAGCCCGGGGATCCTGGGCACGATGCAGGCGGTCACCAACGAGGATGGGCGGTACTGGTTCCCCGCCGTGCCGGGAAATCACCCGCTGACCATCCGCGCACAGGCTCCGGACCGTGTACCCGTCGAGTACGTCGGACACACGGCCCGCCGCAACGGTTCGATCGCGGTGGACTTCCGGCTCCGCAAACCCGGCGACTACGAGATCCTCGTGCTGCTCGAGGACGGGATCCCGTACCTCCGCACCGCGCTCGACGGCGCGCGCTCGACCATGCCGGGGCGCATGACCCTGCAGGTCGTCGAGGACACCGGCGCCGCGTCCGCGCGGCGGCTGCGCGAGCAGGTCGCGGGAAGGCCCAGCGCCGTGCTCGCGTTCGGCGAGACCGCGGCGCTGCTGGCGCGGCGCAACATCCGCGACATCCCCGTCGTCTACTCCATGGTCCCCGAGCCGCTCGATGCGGGCCTCACGACGGCCAACATGTGCGGTGTTCCGCTCAACGGAGGGTTCGCCCGGCAGATGGCGCATCTCGTCAACGTCATGCCGGAGGCGCGCAGGATCGGGACGGTCTACAACGCAAACCGGATGGACCGGATGGTCGGAGATTTGAAGGAGGCCGTTGAGGCGGCGGGGCTGGAGCTCGTCGCCGCGCATGTCCACGACGGCCCGCGCGCCGATCTTCCCCCGGTGCTGGCGGAGCTGGCGGCGGGCAACATCGACGCCTTCGTCCTGCTCCTGGATCCGGATCTCATCGACGCGCAGCGCTTCGAGGAGATCCTCACCTTCGCGCAGCGCGAAGACATCCTGCTCATGGTGCAGGACCCGTCGCTGGCCGTCACCGACACGAGCGTGGCGGTGGTGCCGGGCTTCTGGGACCTGGGCGCATACACGGGTCTGCTCGTCCGCAGCATCGTGGAAGGGACGAACCAGCCCGCGGACATTGGAATGAGTTATCCAGACAGCAGTTTCCTGGCATCGGGTGCCTCCCCGCGTCATTCAGGCGACCCGCGGGAGGTGCTGCCTGGTGATGAGCCGGATCCGTCGATCCGGCTCGCCTCGGACGAATAGTCCGAGTGGCGGGCGGCCCCTCCCTCCAGGGGCCGCCCGTCGTCGAGTTCCCCCCCGCCCGCGGCCTCCCTCCCCGAGCGGATGGAACCCCTCTGCCGCGGACGGGGGGGGCACTCGACGCGTCGATAGTGCCCTCCTCCGGTGATAACCTCCCTTTCATGAAAAAGCAGAAGGAATCAGCCGGCGTGAAGAGCGCCTACGAGCTCGCTATGGAGAAGCTGAGGAAGAAGGACAGCGAGCAGGGGGTGGAGTCCGCGCCGCTCACCGACGCGCAGAAAGAGGAGATCGCCGAGATCAGGAGCTTCTACCGCGCCAAGCTCGCGGAGCGCGAAATCATCTTCCAGTCCGAGATCAGGAAAGCCCGCGCCACCGGAGAGGCCGAGCTGGTCACCTCGACCGAGGACGGGTACCGCCGCGACCGGCGCGTCCTGGAGTCGGAGATGGAAGAGAAGCTTCGCGCCGCCCGCTCCCGCCGCGCTGGCGCCTAAACCAGGGGTCTGCGGCGAGAGAGCGTTGCCAGGAACGCTTACCGCGCGGCAGGTTAGTCCTGCAGCTCTATCCGCAGACGCTTCTTGAGGCCGCGCAGCGCGACCGACAGGCTCGCGGTCCTGCCCGACTCGACCGAGATGTCCGACGCCTCCCGCCACTGCCTGCCCCGCTGATCCTCGACAATCGCGACGACCGCGTGGTGGCCACCGCCGACGGAGAGGGACTTGAAGAACGACCGTGGCGGGCTGCGCCGGCGCCCCTCGAGAGGATCGATCGCCTCCGAGACCATCGTCTCCCCATCGAGCAGCAGCGTGAACCGCCCCTCCTCGAGCGTGTGCTCGAAGGTGAGCATCAGGGTGGCTGGCCCGGCATCCACCGGCTCACTCTCATCATCGAGAGGCGCGATCACGAAGAGAGGTGGCTCTGAAACGGATACCGGCTTCTGCGGCGACGGATCCGGAACGAACTCCCCCGGCGCCGGATTCTCCAGGGCCGCTCGCTGCGGCGGGCTCGGAGCGCTCGACGCCTGCTGTATCGCAACGGGAACCTGCACCTCCGGAGCGGGCGCTGCAGGCGGCGGGTCCGGCGGGAGCGCGACCGCCTGCGCCGCCGGCGCGGGCGGAGCGGCAGGCGGTGTCACCGCGGAGCCCGGCCTGTCGAAGAGGAAGATGGCGACCGCGACCACGACGCCGAACAACGCGAGCGGCGCCGCCGAGACGAGAATGTTCCCGTCATGCGATCCATCCGCAGTGGATGATGCCTTCGCGGCACGCAGGCGGGGCCCGCTCGACGCCGGAAGGGGCTCGACCATGGTCAACGTCGCCTCGTGGTCGACGCTCGCGGCTATCAGCGGCGGCATCCCGCGCTCGAGCCGCCGCAAGTCTTCGAGAAGCTCACCGGCGTGCGCGTAGCGCTCGGAGGGGCGCTTCGCGAGCAGTTTCATGATCACGGCGTTCCATTCCGGCGGCATCTCGTGACCGATCGACCCCGGGGGCACTGGAGCGGCCGAGAGGATCTGATGATAGAGGCCCGGGAGCGTCTCGGACTGGAAGGGGCGCACGCCGGTCAGGACCTCATAGAGGACGACGCCGAGGGAGAACAGATCGGAGCGGCCGTCCACCGCCTCTCCGCGCAGCACCTCCGGAGCGATGTAGGCGGGCGAACCGATCGAGCCCCCCTCCTGGGTGACGTCGGAAGGGCCGAACCTGGCGATCCCGAAATCCGCCAGCTTGGCCAGACCGTCGTCGCGGATCAGGATGTTCCCCGGCTTCACGTCGCGGTGAACGATGCCGCGGGAATGGGCGTAGTCGAGAGCCCGCGCGACCTGCATCGCCAGGTCGAGCGCGTCCTCGGAGCGCATCCGCTCGCCGGGGCGGATGCGCTCACGAAGCGAGCGCCCCTCGACGTATTCCATCGCCATGTAGGCGGTGGAATCGCCGGTCATGTTGCCGGCGTCGTAGACCGTGACGATGTTCGGGTGCGAGAGGACCCCCGCCGCGCGCAGCTCGCGGGCGAAGCGCTCCTGGGCTTCCGGGCTCGCGGCGCAGGCGCTCTCGGAGAGCCGGATCGTCTTGACCGCAAGCTCGCGGCCAATCACCGGATCACGGGCGCGATAGACCACTCCCATGGAGCCGTGGCCGATGACACCTTCGATCTCGTACCGATCGATGCGCTCCCGCATGTGGGGCAGAATCTAAGGCCCCATGGGGAGTTGCAGCAAGAGGCGTCACACCCCCCCTCGGACGGCGCGGGAGGGGACCCCTCAGGGGCGGCGATCCGGCCGCCGCCGGCCGTTTCCCGCGGCCGCCGGCTGCTTCCCGTAGCCGCTGGCCGCCTTCCCGCTCAGCGGACCGCGTAGTCGACCATCGCGGGCACCAGGTTCAGGATCTCGAGCCGGACCTCGCACTTGGGGCACTCGAAGATGTCGCCTATTTCCGTGTCTTCCGTGATGTCGAAGTTCTCATCGCACTCCGGGCAGGTTCCCATGGCTCTCCTCCCAAGGGCGCACATGAGCGGCGCCGCAGGGTATTGCTTAGGCCCGCGGGAGGAATGGGTCAAGCCGCCCCGGGAGGGGCTGGCGGATCAGGGACAACCGGGGTGCGTGTCACGGAACGAGTCCCAAGGGTGGCGATGAGGTCAGGATCCGGGGCGGATCAGCGCGGATCCGGGAAGAATCCGGGGATGGGCTGGCCGCAGGGACACCGGCCATCCCGGATCCTGACCTGCTCCACACGGTGCCAGGTGCGCCGCACCAGCGCCGTCCCGCAGCGCGGGCAGAAGGTCGTGCTCCCTTCCTCGCACAGGACGTTCCCCTCATAGACATAGTTCAGCCCCGACGCCATGGCCACGTGCCGTGCTTCGTGCAGCGTCTCGTGCGACGTGGCCGGCAGATCCATCAGCTTGAAGTCGGGGTGAAACGCCGTCAGGTGGAGCGGCCAGTCGGGACCGAGGTGAGCCCGGATCCATCCGGCCAGCTCCCGTATCTCGTCCATCGCGTCGTTCAGCGTCGGGATGACCAGAGTCGTGATCTCGACCCAGACCCCCCGCTTCACGAGATCCTGGAGAGTCTCGAGCACCGGCGCGATGTGCGTGAGCGTGATCTTCTTGTAGAACGTCTCGGTGAAGGCCTTCAGATCGACGTTCGCCGCGTCGATCCACTCATAGATATCGGGGAGCGCCTCCGGGGTGACGTAGCCGTTGGTCACCATCACCGTGCGCAGCCCCGCCGCGCGCGCATGGCGCGAGATGTCGATGACGTACTCCCCCCAGATCGTCGGCTCGTTGTAGGTGTAGGCGAGCGCGGAGCAACCGCGGCCGAAGGCCAGATCCGGGACGTCCTGGGGCTCCAGGCGCACGGAGCGCACCTGGTCCTCGCGCGACTTGGAGATCTCCCAGTTCTGGCAGAACTTGCACCCCATGTTGCAGCCGGCCGTTCCCAGGGAGAGAATCCTGCTTCCGGGCATGAAGTGGAAGAGGGGTTTCTTCTCGATCGGATCCACCTGGATCGCGCAGGGCTGCGCGTAGGCGAGTGAGTAGAGCGCGCCGCCGACGTTCTTCCTGATGTAGCAGAAGCCTGCCTGGTCTTCGCCGATCCGGCAGAGGCGCGGGCAGAGATAGCAGAGCACTCTCCCGTCGGCTTCCGTGCGCCACCAGCGCGCGGGCGCCAGCTCTGCATCCGCCGTCGCTTCCCGATCCGGAACCCGATCGTCCACGGTTGCCCCGCTGCGGCGTCGCGCCGCCCGTATCCAGGTGGCCCGATGTGTATCTCGTGAATTCCCAAGTGTTTGCTGCGAGCCCAAGCTCACTATCTTAGTGACTCCTGGTGTGACCGGCAACGCCACACCGGGCGCTCGTCGTCTTGACTTCCCTTCCCCTGAGTGGATGATCCGCGCGTGCAGACCGTCGGTCAGTGCCTGACAGAATGTGGCGGGCGCCTGGCGCCCTTCGAGCGCCGGCGCGTGGGCCGCGCCGGGTGCATCGCGTCGATCGTCGCCATCGCCGCGGCGATCGCGGCGCTCGCACTCGGCTGGTGGAACATCGACGGCTCATGGGCCGCCGGGTTCCGGTTCGTCGTGCTGAGCGGCCTCGCGGCGGCGCTCGCGCTGTTCGTCGTATGCGCCGCGGTGGAGACCATCGTGGCGCGCGCCGTGCGCGCCAGGCTGGCACAGTTCCTGCGCGAGAGCGGCGAGAGCATCGAGACCCTGATCGGCGCGGCCGCGATGCGCCAGGATCAGGTTCCGGGGACCCGTCTCGTGCTGGGGATACTCGATGAGATCAAGAAGAATGAAGTCAGGAAGAACTAGCTCGAGAACGACGACGGGAACGCCGCCCCCGGCCGGCTGAGCAGCTCCCCCAGGACTCCCGGCGCGACGTTGCCGCCGCTGACGATCACCAGCGTGCGCCCGCCTCCTCCCACCCGACCTGAAAGCAGTGCCGCTGTTGCCGCCGCGCCGGCGGGCTCGGCCAGCACCTTGCACCGCTCCAGGAGGAATCGCATCCCCCCGCGGATCTCGTCGTCGTCTACCAGGACGAGATCGTCAACGTACTTCTGCACGATGGCAAAGGTCCGCTCCCCGGCGAACGGTGCGGCCAGTCCGTCCGCGATGGTGTCGATCTTCTCGAGCCGAACGGGCGCGCCTTTGGCGCGGCTGCGCATCATCGAGTCCGCCCCGGTCGGCTCCACGCCGATGATTCTGACGGCAGGCAGGGATTCCTTGAGGGCCACGGCAACGCCGGCGATGAGCCCCCCGCCACCGATCCCGAGGATGACGCGCTCGACGTCGGGGAGATCCTCGGCGATCTCCAGACCCACGGTCCCCTGCCCGGCAATGGTCGCTTCGTCGTCGAAGGCGTGCACGTAGGTCATGCCGGTCTCCGCCCGCAGCTCCTCGAGCTTGGCGAACGCCGCGGCGATGTCACCGTGCTGGACGACGTGCGCGCCGTAGCCGCGGGCGGCGTCCGCCTTGGCGGCCGAGGCGGTCTCGGGCATCACCACGACCGAGGGGATGCCGACCTGCGAGGCGGCCCAGGCGACACCCTGCGCGTGGTTGCCGGCGGAGATGGTGATGACGCCGCGCGCCCGCAGGCCGGGCTCGATCCCCATGATGTTGTTGAAGGCCCCGCGGGGCTTGAACGACCCGGTCTTCTGGAAGTTCTCCAGCTTCAGCCACGCCGGGCATCCGGCCATCCGGGAGAGCGTCGCGGAGCCGACGATCGGTGTGCGGTGCAGCCTGCTTCCGATTGTCTGGCGAGCTTCACGGATGTCTTTCAGGCCTGTCATCGCGACACCGCCGAAAGGGGGGCTCTGCGCGAGAAATGGCGCTTCAGGTGCAGGCCGGTCAGCGAGCCTGAGGCCGCCGCGCCGTCGGAGACCGCCTCACCGCGCGCCGCGGCCTTGGCCATCACCTGCTCGGGCGTTCCCGACGCCACGACGCGCCCTCCCTCCTCGCCTCCCCCCGGACCGAGATCGACGATGTGGTCCGCCTCCGCGATCACATGCAGGTTGTGCTCGATCATGACCACCGTGTCTCCGCGGTCCACGAGCCGATGCAGCGAATCGAGCAGACGCCGCACGTCGGCCATGTGCAGCCCCGTCGTCGGCTCGTCGAGGATGTAGAGCGTGCCGCCGCGCGACGGCCTTCCCAGCTCCTCGGCCAGCTTCACGCGCTGCGCCTCGCCTCCCGACAGCGTCGGGGAGGCCTGCCCCAGCGTCAGGTAGCCCAGCCCCAGATCCTCCATGATGCGCACGTAGGGCGCCACCCCCGGGATGTTCTCGAAGAAGCCCACCGCCTCCGAGACGGTCATGTCCAGCACGTCGGCCATTGACTTCTCCTTGAACCTGATCTGAAGCGTCTCGGCATTGTAGCGGCGCCCGGCGCAATCGTCGCAATCGACCCAGACGTCGGGGAGGAAGCTCATCTCCATCCTGACCCGCCCCTGGCCCCCGCACGACTCGCAGCGCCCCCCCTTGACGTTGAAGGAGAAGCGGCTGGCGGTGTAGCCGCGCGCCCGCGCCTCGGGCACGCGCGCATAGACCCGGCGGATCTCGTCGAAGAAGCCGACGTACGACGCCGGGACCGAGCGCGGCGTCTTGCCGATGGGGCTCTGGTCCACCTCCACGGCGCGCGTCAGCGTGTCGCCGCTCCCTTTCGTCCTGAGCGCGCGGTGCGCCCCGGACGGGAGTGGATCCTCGTGCAGCAGACGCCGCATCGCCCGGTAGAGCACGTCGCGCACGATAGTGCTCTTCCCCGAGCCCGAGACTCCGGTCACGCAGGTCAGGACCCCCAGCGGGAAGGTGACGTCGATGTTCCTGAGATTGTGGTGCCGGGCCCCCTTGACCTCGATGGCGCCGGATGCCACCCGCCGCAGCCGCAGCACCGGGGTCTGCTCGGAGAGACAGCGTCCCGTCAGCGACGCGCGCTCGCGCAGGATCGTCTCGAGCGGACCCGCGGCCACCACGTGCCCCCCATCGCGTCCTGCCCCGGGACCAAGATCGAGGATCCAGTCGGCCGCGCGGATCGTCTCCTCGTCGTGCTCCACCACCACGATCGTGTTGCCCCGATCGCGCAGGTCGCGCAGCGTCGCAAGCAAGCGCGCGTTGTCGTCGGGGTGCAGTCCGATGGTCGGCTCGTCCAGGATGTAGCAGACCCCTCTGAGGTTCGAGCCGAGCTGCGCGGCGAGACGGATCCTCTGCGCCTCGCCTCCCGACAGCGTCCCGACACCGCGATCCAGCGACAGATAGCTCAGCCCCACGGCGTCGAGGAACTCCAGACGCGGCGCGATCTCGCGCAGCACGTCGGCCGCGATGAGACGCTCGCGGCCGCGCAGCGTGAGGCCTGAGACCCAGGAGCGCGCGGCGCGCACCGTCATCGCCGTGACTTCGTGGATCCCCTTCCCCACGATCCTCACCGCCAGGCTCTCGGCGCGCAGGCGCGCTCCCCCGCACGACGGGCAGGTCTCGCCGTCCTGGCCAACTGACGCTCTGGACCTGGAGGGCGCGAAGGCGTTCTCCTCCACCTCGGCTCCGACCTCCCGCTCCTCGAGCCCGCGCCGCAGCGCGACCATCACGCCATACCCGCTGCACTCCGGGCAGGCGCCGTGGCGGCTGTTGAAGGAGAAATGATGCGGATCGGGAGGCGCGAAGGAGATCCGGCACTTGAGGCAGGAGCGCTCACGCGCGTAGAACTTCTGCTCGCGCGAGCCCGCTCCGTGGGGCACGAAGTAGAACCCGCCACGGCCGACCTCGAGCGCCCTCTCCACGATCGGCTCGATCGCCTTCTTGTTGCGCGGGCTGGCCTCCATCAGCCCCACCAGCACCTCGATGCTGTGCTCCTTGAAACGGTCGAGACTCTTCGCGCCGCGCAGGTCCTGGAATTTCCCGTCGATGCGCGCCATGCGGAACCCCTCCTCGCGGAGCCGCTCGAGCACGTCGCGGTGGATCCCCTTGCGATTCACGATCACGGGCGCGAAGACACGGCCCAGACGCCCGGCTCCGGTGGCCACGATGTCCTCCACCATCTCGTCGAGAGTCCACGCGGCCACAGATTGGCCGCACTGATGACAGTGCTGCCTGCCGATGCGGGCCCAGAGGAGCCTGAGGTAGTGGTAGATCTCGGTGATCGTGGCGACGGTTGACTTGCGCCCTCCCTGCGAGGTGCGCTGCTCGATGCTGACGGTGGGGGGAACCCCCGCCACGAGATCGACGTCGGGCCTGTGGAGCTGCTTGATGTACTGGCGGGCGAAGGCGGAGAGACTGTCGATGTAGCGGCGCTGCCCCTCGGCGAACAGGATGTCGAACGCGAGGGTCGATTTCCCCGAACCCGACAGGCCGGTCACCACGACCATGCGATCCCGGGGGATGGTGACGTCGATATCCTTGAGGTTGTGCTCGCGCGCCCCCGCAATGGTGATGAGAGCATCGTCACTCAGGCTGTGCTCGCCCGCCCTGACGATGCGGTCACCGGCGCGCCCCGCATCTCTCGTGCCGTGCGCGCCCTTTCGGCCAGCCGACATCGCCTCGTCGAGGAACCGCCCGGTGATCGATGCGCCGGCGCGCCCCGCCTCGACGATCGCCTCCGGCCTGCCGCACGCCACGACCCGCCCGCCGGCCTCGCCGGCTTCCGGCCCCAGATCGATGACCCAGTCGGCGCACTTGATCACCTCCAGGTTGTGCTCGATCACGATCGCCGAGTTGCCCGCGTCGATCAGACGGTCGAGCGCCGCAAGAAGAACCCGCACATCGTCGAAGTGGAGCCCCGTGGTCGGCTCGTCGAAGAGGAACAGCACGTTGCCGCGCGTCCCCGCCGACAGATGCTTCGCCAGCTTCAGACGCTGCGCCTCTCCGCCCGAGAGGGTGTTGATCGGCTGCCCCAGACGCAGGTAGCCGAGACCGACGTCGAGCATCGGCCGCAGCCGCGACCTGAGGTTGCGCATCGACGGCACGTCAGGGAAGAAGCCCATGGCTTCCTTCGCCGTCAGCTCCAGCATCGCGGCCACGTTGCGGCCGCGCCACGTGATCTTCAGGACCTCGTCCTTGAAGCGCCGGCCGCGGCATTCGGGGCAAGGGACGAAGACGTCCGACAGGAACTGCATCTCGATGCGATGGAACCCCTCCCCGCGGCACGCCTCGCACCGCCCTCCCGGGGAATTGAAGGAGAACGCGCCTGGAGTCATACCGGCACGACGCGCCGCCGCCGTCGAAGCAAGCAAAGCGCGCACCGCGTCGAACGCCTTGAGATAGGTGACAGGGTTGGCGCGCGGCGTGCGGCCGATGGGCGACTGGTCCACCAGCACGCAGCCGGAGATCTGCTCCAGGCCGGACAACGACCCGACGTCGGCCCTCGGTTCGTCCCCTTCCACGCCGGCCTCGGGCGCGGACCGGTCGCGCGCCGCGAGCGTCTTCTGCCCCGCGACGATCGACGCGTGGAGGATCGTGTTCACCAGCGTGCTCTTCCCCGAGCCCGACACGCCGGTCACGCACACGAGCGCCCCCAGCGGGATGTCCAGATCGAGATCCGCGATGTTGTGGCAGCGGGCGCCGCGCAGGCGCAGCCCCTCTTCGGGGCGCACGTCCCTGAGCCGCTCGGGGGGCGGGATGGACAACGCTCCCGACAGGTAGCGTCCCGTGAGACTGGTGGGATGTCGTATGACATCACAGTACGGCGCGTCCACGACGACCTGGCCGCCGGCGGCACCCGCGCCCGGCCCGAGATCGATGATCCGGTCCGACGCGCGCATGACGTCCGGCTCGTGCTCCACGACGACGACCGTGTTGCCGAGATCCCGCAGCCCTTCGAGGATCCCGATCAGACGGCGGTTGTCGCGCGGATGCAGACCGATCGACGGCTCGTCGAGAACATAGAGCGCGTTCACGAGCGAGGAGCCCAGCGCCGTGGTCAGGTTGACCCGCTGCACCTCGCCTCCCGACAACGTGCGCGACTGGCGATCCAGCGTCAGGTACCCGAGCCCCACCTCGACCAGGTAGTTCAGCCGCGAGCGGATCTCGCGCAGCAGCATCTCCGCGGCGCGCGCATCGAAATCGGAGAGACGCAGGTCGGCGAACCATCGGGCCGCATCCGCCACGGGGAGCGCCCAGATCGCGGGAAGGCTCATCCCGCCGACCCTGTAGAGCAGCGCGTCGGGGATGAGGCGGGCGCCGTGGCAATCGGGGCAGACTGTGTAGCCGCGGTAGCGCGAGAGCAGTACGCGGATGTGCATCTTGTAGCTCTTCGAGTCGAGCCAGTCGAAGAAGCCGCGGACGCCGTACCATTGTTTGACCAACTTCTCTAATTTTTCTGCTTTGCCCGCGGCATTCTCTCCGGCTGACTTCTCGCTGTTCCATCCATCGATGATCAGACGCCGTTGGGCCGCGTCGAGCCGCTCGAAGGGAACGTCCATGGGGATGCCCGTGAGCTTGCATAGCGCGGCGAGGTCCTTCGCTTCTCCGCGGAAGGCTTGCGTCGTCCACGGCTTGATGGCCCCCTCCTCGAGAGTCTTCCCCGCGTCGGGGATCACCTTCGCCATGTCGATCTCGATGACGCGACCGAAGCCATGGCAGGTGGCGCACGCCCCGATAGGATTGTTGAATGAGAAGAGCGCCGGCGTCGGGGCTTTGTACTCGATGTCGCAAGCCGCGCAGTGGCGTCCCGCGCTGAACCTGATCGACGTCCCCCGATCGACGAGGTGCACCGTGAGACGCCCGCCGCCGTAGCCCAGCGCCTGCTCCAGCGAGTCGATGACCCGCGAGCGTTCCTCGGGGCGCCACGCGATGCGGTCCACCACCACCTCGACGGTGCGCGGCGCCTTGCCGGAATCCATCGCGTCGACCGCTTTCACGGTTCCGTCGTGCCACACGCGCCCGAACCCCAGCCCTGCCAGCTCCTGGCCGATCCGCGCCCACCGCCAGCCGCGCGGCGGCGTGTGGACGAAGGTGATTGCGAGGCGGAGACCGTCCCTGTGAAGACCATCCTTTCCGGCATCTTCCCCGCTGAAACTTTCCCCGAGGGCGGCGATACGATCCGCGATGGTGGCCGGCGTGTCGGCCACGACCTCGTTGCCGCAGACGCGGCAATGCAGGCGGGCGATGCGGCTCATGAGGAGTTTCAGGTAGTCGTTGATCTCCGTCATCGTGCCGATGGTGGAGCGGCTCGAACGGACGGGGTCGGTCTGGTCGATCGCGATGGCGGGGGGGATGCCTTCGATCCGATCCACCGCGGGGCGATCCATTCGATCCAGGAACTGGCGCGCGTAGGTGGAGAACGACTCCACGTAACGGCGCTGGCCCTCGGCGTAGAGGGTGTCGAAGGCCAGGGACGACTTCCCCGAGCCCGACACCCCCGTGACGACCACGAGCTCGCCCCTGGGGATGTCCAGGTCGAATCCCTTCAGGTTGTTCTGGCGGGCCCCGACAACCCGGATGCACGCTCCGCTTGCGGGTTTTCCGGTCTCCGGGGGAGCATTGGAAGCCATATCAGAAGGAGATACACCACTGGGTAGGGGCAGGAAAACCCGCAGTATACAGCGCCGTCCGTTCGACGATTATTTCTTTACGCTCCGGGGATGTTCTGGTATCGTGTCGGGACATCAATAACGCCGATCTTCACTAGCGCCGGTCTTCCCCAGGCAACGGTCCGCGTCGCCACGGCAACCCCTTGTGCCTGTTCGGGTTGGGTCTATGAACTCAGTGCTCAAGTCAGTCTGCGCCATGCTCAAGAGCGCCAGGGCGGAGCAGCGCGTCGCTGCCGCCGTGGTGCTGTCGGAGATCGCTCCGCGCGAACCCGGTGTGGTGTCCGCACTCACCGCATGCCTGCCGACCGCTCCGAGGCCCCTCAGGATCGCGGCCCTCGAAGCGCTCGGGCGCATTGGGTCGCCCGCCGCGGTGCCGGCGATCATGGCATTGCTCGAGTCTCCCGACGCGGAGGTGCGCGAGGGGGCGGTGAACGCACTACGCGCGATCGGTCCGGGCGCGGTCAAGAGCATCGCCGCCCAGATCCTCGAAGCGACCCCCGCTTCGCGACGGGCCCTGCTCGAAGTCCTCAAAGGAATTGCTTCCAACGACTCGATCCGCGCCCTGCTGACCCTGGTGCATTCGGGACACCCGGACGCCTCGCGCGAGGCCTCTGACGCCATCGTCGCGCTCGTGCCGGCGCTGGGCCGCTCCGAAAGATCGAAGCTGCGGATCATGCTCGAGGAGATCCTCCGCGCCCCCGCGGGAGAGAGCCCCGAAGGGGCCTTCTCGGCGGCCATGAGGGCGATCGCCTCGGTCGCGCAGCCTGGGACGGCGAATCTTCTGCTGCGTCTCTCGGGGCCCCGCTATCCGGAGACGGTGCGCCGTGACGCCCTGCTCGCGATCTCCGGCGCGCTCAAGGGAGGCGCGATCCCGCCGCGGATCTTCGCCGGCATCCTCCCCATGATCCAGGACGGCCCCTCTCCGGCCCTGCGGTCCGCGGCTCTGGAGGTCCTCGGGACGGTCACGCTGCCGGCATCGTGCCTCTCGTCTCTATTGAAGCTGCTCGACAACCCCGACCCCGCCGTGCAGCGTTTCGCCGCGCGCTGCCTCGGTGGCAAGGGGCTGGGCGGTGCGAAGGTGGCGAAGCGACTCATCCCGCACCTGTCGGGGAACGACCCCGCGCTGCGCGACGCGGCCGCCGATTCGCTGGCGCGCATGCCGGAGTCAGTGCCCATGCTGACCGAGGCGCTGCTGGCCTGCGACAGCGTGCACCGCGCGTGGAGCGTGGCGCACGTGCTCAAGGCGCATGCGGCGCAGGTGCGGCGCCCCGCCGCGCGCAAGATCTTCGACGCGGCCGTGACCGCTCTCGTCACGGAGGATCGCGTCTGGGAGCCGCTGCTTCACGTCGTGCGTCAGGTCGACCCGAAGCTGATGCACGAATGGTTGATGGAAGCGTCGGCGCGCTTCAGAGGGCAGCGCAAGTACTCCGAGGCCGAGGCCTGTCTCGTGCCGCTGAGCCGCGGAGATCACTTCGACAGCGAGGCCCGCTACGCGCTGGCCCTCGCGGGGCTGCGTGCCGCGCGCACGCGCGGCAGCGCGACCCTCAACGCCCCGTTCGATCTCGTCCGGCAGCTCGTGCGCGACCCGCGCTTCCCTCTGGTCGATCGTCTCCGCAAGGAACGCTCGCACATCGAGCCCAACGACCTCTACATGCTCGGCTTCAAGCTGGCCGAAGGGTCTCCGGAAGAGAAGGAAGCCGGGGCCGAGATCCTCAAGACCGTCGCCGCGCGCGCGGGGGCGACGAAGCTCGGCCGCTCCGCGCGCAGCAAGCTCCGCTCCGAGGGACTGGGCCTGTAGGCAACTCCGGCGCGGAAGATCAGGCCGTGCGCGCGAGCGCGCGGCGCAGGAAGTCGCCGATCTCGGCGAACAGCGCCGGCCCTTCGGCCATCCAGAGCGTGTTGTGCCCGGCCCCCGCAACGGCGCGGAAGGCCTTCATGCGCGCCGGGGACGTCTCGTGCAGCCGCTGACCCATGGCGAACGGGACGACCTCATCGTCAGCGGCGTGCAGGACAAACGTCGGCACCGTGACGTCGCGGATCGCATCGACGTTGTCCATCGGATCGTTGAGCAGCCACGACACAGGGAGAAACGGGAAGGCCCGCCTCCCCATCTCGAGTGCGGTCGTGAAGCCCCCCTCCAGCACGAGGGCGGCCGGGGCCGAGCCCCCTTCGGCCGCGAGGCGTCGCGCAAGACGCAGCGCCGGCACCGACCCGATCGACTCTCCGTAGAGCACGACGCGATCGGGGGCGACGCCGCGCTCCTGGGTGAGATGCTTCCACGCAGCCTCGGCATCCAACGTCATCCCCGGGCCCGTGGGGCTGCCGCTGCTGCCGCCGAAGCCCCGGTAGTCCACCATCAGGATGGAGAAGCCCTCGCCGACGAAGCCATCGATGGCGTGGAGGCGGTTGCCACGATTGCCCGCGTTGCCGTGCAGGAAGAGCACGGCACCGACAGGTGTCTGCTGCGGCGCGACGAACCAGGCGGCGATCGTCTCGCCGTCGGCAGTGGTCAGCGCGACGTCATCGAACGGCAGGCCCAGCGACGCCGGCGTCGCGTCGAGTAGGACCTGGGGGAAGAAGATGAGCTTGTCCTGGATACCGCGCATCAGGAACAGACCTCCCGCGACCGCCGCCACGACGACAGCCGCCGCGAGGATGCCTCGTCTCATGAGGCTCTATCCCACCGCCGGGTGAAGCGCTCGTTCGCGTCCGCTGCCCTGTGGCGACGTGAAACGCGATCACTCCACACGGACACGTTTGAGCGTCACCGACCCGACGAACTGGAGCGCGTCGGCCTTCAGGAAGCCGCGCGGCGGCGTCATCCCCTCCTGGCCGCCGGCCAGCGGGACTTCGACCTCGAACCAGTAGGTCCCGTCGAGCGGGGCCCTGAGGCGGCGCACAAAGTTCACTTCGGTGCCGGGGTCCACCGACAGCGACCCGCCGAGGGGGATCGAGTGGCTCACCTGCGTGTCGGTCGTGTTCCGCCCGTCCGCGTCGCCGCCGATGTTGTATTCGGTCCTGATCCGCGACGACGAGAGGTCGTTGAGACTGCGCAGCTTCACCGCCCCGCCCCCCTGGGACATCACCGTGAAGTGCCCGCCGCCTGCCTCGTCGATGGGAGGGCACGCGGCCTCGGTGGGGCGCGCGAGGAAGGTGACGACCACGGCATCGCCGATCGGCACGAACTCGCTCACCGGCACCTGCTCCACTCCGCACGGCAGCAGCACCTTCATCAGGGAACCCGTGAACCCGATCCCTTCGGGCTTGCGGTCCAACCTCAGGATTTCTTCCTTGGTGGCGACGTCACGCCCCAGAAGCGCGTTGGGGTTCCCCTCCTGAAGGAACACGATCTCGATGGTGCGCTCGGGCATCCCCTTCAGCGCGAGAGTCCACAGCCCGGTGACGGGACGGTCATTCCCCTGGAAGAGGCGCAGGTTCAATGTGCGGCGCGGCTGCGCGGGTGCCGTCTCGGGGGCGGCGTTGGGATCCTGAGGAGCGAGCAGCGCGAGAAGGAGGAGCAGGACGGTCATCGCTGGGATGATAGCACCCGGGTTCCGGATGCCTCCGCTCTGGTACCATGCGCGGCATGAAAACAGGCCTGTTCGGATTCCCGGGCGTGGGGAAGACCACGCTCTTCAATCTGGTGACCGGGGCGCACGCAGCCACCGCCGGCTTCAGCTCCTCGCGCGATCCCAACGTCGGCGTCGCCAAGGTCCCCGACCCCCGCCTCGAGAAGCTCAGCGGGATGTTCAAGCCGCGAAAAACAGTAGCAGCCACCTTCGAGTACGTGGACATCGTCGGCATGAAGAAGGGGGACGCCAAGGGCTCTCTCTCGCTCGCGGCCCTCAAGCCGATGGACTCGCTGGCGCACGTCGTGCGCGCCTTCCCCGACGAGGCCATCCCGCACAGCGAGGGGTCGCTCGACCCGGCGCGCGACGTCGAGACGATGGAGATGGAGCTGATCCTGGCCGACCTCGACCAGGCGCAACGCAGAATCGAGCGGCTCGAAGCATCCATCCCCAAGACCCAGCGCGCCGAGGAGAAGAAGGAGCTTGCCGTGCTCGTGAAGGTCCGCGAAGCGCTGGAGGCGGGGCGCCCGCTGCGCGGCATGGAGCTTCCCCCCGACGACGAAAAGGTCCTGCGCGGCTTCGCCTTCTACACCGCCAAGCCTTTGCTCGTTATCGTGAACCTCGACGAAGGAGACCTCGACCGCATCGAGGACCCCATCTCCGCCTTCGGACTGGCGGAGGTGGCCGGCAAGCCAGGCGTAGGGGTGGCCGCCGCGTCGGCGAAGATCGAGGTTGAGATGGCCGACCTCGGCCCCGCCGAGGCCGCGACCTTCCGCGAGGAGCTCGGCCTGAAGGAGCCCGCGCTGGACCGCATCATCAGATCTTCGTATGCGCTGCTCGGCCTGATCTCGTTCTACACGGTCGGCGAGGACGAGTGCCGCGCCTGGCCGGTGCGCAAAGGCTCCATCGCCTCACGCGCCGCCGGCACCATCCACAGCGATCTCGAGAAGGGATTCATCCGCGCCGAGGTCGTGCGCTACGAGGACCTCTGCGCCTGCGGCACCATGGCCGCCGCCCGCGACAAAGGACAGCTCCGCCTCGAAGGCAAGGAGTACGTCGTCGCCGACGGCGACATCATGCACATCCGGTCGGGGTTGTAACCCAACGTGCTTGTCACCAGGAGCTTGCGGCAAGCCGACAGTCAGCAATGAGGTAGTCCCCTGGGAGCCTGTCCTATCGGCACGCCTCGTAGGGGAAGTCGTTCCCTTGCAGCTGGCCCTTGACGGTCCCCTCCACGCGCGCCGTCAGTCCCAAGGCGGTCTTCCGGTAGATGATCCGCTGCGGGAAGTCGTGCCCCAGATCTTCGAAGACAGCCTCGGTCGGAGAGATCGACACGGCTGCGAAGGCGGCCTCGGCCTGACCCGAGGGCTTCGCCACATAGGAAAGCACGCCGTCCACCTTGCGGATGGCCACGAACTCGTGCTCGGTCATCTTCCCGTTGCGTATGGTGCGGCTGATGCCCAGCATGGCGCCGCCTGCGGGCGCCATCCAGAACTCCTCGACGAAGCCGTTCGAGGTCTCGAGCTTCCAGCATCCGGCCACCCATGACAATTGTTCGGCGGTCTTCTCCTGGTCAGCTTCTATCGTCGCCCCAACAGCGGCGGTGACGAGCAACAGGGCCAGCATTCGTCTCATGGGACCCTCTCATTGAAGAGGCCGATGTGCGCGGTACCGATGGCCTCCGGACCGTACACGGCGTTGTTTGATTTGCGGACCAGAGGTCCGCGCACCCGCATCGCGCTCGAACCCGGATGGGCGATCAGGCCCGGCCTTTCATGTACTTCCAGTTCCGGGGCTTGCCTTCCGATATCCACTCGATGGCGGTCTCGAGGCGCTTCGCGCGCGTGGCTTCCTGCCTGGCCTCGGTCACCCACTCGACGTACTCCTTGCGGTGACTGGGGGGGAACGCCTCGAAGGTGGCGAGCGCCTTCTTGTTCTTCTTCAGCTTCGCCATGAAGTCGTCGGGGGGCTTCACCGCCGCGGCCGGCTTCGCGGCGCGGACTCTCGGGACCTTCACGCCCTCCTCGTTCAGCGCCACGGCCTGCCGGATGTACTTGAGCATCACTCTTTCCGAGGGAAGCTCCGACACGCTCTCGACCTTCATGCCGCTCATGCTCGTGTTGCCGACCCCCTTGAAGATGCCGTGCGGGTCGTCCATGAGCTGCCCTTTCCAGAAACCGAAGCTGGCGTGCTTCTTGAAGGCGGCCATGCTGCCGACGATCCCCTTGTACTGAAAATGAGGGAACCCCCATTTGGTCGTCTCTTCGATTTCGGGGCAGGCCTTGTGGAAGTGGTCGCGGACCGTCTCGAGGATCGGGCGCGCGAAGGGTGCGGCCTTGGCGATGTAGGCGTCAACGTCCTTGGAACGGTTCCTCATGGGTTCACCTCGTATGCGGGTTGACGGGAAGCTTCGCTTCCGTGGGGCGCGCGGCCGCGCGCAGCGCCTCGACCACCGTGGTCTCTTCGTACGGCTCGATGCTGCGCGGATCGAGAAGCAGCGCCTCGTCGCGCACCATCGCGATCACCGGAATCTCGTGAGCCCTCAGCCTCTCCGTCCACAGCCCCGGCGTACCGTGCGCGGCGAGGGGGCGGATGCGCACCAGCGCGGTGGGGAGCGCCTCCATCGGCGCCGCTCCCCCCCCAACGCGCGACTCCCCTTCGATGACATCCACGCGCGCCGCATCGCCCAGCGGACCTTCCAGCGCCGCGCGCAGATGCTCGGCGCGCTCGCGCAGGGTCTCGCGCGACGCCAGGATCATCCTCATGCCGGGGACCTCGATGGCCTCCGCGCCGCGCGCCCACGCATCGAGCGTCGCCTCCAGCGCCGCGATGGTCATCTTGTCGAGCCTGAGGGCGCGGTGCAGAGGATTGCGGGACATTGCGGCGATGAGATCGCGCCGGCCGACGGCGATGCCCGCCTGCGGACCTCCGAGCAGCTTGTCGCCGCTGAAGGTGACCAGATCCGCCCCCTGCTCGAGGATCGCGGCGACGGTCGGCTCGTCGCGCACACCGGCGGCGGAAAGCGAGCGCAGACAGCCGCTCCCCTGATCCACCATCAGGGGGATGCCGCGCTCGCGGGCCAGGCCCGACAGCTCGGCCACCCCCGTCTCCTCCGTGAACCCCACGATGCGGTAGTTGCTGGTGTGCACCTTGAGCACCAGCCCAGTCGAGGGGCCGATGGCGCCGGCGTAGTCCGACAGCCGCGTGCGGTTGGTGGTGCCCACCTCTTTCAGCCGCGCGCCGCTCTTGGCCATGATGTCGGGGATGCGGAACGAGCCGCCGATCTCCACCAGCTCGCCGCGTGAGAGCACCACCTCTTTCCCTTCGGCCAGGGTGTTGAGCGCCAGCAGCACTGCCGCGGCGTTGTTGTTCACCGCGAGCGCGCCGTGATCGGGGAAGAGCAGAGCCAGGGGGCGCGCCAGGTGCGATGTGCGGCTGCCGCGCTCCCCCGTCGCCACGTCGTATTCGAGCGACACCGGGCAGCCCCCCGCGAGCCCCACGCGCGCCAGCGCTTCGTCGGAGAGGCGCGCGCGCCCGAGGTTCGTGTGCACGACCACGCCGGTGGCGTTGATGACGCGCCTGAGGGAGGATGACGTGCTGCGCCGCAGCGCGGCTTCGACCGCTGTTACGATTTCCGGTTGTTCTACTGTGTCATCCGGGGCGGCGCCGCCGTCGCGCGCCTGGGCGCGGATGCGCTCCACAACCTCGCGCACCGCTTCGGTCACCAGGGAGTGGCCATGCCTCGCGAGCAGGGGCTGGAGGCCGGGGTGGCGCAGGACGGAGTCCACGGAGGGGATCGACCGGAGGCTCCTGCCCTCAGGCTTTTTCACGCACATCCCCAGGGAGCGGTCATTTGAATCCGTCGAATGCGGCCCTATATTATAGGCTGTTTCGTCCTTCCCCCTGAGCGCCGCTGATCATGGAAGAAGCAGCCAGCCCGATCGAGGAAGCCCTCGGCAAGATCGAGGTCGGGATCCGCCACCTCAAGATCCAGCAGGACATGTTCCTCTCGGGCCACCTTCCCCGCCAGCCGTTCGAGGCGCGCAAGGACATCGAGACGCTCATCGAGTCGCTGAAGCGCGTGCACTTCCAGCGGTTCTCCGAACGGTTCCGGTACACCATGCTCACCTCGAAGTACCAGACGATGTGCGAGCTGTACGCCAAGATGCTGCGCGCCAAGGAAGAGGGGCGCACCCGCCCCGGGATCCCCGGGTTCGTCGCGGCGCGCCGGCCGTCGGAGAATACCGTGGTTCCCCCTCCCGCCCTCGCCGCGGCGGCCCGCAGGCGCGAGGCCCCGGCCCCCCCGGACCTCATCGTGATCGGCGATGCCGCCAAGGAGGATCGCGCCTGTCGAATGTTCTATGATCGCTTCGTCCAGGCCAGCAAGGAGGCGTCATCGGGGGGGAAGGTCATCCCCTACGAGACGTTCCGGACGCAGATCCAGTCCAAGACCGACGCGGTCAGGAAGAAGTCAGGCTGCGACAAGGTCGTCTACCAGGTGGAAGTGAAGGGGGGGCGGGTGGTGCTGAAATCCAAACCGGCTGAAGCCGCGAACGCGAAGCAGAGGAAGTCGTGATGCACGCAAGGATGAAACAGCTCACCGTCGCGGGCGCCGTGCTCCTCGCGACCGCCGCCTGCGGCATGAAGAAACAGCCAGGCTCGCTCGCCTCCGCGGCGCCGGAAGACTCGGAAATCTCGGTGGACATCGGAGCGCTCTGGAAGGAAGAAGCCACCAAGGATCCGGTCACGGCCTACAGGGTTCGTCTGGCCGGCGACCCGCACAACGCGGGGCTGCACAACAACCTCGGCAACGCGTACGTGCTCCAGAACCAGCTCGACCTCGCGCTCGAGCAGTTCCGCACCGCCGCGAAGCTCGCGCCGCGCTCCCCCGTGCCATGGAACAACATCGGCACGACCTACCGCCAGATGGGGGACGTTCGCGAAGCGCGCGGCGCCTTCAGGAAGGCGCTGGGGCTGGATGACCGCTACGCGCTCGGCTACTACAACCTCGGCACCATCTACGACCAGCAGGGAGACTACGACAAGGCGATCGATCTCTATCTCAAGGCGATGGCCCTGAAGCCCGAGCTGGCGGACAGCCGCTACAACCCCCAGGCCGTCAACAACAAACACCTGATGGTGGTCAGGCTGCGCCACTTCCTCGCGGAGGAAGGGAACCTCGCGCTGCCTCTGGACCGCCTGCCCGAATGAGGGGGCAGGCCCGCGCAATCCTGGTCGCCCTGTCGACCGCGAGCGCCGTCTGCCTGTGCGCATCGTCGCCATCTGGAGCATGGTCCGAGCCGCTGCGCGAGCGCGCGGCGCTCGAGGCGGTCCGCATGATGCCCTCGTCGCTGCGTTTTCTTCTGGATCGGCATCGCGACGCGCTGCTGACGGGGCTGCGTGAGGCTGCGGGGAAGGAGAGCGCCCCCGCGCACAATCTTCTGCCGCGCCAGGAGGGGGCCAGCGCCGCCACGAACCTGCGCGACGCCGTGCTCGCCGCGATTGAGGGGATCGACCGGCATGCGAACTTCTCGGTGGTGGCGCAGCGGTTCGGGCGCGTGGCCCACGCCATCGGCGACTTGAACAATCCGATGCGGGTCTCCGACGCCGACCCGCGCGAGGCGACGTGGGAGAAAGACTATGCCGCCTACGTCCAGAGCAATCTGAAAGCCTACCCGCTGGTCTTCCACGGCTGGGAAAACGCGGGGCTCGACGGCGCCGGCCCACCAGCCCAGCGGCTGATGGCCTACGCGCAGTCGACCGCGAGCCGGGCGCGCGGCTACTATGCGCCTCTTGTGACCGCCTACGACCCGGCGAGCAAGGTCCCGGTCGCAGTGCGCTTCGACGTACGCTCGCTCCCCTACGGCATCGGGTCGTTGAGCTGGTCGCACACCGTCACCGACACGGCGCGCATCTGGCTGTTCATCTGGAAGCAGGCGCACGGCGATCTCTACGGCACGCCGTGGCTCACCACCAAAACCGCGAAGAAGCCCCCTCCCCGCGCCAGCGCCGGCGGAGCCGACCCGTGATGCACTCGGCGGCGCCGCCCCCCATCAGGCGCGCGCTTCTGAGCGTGTACGACAAGACCGGCATCGTGGACTTCGCGTGGGCTCTTTCCGAGCGCGGCGTCGAGATCATCTCCACCGGAGGCACGGCGCGGACGCTGGTGGACGCTGGATTGCCCGTGCGCGAAGTCTCCGATGTGACCGGCTTTCCCGAGATGCTGGACGGGCGCGTCAAGACGCTGCACCCACTCGTGCACGGCGGCCTGCTCGCGCGCCGGGACGATGCCGATCACATGAAGCAGGCGCAGGCCCACGGGATCGGGATGATCGACCTGCTCGTGGTGAACCTCTACCCCTTCGAGAAGACGCTGGCGGACCGGCCCGACGACACGGCCGGCATCATCGAGATGATCGACATCGGCGGTCCGGCCATGGTCCGGTCGGCCTCCAAGAACGCCGCTCACGTGACAGTCGTGGTCGATCCCGCGGACTACGCGACCGTGCTCTCCGAGCTCACGGCCGCGGGCGGGGTGAGCACGGCGACACGCACGAAGCTGGCGGCGAAGGCCTTCAGCCATACATCCGCCTACGACGCCCTGATCGCGGACTTCCTGAATCGCCTCGGCAGCGATGCGCCCGAGACTTTCCCGCCGCTGCTCACGCTCCCGCTGCGGCGCAGGCTCGACCTGAGGTACGGGGAGAACCCCCACCAGGCGGCCGCGCTCTACGCCGACCCGCTGGACAAGCAGAAAGGCGCCGCCGCGGCCGAGATGCTGCACGGCAAGGAGCTGTCGTTCAACAACATCCTGGATCTCGACGCGGCGTGGAGCCTCGTGTGCGACCTTCCGGATCCCGCGTGCGCCGTCATCAAGCACAACACCCCCTGCGGCGCCGCCGCGGACCCGAATCTCGCCATGGCGCTGAAGCTCGCCTTCGCCGGCGACCCGATGTCCGCCTTCGGCGGCATCGTCGCGTTGAACCGCGAGGTGACCGCGGCAGCGGCAGCCGAGGCGGGGAGCATCTTCCTCGAGGCAATCATCGCGCCGGACTTTCATCCAGCCGCTCTGTCGATCCTGAAGCAGCGTAAAAACCTGAGGATCCTGCGCGCGGGGGCCGTCACGCCCGTGCGCGGGGGCTTCGACTGCAAGAGGGTGGCGGGGGGGATGCTGGTGCAGGAGCGCGACGACATGGGGGAGGACTTTCGCGACCTGAAGGTGGTCACGCGGCGCCCCCCGACCGATGCGGAGATGAGGTCGCTGCGCTTCGCCTGGACCATCGTCAGGCACGTCAAGTCCAACGCCATCGTCTACGCGGTCGGGACGGTCACGGCGGGGATCGGCGCGGGGCAGATGAGCCGCGTGGACGCGGTGCGCTTCGGGGCGCTCAAGGCGGTCGGCTCTCTCGACGGGAGCGTCCTGGCCTCCGACGCGTTCTTCCCTTTCCGGGACGGCGTGGACGAAGCGGCCCGTTCCGGGGTGCGCGCCATCATCCAGCCGGGGGGCTCGAAGAAAGACGACGAGGTGATCGCGGCGGCCGACGAGCACGGCATCGCGATGGTCCTGACGGGGCGCCGCCACTTCCGGCACTGACCCCCTTCGCCGCTTGCGCTACGGCTGTTCCAGCTTGCGCACTTCCAGGGACTGCACGAAGGTGTCGAAGGCCGGGTCGCGCGGACGCTCCTGGTAGCGCATCGCCACCTCGCGCGCGCGCCTGGCACCGGCGTCGAAGGAGTTGATCTCGAGGGCTTCGTTGAACTTCTCCACCGCCTCGTCGATGGCCCCGGCGTCCATGAGCAGCGCGCCCCAGTTGAACCACGCGGCGGCGATCCACTTGTCGAAGGGGGCGCGGCGCGGGAACTTCTCCTGAAGCCGGTAGAGCTTGTGGAGCGACGACCCGTAGTCCCCCTCACCGAAGTACTTGGTCGCCGCAGCCATCTCCGTCTCGAACTCCGCCTGCGCCTCCAGATTCCTCAGCGCGTTGTCGAGCGTGTCCTGCATCGAGAAGAGCGGATCCGTCTTTCGCGCCTCGCGCAGCTCCTTCACTGCCGCGGCCCAATCCCCTTTCTGGTAGTAGTCCCACCCTGCTTGCGCGTGCTGCCGGGCCTTCTCTTTCATCTCCTCGGGACTGGCAGCGGGAGTCTCCTGCTCGCCGGTCGCCGCCGCGGCGCCAGTGCCTCCTCCCGCACCGTTCGTGGACGGCGCGGGGCGCCCAGCCGATGTCTGGAGCGTGGTGGCCTCCGCCTCGGAGATCCCCGTGTCCTTGCCGAACGACGTCCACGCAAAGTACGCGGCGCCAACGACAACGAGGGCGCCGACGCCGCCGAGTATCAGCCTCAGGCGCGCATTGGAGCCCCCCGCCTCCGCGGACTGGCTGCCAGCCAGGGCCGGCTTCGCGGACGCCGCCGGGCGTCCGTCGCGAGGCTTCTCCACCGCGTGGGGCACGGCGGTCGTGGTCCTGCCGGAACCACGGTTTATCCCCGGCTCGGACTCATCCTGGAACACGTCGCCATAAGACGCGAAGGCTGCAGAATCTGACGCGAAGGCTGCGGAGCGTTCGATGTCCGCCTCCTCCACGGCGTGAGAATCGAGGCCGATCGCCACGGCTTCACCTGCGAGCTTCGCGTCGACCTCCTCGATCGCGACCGCGGCCTCAGCGTGCATCGGGCTCAGCGACCGCACTTTGTGGAAAAGCTCTCGCGCTTCCTCCAACCGCCCCGCCTCCCGCGCATCCAGCCCCCGCTGGAAGATCTGATCGACCTTCTCCACGTCGTTCTCGATGTGACGCCGTGCGCGGTCGATCAGGTCGCCCGCCATCTGGTTGTCCGCGTCAAGGGCGAAGATGCGCGACCAGACGCCGATGGCTTCCTGCATCCGGCCCTGGTTGAAGGCGTGCTGCCCTTCCATGATGAGGTCCTTGATCGCGGGAGAGGTGTCCTCATCGAGCGAAGGGATGGCGACCGGTTCGTTCGCGTCATCGAGGAGATCGTCCACCGCAATGGCCTCGTCGACGCTCAACGCTTCCAGATTACGGTCCGACTGCAGCACTCGGGGGGGGGCGTGGCCGGTCATCGAAAGGATGCCGATGGCCTCCATGCACGCGGGATCCTGCGCGAGCGCGCTTCCGGCGGCGCGAGCCGCTTCGGCCTCGTCGCCGCGCTCGAGCGCCCTGCGGGCCGCGATGAGCAGAGATTCGATGTCGCCTCCCTGCGTGGCGGGGCGCGCACCGGGACTCCTCACGGGCGTGGGCTGTGGGTCGGCCGGCACGGCCGCACGCACCTCTGCGCAGAGGCGCTCCACGTCGGGATCGCCCGCGGCGAGATCCTCGAGGAGCGTGCACCCATCGATGGCGTCGGCGTAGTTCCCCTCGGCGACCAGATCGCGCACGCGGAACATGATCGCCTCGATGCGATCGCGGAAGCTGTCGCCGTCCTCGGACGGGGGGGAGATGGCGGCCAACTCTTCGGCATCGTGCGACATGAGGAGCGAGGCCATGCGGATCCCCTCGTTGGCTTTCTTATTCGCGGGATCCGCGCGGAGGACCTCGTTCCAGGCTTCGATCGCCTTGTCGTACCGCCCCTGGTTGTAGAGATCGCCCGCTTTTTCCAGCAGGCTCTGCATCTGGTCCTGGACCATGCCCATCCTCGGAGAAGCCTGCTCAACCGCACAGGCTGTGGCGCGGCCCCGCCGGCCTGGAGCTCCGGCAGTGCGGGCTAAAGATGGGTCCCCTTTTTTAGGCAGGCAAGCCGGTGGACGAAGAGGCGTGGCCGATAAGGCCGCGCGCGGCACGGCCTTTGGCGCTAGGGCCCTTCCAGGTCGATGCGGTCGATGATCCCGACAATGGCGGCATCCAGCGGGGCATTGTCCTGGCGCGCCGCCTGTCCGGCGGACCGTCCTTCCAGAACCACGAGGACCCGCTCCCCTGCACCGGAGCCCACGGTGTCGATCGCCATCACCGTCGCGCCGGCGGCCGCGCCGTCGGGAGTGACGGGGCGCACCAGCATCATCCTCTGGCCCGAAAGCGTTGGGTGCTTGGCGGTGGCGACGACGTACCCGACGACGTCCGCGATCATCATGGGCCGGGCACCCTGGGCCGCTCCAGCGTGGCGGCGTCGACGATGCCAATCACGCTCGCGTCGGTGGGGACGCTGTCCGGTAGGAACGCGTGCGCCGCTTCGCGCCCGCGCACGAAGATCACGATCTCCGCGGCGCCGGCTCCGACGGCATCGACCGCGATGAAGGCGGAGCCCGACTCCTTGAGCTCCTCATCGAGGGGGGAAAGCAACAGGAGCTTGCGGCCGGCGAGTCCATCGTCCTTGTGCGTGGCGACGACGCGCCCGACGATCCGCGCGAGGTTCATCGCGCAGACTCTCTGCCGCCGCGATCGATCGACACGGTGTCCACGATGCCGACGATGGCCGCATCCACCGGCGCGTCCTTGGTGCGCACGGTCATGCGCGCCGAGGAGCCCGTGACCACGAGGACGGTTTCGCCGCTCCCCGCGCCGACAGTGTCCACCGCCACGACGGGCGTGCCCCCGTCGCGTCCGCCCGGTTCGAGCGGCTGGACGACGAGGAGCTTGCACCCTTCGAGACGGTCGTCCTTGCGCGTTGCGACGACGGTGCCCAGGATTCTGGCGAGAAACATTCGCGCTCCCGCCGACTAGCGGGAGGTCTTCCCGATCGGGAGGCGATCTTCGAGGCTCTGGTGCGGTCGCGGGATCACGTGCACCGACACCAGCTCGCCCACCTTGCGTGCCGCCGCGGCGCCGGCGTCGGTGGCCGCCTTCACGGCCGCCACGTCGCCGCGCACGATCGCGGTCACCAGTCCCGATCCGATCTTCTCGTAGCCGACGAGGGTCACCTTCGCCGCCTTCACCATCGCGTCGGCGGCCTCGATCATCGCCACGAGACCCCGCGTCTCGATCATCCCCAGGGCTTCGCCCATGCGTTCCTCCGTGTCAGCTCGGTTCGCGTTCTTGCCGCCGCACGTCGCCTTGCGGGGTCACTAGAGACCCTTCACGACGTCGGTGATGAGTTCGACCAGTTGCTCCTGAGTGAAGGTCATCGCGCCGGTCTTCGCATCGGCGGGACCGGGCGCGTGCCCCGCCCCCGCCACCTTCTCGTCGAGCACCTTGCAGCTCAGGCACGCGCGCGTGGGGGGCTCGAACCCGACGCGATCGCGGATCATCTGCAGCCGCGCCACGTGCTCCTCGGACAGGGGCCGTTCGCTGCCGAGGATGCGGGCGACAATGAAAATGTGCGCCGAATGCTCCAGCGTCTCCATCCGATCGTAGGCCTGGAACAGATCCTTCCCCGCCGTCAGCGCCCCGTGATTTGCCAGCAGGATGCCGTCGGACCCGGCGTGCGGCCTCACCGCCTCGGCCAGCTCCGGCGTCGTGGGAGTGCCGTACTCCGCGAGCGGCACCGTGCCCAGCGTCAGGATCACCTCCGACAGGAGCGGCTGATCCATGGCGAGCCCCGCCACGGCGAAGCCCGAAGCGTGCGGTGGATGGGCGTGCACCACGGAATTCACGTCGGCGCGCTCCTGGTACATCACCAGATGCATCTCCAGCTCGGACGAAGGGCGGTGCTTGCCGTAGAGCAGCCGTCCGCGCGAATCGGTGACCACGAGATCCTCGGGAGTCAGCCGTCCCTTGTTCATCCCCGAGGGGGTCGTCAGGATCCGATCGGACTCCATGCGGACGCTGATGTTGCCGTCCGCCGCGGCGATGAACCCCTTCTGGTAGAGGCGCCGCCCGATCTCGACGATGTCGTTGCGATGCTCGAACTCCCGCTTGGGCGGCCCCTGCCGCGCCTGGGGTTCGTAGCCACCGTAGCCTCCTTCCACCGGGCCTCCCCCGAAAGACGGCGCGTTGCGCTAGGAGACGAGGGCGGCCGGGCCGGCCGTCCCCGAGAGATGACGCGAGCGACACTCCTGCGAGCAGAACCAGTACACCGTGCCGCCGGTCTCGAGCCGGATGGCTGAACGTTCCTGGATGTAGGTGTTGCAGACGCGATCGCGCACGAGCTTCGACGCGCCGCGAGCGTCCCCTCCCGGCCGCGCCCCGACTCCGCGCCACGCGCGCCGGACGAGCACGAACAGCACGATCGCCATCACCGCGATCAGGATGCGGCGGATCATGACGGCGAGCCCTGCGCCTGCGCCGGGGCCGATCGGATCCTCTTGATCTCCTCGCGAACGGCGTTCATGTCGAAGCTGCCGGGGTTCAACGCCAGCACCTGCTCGAAGGCCTTCTCCGCCTCATCGTAGCGCCCCAGATCGTACAGGCATACGACGCCGATGTTGAACCAGCTCTTCCAGTGATTCGGGTCCTGCCGGACGCTGAGCTGGAACGCGTCGAGCGCCTCCTGCGGGCGGCCGAGGCGGCGCAGGCACGTCCCCATGTCGGTGCGCACCTCCACCAGCGTCGCGTCCACCGCGAGGGCATCGGCGTAGAACTGGGCGGCGCGATCGAACATCCCGGCGTCCATGTAGAGATTCCCCAGCTTCCTCAGGGCCTCGAGGTCCTTCGGATTCGCCTCGATCGTCTTCTTGAGGGTATCGATCTCCTTGCGCACCTGCTCCATCACCGCCATGTCGGGGGGGCCGTCACTCCCGGCTCCGCCCATGGGGCCCGGGCCCGCGGAGGGCGCGCCCATCACGGCATCCGCGCCGGCGGTCTGCGGCGGGGCCTGCATGGTGCCCCGGCGGCCGACGTAGATCTGGTGCGCGGCGGTGAAGCCCAGGACGGCTCCAAAGACGAGCCCGGCGATGCCGAAGGAAACGTGCCGCCGCGTCAGGGGTTCGGGAGTGGACACGATCCCGAGGGTAGATGAAAGGCCGTAACGAGGTCAAGGTCGCGGTCCGCGCGGCGCGCCCGCGCGGGCCTTTCGCGTCGTCGCGCGACGGCCCCTCGCGCGGTTTCTTGATCGCGGGAGATCGCTGTGTTATACGTGAGCGCCTGATGCGTCGGGGGTCGTGTTGACCACGAGTTTGCGGAAGAGTCCGGCGGCGGTCGCCGGCCTCGCAATCGTGCTTTTCATGACGCTCCTCGCGTTCCTTTCGATCGAGCTGGGCCCGGCAAGGCGATCGCTCCTCGCGCGCTACGTCCTCGCGCACGGTCCCCACGATGAGGATCGCGCCGTCGTCTCCCCGCCGACGCCGCCGGATGCGCGTCACTGGCTGGGCACCGACGTCCAGCGCCGCGATCTGCTCTCACGGCTGCTGCACGGAGCGCGCATCTCGATGCAGGTGGGGCTCGGGGCGGAGGCGATCGCGCTGGCCCTGGGCGTGGCGGTCGGCGCTCTCGCCGGTTACCGCGGCGGCTGGGTCGACGCGATCCTGATGCGCGTGGCCGACGTGCTTCTCTCCCTGCCGCTGCCGATCCTCGCGATGGCCGCCATCGCGATGTTCGACACGCGCAGCATCGTGCTGATCTTCGTCGTCCTGGGCCTGATGGGCTGGGCCGGGATCGCGAGGCTGGTGCGGGCGCAGTGCATGTCAGTGCGCTCCCGCGGCTACCCGGAGGCCGCGCGCGCACTGGGCGCGGGGGGCCTCCGTCTGATCGCGCGCCATCTTCTCCCTGCCGCCTTCGCTCCGGCGCTGGTCGCGGCCACGGTCGGCGTGGCGATGAACATCCTCACGGAGGCATGGCTCTCGTTCATCGGCCTGGGGGTTCAGTCTCACTCCGTCTCCTGGGGGCGGATGATCGTCGACGGCCAGCCGGAGCTGACGGTCAGGCCATGGCTCTGCGTTTTCCCCGGCATCGCCCTGGCGGTCACGGTGATGGGCTTCGTGCTGCTCGCGGACGGGCTGCGCGACGCCCTGGACCCGAAGACCCGGATGGCGACTCACACAACATCTTCCTGAGATGACAAGGAGCGGCTCGATGCGCGTCGTGAGAAGGACATTCCAGGCGGGAACAATGGTGGTCCTTGCGGCCTGCGCCGTCATGTCATGCGACGTGCCCCCGCCGCAGCAGACGGCGCGCGAGCCGATCCTGAGGTACCGGATGGACGCGCCGCCGCCGAATCTCGACCCGGTGCGGGCCAACGACAACAACTCGCTGTTCTACATCTATCAGATCTTCGACGGCCTGGTGGAGTTCGCGCCGGGCACGCTCGACGTGCAGGCCGCCGTCGCCGCGTCGTGGACGATCTCTCAGGACGGCAAGGTCTACACCTTCAAGCTGAAAGAAGGGCTCACGTTCCACAACGGCATGCCGGTGACGGCGGACGACGTCGTCTACTCGCTGCGCCGCGGACTGACCAAGAGCACCCAGTCGCAGAAGCGCGACTTCCTGGCGCCGCTGGACGGTTCGGGCCCGTTCTGGGACGGAGAGACCGGGAAGCTCCCTGGGGCCGCGGCCCCCGATTCCGGGACCGTCGTGCTCACGCTCACCGAGCCTTCCCCGCAGTTCCTCACGGTGCTGGCGACCGAAGCGGGCTCGATCGTGCCGCGTCGCGTGTACGAAGATCCTGAGCAGACGTACCTGCGGCAGCCGGTGGGGTGCGGCCCCTTCACGATGGCGTCGTTCGAGCCCGACATCGCGATCACGCTGGCGCGGTTCAACGATCACTGGAAGACGCGCCCGAACGATGGGGGCCTGGACGCCATCCGCGTCCGCTTCATCAGGGACGCATCGACCGCGCTGGAGGAGTACCGCACGGGCGGGATCGATTTCACCTACGAGCTGCCTCCCGGCCAGCGCGCGCAGATCCAGACGGAGATGCCGGCGCATTTCCATCACGGCAAGCAGCTCTGGATCATGTACCTCGCGTTCAATCACCACGCGGGTCCTTTCGCCGGCAACCCGACGCTGCGCCGCGCGATCGCGCACGCCATCGACACCGACTACATCGTGCGCAACCTCCAGGAGGGGAAGGACTGGGTCGCCACCGGCGTGATCCCACCGGGGATGCCGGGGCACGTGGAGGGCGAGGCCCCCTGGAGGTACGACGTGGCGCGCGCGCGCGCGTTGATGGTCGAGGCGGGGTACCCGGAAGGGAGAGGACTGCCGCCGATCGACTACCTGACGAACGAGACGCAGGGGTTCAGGAGGATCCTGGACCGGCTCACGTCCGACCTCGGGGCCATCGGCGTGAAGCTCAACCCGCGCGAGATGGACTTCGGCGCGTTCCTCGGGGAACTGACGGCGCAGGGGGGGCCGCGCGCGCCGTTGTGGCGGATGACCTGGTTCGCCGACTGGCCCGACCCGGACAACTTCCTCGGCCTGCAATTCTTCACCGGCGCGGCGGGCAACTACGCGCGCTACAGCAACCCCGTCTTCGACGATCTGGTGGCGCGCGCGCGCCGCGAGACCGATCCGGCGGTGCGCGCCGATCTGTTCCGTCAGGCGGACCGCGTCCTGATGGACGACGTCGCCCTGGTGCCGATCTACTGGTATGGGAGCGACATCCTCCTGCGCCCGGAGTTCGCGGGGTGGAAGCACAGCCCTCTGGGGCCCTACGCGATCGCGTGGGAAGAGGTCTACCTCGACCGCGACGGGTCGTCGGGATGACGCGCTACGCCCTCAGGCGGCTCCTCTGGATGGTCCCCGTCGTGTGGGCCGCGGCGACGCTCGTCTGGATCTTCATGTTCCTGATCCCGGGCGACCCCGCGCGGATCCTCGCGGGCCAGTCCGCCGACCCCGACGTGCTCGAGGCGGTGCGGGCCGAATGGGGCCTCGATCGCCCCGCGCCGGTGCGCTACGCGCACTTCCTGGGGAAGCTGGCGCGCTTCGACCTGGGGACTTCCTACGTGCAGGCGGGGCGTCCCGTGACCGGGATCATCGGCGCGGCGATGGTGCGGACTCTCTTTCTGGCGGTCGCCGCTACGTTTCTCGCGACGGTCCTGGGGATCGTCATCGGCACGCTCTCGGTGGCGGGGCACGGGACGCCGTTGGATG
>Ga0137319_1000086_pt1 | contig 38692 bp, 27 predicted proteins | sample EasRivERMZT333_2_FD_104752 | JGI IMG/M metagenome (GOLD analysis project Ga0137319, IMG submission 104752) | Soil microbial communities from meander-bound floodplain in the East River, Colorado, USA - East River MetaG ERMZT333_2 | ecosystem: Environmental > Terrestrial > Soil > Floodplain ... | reverse complement strand
GGTTGCCTTAAACGCAGAGGGCGCAGGGGTTCTCGCAGAGGACGCAAAGGCAATCATTTTTCTCTGCGACCTCTGCGAGATCCTCCGCGTCCTCTGCGTTGAGACTCCATCGTGCGAAGGTAAGGATCTGCCAGAGGTTTTCACGGGATTTGCGAACTCAGAATCTAAACCGTATCTATGCACTGGGAGCGCAGCCGTCCCGCCTGCGCGTTCGGCAAAGTCTTTGGCCGACGTTCGATCAAGAAACCCACAGCCTATTCTCAGCTGACCCCTCAAAGGCAACGGACTTACTTGCCCTTTCTGAGAAAACGCAACGTCCATAGGGGAGATCGCTCTTCGCGCAGGCGGGACGGCTGCGCTCCTGTGGCATCGATACGGCTAAAATTCAACCGAGTCTCCTTAGAAATAGAATTTCAAACTCGCTACCAGGGTGCGCTCCCGCGGCAGTTCGTTATAGAGTGTCAATGGATTGAGGCGATAATCCCGGTCGGTGATGTTGAGCAGTCCAATCCCTACTTCGCCGTGACGCCGCAAGAAACGGTAACCGACATGGACGTTAAATTGCCAGAAATCGTCCCCCGGCCGCGTGCCCGCATAACCATGATTGGATTGATGTGACCACACGGTGCTCGCCTGGCCAAAAGCGCCCGACCAATGATTGTAGATCCCGTAGAGGTGCACCTGGTGCAGAGTCGCAGACTCATCCTGGTTGAGTGCTGAGACGCCCGGAACGGTGCTGGGAATGTCCGTAAAGCGTCCATCCAGATCCGCATAAGTCAGCCGGTAGCGTCCTCCCAACGCGAATTCCCTGCCGACGAGCTGATTCACCGCCAAGGTCGCAGACATCTCTTGGTAGTCCAGGGACTGCTTGGTGCTGGAAGGCAAGCTCGGCGCCGGGTCCGTGAAGATGTCAGCATTGGTGATCACACCCACGGTTCTTTTCCCGTCCGAGTTCAGAATTTCTCCCTGAGCCACCAGGTAAGTGCCGGTCTTGAAGGTCTGGTCCACTCCAACTCCAAAGGTCTCAAAACGAGTGCCTGGAACCAGGCCGGCCACGGATTCAGGAATCAGGCTCCGGTAGGCCTGGTTGAATCCGGCGATTTGAGTCGGTTCAAGCCGGACACTGGTGTCGAAGAACACACCTCCCAACGAACGCGTGTAAATGGCCCGAAAATGAGTGTCCTTCCACGGCGACCAGACCAGACCGACCTTGGGCGACACCTGGTCTTTGTTGGCCTCGTCGTCGGTGACGGGCGCGGTGTCGATGTTGCGCGGGTAATGCAGATGGTCGTAACTAAGCCCCACCGTCAATCGCAGCGAATCCAGGATCTGCCAGTGGTCGTAGGCATAAACGCTGACGCGATTCAAATCGGTGTCAACGTCCTGATCGATCCGCTCGCCCATGAGCGGAGGGCTGAGTTGCCGCGCCAGTTCGCTCGACGTTTCGGACCAACCGATTTGATAACGCACGCCGACGATGGGCGTGTGGGAAGGCAACTGCCAGAAATGTTGCAGCTCGGTGGAGTACGCGACGAGTTCGCTGCGATAATCCAGCGCGAACAGCTGCGGGCTCGACAAGGAAACATTCGTCTCACCCGTGAAAGGCGAAACGAAGGTCTGCAAAAAAAGCGGCTTCGGAGCCGTATTCTGCACCGTCAGCGTGTCATCAAAACGTCCGGCCAGAAACAAGGTGTGGCTGCCTGGCGACCATTCGTGATGATACCCGGCCAGGATATTGGGTTCCTGTTTCTCTGTGACTCGCACCGTCGTGCTGGCCATCGACTGGTCGTAGTATTGGGCCACGTCGCCTGATTCCGCATCGAAATAGGAGGCCTGAAGGAAAAGGCTGTCCTGCGGCGTCAGTTGCTGCTTGAAGCGCGCGGCGAGATTGAGGTGCTCGAGGTCATTATTGGGCCGTTGCCCATTTTCTGTCCGGTAATAGGCGTCGAGTGAATAGCTGGTGTTGCCGAAGATGCCGTATTGCGATCCGGCCTGCACCCAGTCTCCACTGCTGAAGTACTCGGTGCTGGAAAAGAGGCCGATACGATCGGCGTCGAAAAACCGGGAGTATTCCTGCTGCGAAATGTTCTGCGAGAGCGAGCCGCCATGGGCGGGCGCCAGCAGGTTGGCCACGAGCAATTCGCTGAACCAGGGCGTTTCGTAGCGGAGGTTGATCAGTTTGGGATCGCGCAGATAATCGTAACTGTTGGCCAGCAGCAGATGGGCAGAATAGTTGCCGTAATCTGAATTCACGGCGCGCGACGCCTCCTGAACGCTGACATCGAACATCCCGGCGTCACGATAAATTGCGGCCAGGTTGGCGCTGCGGACGGCCTGGTCCTGGTCCAAAAGGAGTCTGGAGCGAAAGAGGCTGCGATTGTCATTGAGTTCCTTGGATCGTTCCAGATCACTCACGGCTTCATTGATGCGATTGCCTTGCTCGTTGAGCAAAGCGGAATAAAGCCAGGCGGTCGGATCGTTCCGGTCCAGCTTTTTCGCCAGAGCCAGTTCCTTTTCAGCTCGCGCCGCGTCCCAGACGTGGTTGAACGCCTTGCCGAGGTAGCTGCGGAGGACGCCACGCTGCGGTTCAAGGCTCGCGGCCACCTGCAAATCCTCCAGGCCTGCTCTTGGGCGGCCGGTGCGGATTTTTGCCAACCCCCGCCCCAGCCACGCATTCCCCAGGGCGCCATCGATGCCGATGGCCTGGTCGAAGGCCCTCAAAGCTTCCGAGGACTTATTTCTGGCGCTGAGGAGGAATCCCTTCAGAGCCAGTCCCTGAGCATTTCGCGGTGACAGCGCGAGGCCCCTGTCCAATGCGGTCAACGCCTCGGACGTTCGCCCGAAACTGAACTCCAATTCCGCCACCCGCACCCAGGCGGCGCCGAAATCCGGCGATTTCCTGGCAGCCGCTCGCGCCGCATCCAGAGCCGGTTTCAACTCGGCGCGGGATTGGAGATAATAGGACCGAGCCAACCATTCGCTTGCGGTCGTCGGCTCGCCCAGGTTTTGAGGCTGCTGGTTCTTTACGGTGGCAATCACCTCTCGAATGGCAGTGGCCAACGGCGATTCCGTGTTCTTCAAACTGGCCTCGGCTTTTTCGACTCGTCCGACAGCGAGCAAAAGCGCCGCCTGCAGCACGCGTTCGGCGTCGGAAGCAGGTTCGCGGTTTTCGGGATATTTGCTCACCGCCAGCAGCAAGTCCCCGCTGCGATACGCCTTGAGGGATTCGCTAAATGTTTCCCGCTCTTGCGTGCTCAAGCCAATTTCATTCGGGTCGATTACGGCCGGATAGTACAAGACCCATTGAATGACTTTCATGGCGTCGATGAGAGCGGTCTTTTCAGGAGCACTCCCCGGCGTCACGGTGCCTTGTTCACCGCTTTTGAGCGTGACCGATCCTTGCGCGTTGACCAGATCAACTTCACCGTCCAGAAGAGACAAAACGGAGCGCCCATCTTCAGCGACCGCTAGATTAAACTCTGTGCCACGAATAGCTCCGGAGGCCACTGGTGTGCGGAATTGGATCTCAGCAGGCCGTTCCCGGCTAAAGAAATAGGTCGCGCCCGATTTGAGATCCAGTTGAGATTTGCCGGTGGTTCCAGCCGGCGGTTGAATTTCCAGGCTGGTGAGTTGGTCCACACGCACGACACTGGACTCGGACCAACGCAGGGTGGCCCGGCTGCGAAGACCGGTCCGCAGGCGATCGCCGATTTGCAGAACCTGATTCGTTTGCGCCGGACTCCACTGGGTCGTTCCTTTGCGGGCGACTTCGACTTTGCCCTCCGTGGTCAGGAGCACGCATGTCGATGCTCCCGCACGCGCTTCAGCTCCAAGGCAGAGGCTCATTCCCATCGCGACCATGACGCATAGAGCAAGGATCGCCCCTGGCGCCGCCGAACCTCTATGCTGACAGAAAAAGTCCATAATTTCGCAAGGCTAGTGGATTGTGCATAAGTATTGGCTGCAGTCAGGCATCTTGATCGTTGCTCACCTGCCAGGGCTGCGGCGACGCTCTTGTAGTGAAGTTCCCCCCAAATAGCAAGGTGGATCATAAAAAGGGCATTTGACCGGGCGCCAGGTAGGGCGCGTCACTCCGTACGCGCCGCCGCTCGAAAAAGCCCAGATGGCGCGCAGTGGACTGACGCGCCCTACCTGTTGGCGATTCAGGCACTCGCGACCAACACATTCGTGTCGATCACAATTTGAAAGGGCATCGCAACTCGCGCTCGACGATAGCCGCGGTGCTGCTGGCGTCGATTGGATTCCGACACTTCAGGTGAGTAAGCAAATGATTCGGGCAACGGACGCCAAGGAGGTGGGGGTTGGGAGAACCCTGCTGAAGAAACGTTCCGCCACCCGAACTCGATTGCTCTGTCGTTCCCAAAGAAAGAAACCGACCCCAGAATCGAATCTCGACACCGGTCGCGAAGTCGCGCAGACACCAGAAGAGTATTTACCGGCTCTACATGGCGTAATAGACTCTTGACATGCCATTAGCGCGCCATCCGAAAGCAGCACTCGTCGCTCAACGAAAACTGTTCTCCGGTCTGTCCAGCTTTGCGGAATTGGAACAGCGCATCGCTGGACTTCCTGACGAGCAGGTCAGAGGCGATGCTTTCGAAGTCTTCTCCGAAGCGTACTTGGCCACGCAGCGCAAACACGACGCTGCGCAAATCTGGCCGTTGCCCGCCGCACCGCTCGATCTCTTGCAGAAGCTTGGCCTGACGAGCAACGACTACGGCGTTGACGGCGTTCTCCAAACCACGCTTGGCCAACTGAACGTTTACCAGGTCAAGTTCCGCAGCGATCGGCAGCCTCTGACCTGGCGCGAATTGTCTACCTTCATGGGCTTGGCTGACAGCCCACACATTGACAGCCGGGTCTTGTTCACGAACTGCGACGAACTGCCCTCGGTGATGAATGACGGGAGAATTTCTCCTGCATCTGCCAAAACGCGGATTTTCCCGCCTAACTCGTGACTTCGATCCTTGATCTGTTTGGCAAACTCAGCCCGGACGAACACTGGCGCGGCCGTCAATTTGAGCGGATCTGCAAATGGTTTCTTGAGAACGACCCAGAATATAAGCGCGAAATAAAACGTGTTTGGCTTTGGGACGATTGGCCGGGTCGGTGGGGTCGGGATAAAGGAATAGACCTAGTCGCAGAAACCTTTAATGGAAAATGTTGGGCAATCCAGTCCAAGGCTTACGCGCTGAACCATTCCGTCACTAAGAACGATATTGATCGTTTCCTCAGTGAGTCCTCACGAAAGATTATTTCCTATCGTCTCCTGATTGCCACCGCAGTGGAACTGGGGCATAACGCCCGCGAGGTCATCCAAGGCCAAGAAAAGGGAGTCGGTTATCTGCTTCTCTCTGACCTTAAAAATCGCAAGCTCAACTGGCCTTCATCGCCAGACAAACTTGTTGCCAAGCAGGCGAAACCAAACAAACCCCGCCGAGATCAAAAACGGGGGGTTACCGATGTTGTCCGTGGATTCCAGTCACATGATCGCGGTCAACTCATCCGTGCTTGCGGCACTGGCAAGACCCTGATTGGCCTGCGAGTTGCCGAGGCGATGGAATCGCAACGGACGCTTGTCCTGGTGCCGTCGCTTTCACTGGTTTCGCAAATCTTGAGCGACTGGACTAAAGACGGCTTGCGTCCATTTCGCTTTTTACCTGTTTGCTCCGACGAAACGATAGGGGGCGAAGACCATCTCGTTGCCCATGTAAGTCAGTTAGGCGTGCCGGCTACGACCAGCCCGTCCGAGGTTGCCGAGTTCATGCGCGGATCAGGGCGGCGTGTCGTCTTCGCGACGTATCAATCCACTCACACGTTTGCGTTGGCCTTCAGGCGACACAAACTTAAACCGTTTGATTTGGTAATTGCTGACGAGGCACACCGTTGCGCGGGGATGAAGGAAGGTGCGTTCGCCACAATTCTCGACTCACAGGCAATCCGCGCCCGTAAACGATTGTTCATGACCGCCACTCCGCGCATTGCCTCGGAGGCGTCCAAGTCGTGGGCTGATTCGATGGGGCTGGAATTGGTTTCGATGGATGACCATAAAGTTTTCGGCCCAGTCTTCCACGAACTAAAATTCTCCGATGCGATTCGCCTCAACCTACTGACTGACTACCGCGTTGAGATTATCGGCGTGGATGACCCGTTGTATCGGCAGTATGCCGAGCAAGGCGTGTTCGTCACGGTGGACGGAAAAACTGTTACCGATGCCCGTATCCTGACAAGCCACATCGCAGTTGCCAAGGCGATGAAAAAATATGACCTGCGCCGCATCATCACTTTTCATGGGCGAGTCGCACGGGCCCGTGATTTTGCCGAACAGTTTCCGCAGTTCATCCGCTGGATGCCGAAAGCTGACATTCCTTCCGGCCAGATTTGGACAGAACTGATTTCCGGCGACATGACCAGCAATAAACGCGATGCCATTCTCGACAAACTCCGCGAGGTTCAACCGCCTGCCCGTGGTATTTTGACAAACGCCCGTTGCCTCAGCGAAGGCATTGACATTCGGGCGTTGGACGGCGTGGCGTTCATTGATCCGAAAGAATCGCAGGTGGACATCATTCAGGCCGTGGGACGCGCCATCCGAAAAGCCGAACGCAAGCGGCACGGCATCATCATCCTGCCGGTTTACATTTCCAGCGACGAAGAGGAGGAAAAGACACTGGAAGATTCTTCGTTCAAACAAGTCTGGCGTGTTCTCCGTGCCCTCCGCTCGCACGACGACCAGTTGGCCAGTGAACTTGATAATTTGCGGACGAACCTTGGCAAGCGCGGAAAAGTCCGCGCCAATTTGCCCGCGAAGATAACCATCGACCTGCCCACCCGGCTCAATGCGAAATTTGCCGATGCGTTTTATCTGCGAACCGTCAGGTCAATCACGCCGCTTCCACCGCTAACAATCGAACAGATTCTAAAATGGGCAGACGCGCACCACCAGAAAACCGGTGAGTGGCCGAAAAAAAAGTCTGGCGAAGTGCTGGGTGCACCCGGTGAAAAATGGGGAAATATCCACGAGGCGCTCAACAAAAGTCTTCGCGGACTGCCCGGTGGTTCTTCGCTGGCAAAACTGTTGGCCGAGAAGCGAGGTGTCCGAAATATTCAGGCTCTTCCAGACCTGACCATCAAGCAGATTCTCGAATGGGCAGATGCGCACCGCCAGAAAACCGGTCAATGGCCAAACCAAAAGTCCGGGAAAGTGCTCGATGCGCCCAGTGAGAAATGGGGAAATATCCGGTATGCGCTTTCCCAAGGTCAACGGAGCCTGCCCGTTGTTTCTTCGCTGGCAACACTGCTGGAGGAGAAGCGTGGCGTCAGAAATAGAAGTGCTCTTCCAGACCTGACCATTAAGCGGATTCTCGAATGGGCTGACGCACACCACCAGAAAACCGGTGAGTGGCCGAACAAAAAGTCTGGTGAAGTGCTGGGCGCACCGGGTGAGAAATGGGCGAATATCAACGATACACTCTCCAGAGGTATTCGCGGACTGCCCGGTGGTTCTTCGCTGGCAACACTGCTGGCCGAGAAGCGAGGTGTCCGAAATAATAAGGCTCTTCCAGACCTGATCATTAAGCAGATTCTCAAATGGGCAGACGCGCACCGCCAGAAAACCGGTCAATGGCCAAACCAGAAGTCTGGTGGCGTGCAGGGGGCACCGGGTGAGAAATGGGCGAATATTGACGATGCGCTCTCCAGAGGTCTTCGCGGACTGCCCGGTGGTTCTTCATTGGCAAAACTGCTGGCCGAGAAGCGAGGTGTCCGAAATATTCAGGCTCTTCCAGAACTGACCATTGGGCAGATTCTTGAATGGGCAGATGCGCACCGCCAGAAAACCGGTGAGTGGCCAAACCAACAGTCTGGTGGCGTGCCGGGCACACCCAGTGAAAAATGGGGAAATATAGAAAACGGCCTCCGACTCGGTCAACGCAGCTTGCCCGGTGGATCTTCACTGGCGCAACTGCTGGCAGAGAAAAGGGGCATCAGAAATATGCACGCTCTTCCAGACCTGACCATTGGGCAGATTCTTGAATGGGCAGATGCGCACCGCCAGAAAACCGGTGAGTGGCCGAAACGAAATTCTGGTGAGGTGACGGGCGCACCGGGTGAGAAATGGGGAAATATTGACGTTGCGCTCTCCCAAGGTGGCCGCGGGCTTTCCGGAGGTTCTTCACTGGCAAAACTGCTGGCAAAGAAGCGGGGCGTCCGAAATAGAGGCGAACTTCCAGCCCTGACCATTAAGCAGATTCTAAAATGGGCGGATGCACACCAGCAGAAAACCGGACGATGGCCGAACCGAGTGTCAGGTGCTGTGGTGGGCGCACCCGGCGAAAAATGGGCAAATATCCGCTCTGCGCTTTCCCAAGGTCAACGTAGCCTGCCCGGCGGTGTTTCACTGGCAAAGTTGCTGGCCGAGAAACGCCCGGCAAAATAAAACTCGTGAGGAATTGTTTTGTAGAATTCAAGCGAGCAAATATCTAAATAAAGGAATGCACTTGGTCTATCTCGACCAAGCGACTATTCAACGGCTTGATGAGATAGGGTTCCAGTGGCAATTCAGTGAGACGACGAAATCAATTCGTGTCCCGAAGCCAGCGAAGGTGAACGGCGCAAAGAATCCAAGTTCGCGGCTTTCCGCTGACGACTTTGTAGTGAGAGGGGCCTGGTCAAACGTAGTTTCTTGTTGCGGCGAGATTCTAGTTTGAAGTTTCGCTCGTGATCGCCTTCAACCGTTCGAGATTGTTCTGTGTTTCTCACGGCGCAACTTTCGTTCGCCAGTAGTCACGAAATCAATCGGCGCAAAGTCAGAAATTTTTCCGATTTTTCTGCATGACGCCGGGCTTTGGAAGGCGATTCAGGCGGCGCAATTCTTCCCGCACGGCGTGATAGATTTCCTTCCGACGTTTCCTGTCTTTCTTTGCGATTGGCTTTCCCGATTCGCGCTCTATCGCATCGACGATCTCCTTTTCCTCAGCCTCCGATATCGCCCGCAGTTGATTGACCTCTGTGGCAAGTGCGGTTGCGTTCGTGGCATCAGCCAATCGGAGTAAGGCTTTAAGCCCAGCTTTCCATTGTTCGAATGTCATGTCGCCCGTTATTTTAAGTCCACGGCTTGTGAATTTCACGCCTGGGATTGCAATGTCGTTGAACAACTTCGCAAGTGACCCGTCGGTTTTACCTGTGGTCAGGAAATTTCCACCACGGTGTCTTAGCAGAAAGTTTCTGAGTGGATGCCGCTTGATTTGACGGATGCGATCGCGGACAAACTGCATCATGAAAAGGGTGTAGTCTGGGAAGAATCTATAGCAGTCAACAAAGTCGGTATGAAGTCGAATCTGGTCTTTCCGAATTTCTGCACCGAGAAAGTCCGTTGGAGGCTTTAACCACCAGTCCGCCGGCTGAACGATTTCGGGATTGCTGGCAAGCTGAAGCACGGATTGGAACCAAAGACTCCATTGTGGTGGAGACGGGATTGGTCCATCAGGGAACTGTTTGCGGAATTTGGCTTCGGCTTTCGGCAACGTTCTGAGCACTTCCGCCCAAAACCAGTCGTGTGCTAAAGGTCTGTGCTTTCGTCTGTTCACCTGAAACCTTGCAAGCTGCCGAAAAGTAACTGGCCGGATTCGGTCGCGCAAACAGCAATCCCAGACAGCGAGACACACCGAGTTCAGTGGCAGCGGAGGCCGACCTTGATTTTGGCCTGCTTCCCGCCCGCGCCTTGGAGCGGCTTGAGGAGGCACGAATTCTTCCGTCCCTTCGTGCTCGTGCTGCTGCTGAGGACAGCCGCGCTCTGTCGGAGCAGCGCCTGTTGGTCATAACACACTCGCCACTCCGGACTGATTCATCATTCACTCGTTTAACGCAAGCACCATCAGAGACGCCTGATCGTGATCTTTTCTGACCGTGTGCGATGTTCGGGAATATTCGGATACGTTCCTCGATGTTTTAGCGGCTTATCGGTTGTCAACGCCACGACCTGGTACACGGAACCCTTTACCGCTCTTTTCATTGCCGAAGCAGCACGTGGTCACTTGAGAACCGGCCTTGATTGGGGCTTGCCTGTACCAATGATTATTCCCCGCGAATACGAGCACCTCGGTCTCCTGTTTGGCCGGCTCGGCAAGCACTTGCAGATCGCGGTTGACGCGCGGGAGCGATTTGCCGTCGAGGGTCTTGTTTATCACCGGTATCTCGGCCGTGCGCAACACTTCGTCTATCCTTTCGCAGAGGCCGCAGAGACTTTTCTTCCACGCGAACTCGTTCATGCCGATGAGCGGCTCGAGTTCGTTAACGCAGAAGGCCTGCATTTCCTTGAGCCGAGTCTTTTTCCATAAGCAGGGTGCTAGCAGTATCCAGAGGACGGTCACCTTGTTAGCCTTTGCTGCGTCGAGAAAATAGGGCAGTTCCTCCTCGGCGATGAATTCGGAGTCGAGAAAGTTGTCGCTGACCAGCAACACCGCGATACTGGCGCGGCTCATTGCCTTGGCGATTTCGCCGCGCCAATTTTCCCCGGCTTGAATTTCCCGGTCCGACCAGATCTTGATGCCTTCATAGCGGTCAAGAGGTTTGGCCATGGTCAGGAATCGCCTGCGCCAGACGTCGTCGAGGCGGCTATAGCAAACAAAGATCATGGAAGGCTCCCTAATTGGGCCGAGAAGCCACAGGATTGCAGCTCATCGATGTATGGTGTGGTTCTGACCAAGGCATCGCGTTTATGGGTCTTTCTGTCCGCCCGCGACACACAACCTATACGGCTGTGAGCAGGGAAGTTCCTTGCGGCTACGCGCGAAACCTTCGGCCTCATAAACGATATCCTTAGCCTGTCCAGGAGCGAACCGCAGATTACGCCGCTTCGGTCGGGTTTGACAAGAATGACTCCGCGGCGAATGCGGACAGCCGCGATCCGGTGCGGTCCGGGGGCGCGGGATTTACGCGGCCTTAGGTTTCGTGTTCAGGACCGCGACCGCCGACTTCTCTTCCCGCTGCGGGGCGCGCTCGATGCGGCTGGTGCTTTGCCAGGCGCGCAGCTTTTCGGGCTGGTGGGCATATTTGTTGTGCACGATGGCGTCGAGTCCGGTGTTTTCCATGCCGCCCTGCGTCTCGGCCTGATCCTTACGCTGGCGGCGTAGGTGGCGGTGTCGGCGGTGTGGGCGCATTGCCGCTGCTGCTGTGGCCACCGCCGGTGTCCACGATGATGCGAGCGCGTTTCCAGGCTTCGATGAATCGTTTGCCAGCATCGTTGCCGTCGAATTGCACCACGAGATCATCCATGTCACTGACTTTATCGAGAAGATCGGCCACGTCGGTTTCCACGTCCCTCAGAAGTGCACTCCGGTTCACGATTTGGCCGCGCGGTGTGCTCATGACTTTGCTGAAGTTGGTGATAGCCGCGGTCAATGCGGCAACGCGGGCGGCGGTGACACCGCGTCCGGCTGCATCGGCTTCGCTGACGGCGGCGGTGCCGAGGTCGCGAATGGCCGTGGCCTTGTTGACTAACTCTTGCGTGCGCAGCTTCATGATTTCACTCTTGCTCAGGTCCACTTTGCCGTGGCGGTCGAGGTCGCCGGACTTTTTGAAGTGAACGGCCAGCGCGCGGGCGAGAACGAACGCGGCGTCTTCGAGCGCGGTTTCGGCCAGGGCCTTGGCATCGGCAGCACCGCCGGTGGCGCTATCGGCCTGCGCGGCCTTGGTGGTGACTGCGCCATAATCGGTCTGGAGCGCGGTCATGTCAGTGCCGAAGTCGGCGGGGTCGTTGCCGTCCCAGACAGGTTTGTAATCGGAGCTTTGGGCGACGGTAATACAAGCGCCCACCATATTGAGTTGGTTTTGGAGGCGAAGGTTCATGCGTTTTTTTTATCTGGTGAATTGGTCGTACGTCCTGCGGCCACTTTAGTGTTTGGGTCAGACCCCGCAAGCGGAAAATTGAGGGCAGGTAGGGCGCGTCACTCCGTGCGCGCCGTTTGGGTGGATGGATGAACGGCGGGCAGAGGACTGCCCGCCCTACCTCAACCAAGCTGCGGTGGCGGGCGGTCGCTGGGCCGATAGATCCAAACCCAATCTTCCGCGCGTTCGCATAATCCTTTGCGAACCGGATTCATCAGGATGTAGCTCGTCTTCTCTTGCAGTTCCTGGTCATCGCGCAACCGATGGTCAAAAAAGTCGCGCTGCCATCTCACACCCAGTTTGAAAGCCACGAACTTTTTCCAATTTGAAATCACCGTCTGCATTCCCGGTTCGCGCGGAAAGGCGATGATGGCGTGCAAGTGATCGGGCATCAGCAGGCAAAGGCGGCAATGCCAGACGAGCTTGTCGTGGTTGTGCGACATGGCCGCGAGGACGCCACCGCCACTATCCGCCTTGCAGAGCTGATTCGTTCCTTGCGGCAGACATTTGATGGTGATGAAAAACCAACTTCCCTCGGCAACCCATTGCGGGACGGTGTGCGGCAGTTTTTTCCGAACGGGTAAGTCCACGGGATTTTTCTACAAAGAGCATCTATCGAAGCCAAGCCACAAGGTAGGGCGGGCCAGTCCTCTGCCCGCCGCATGAACGTGGTAAGTCGTTCGATTTGTCATGAATCTTGCGACGGCGCGCACGGAGTGACGCGCCCTACCGCTCCTCCCTACCTTCACGTAAAACATGCGTAAAGCCTTGATCTATTGAGAGTTGTGGTTTGAATCTGGCAGTTTACCGCCATTTCCCGGCTGCGGCGGCGGTGCGGCGGGTGCAACTGGCGATTTCCTCAATGTTTACGGCCATTTCCTTAATGTCGGCCGCGATTTCTTCAATGTAACTGGCGATTTCTGACCAGTTGATGGTGATTTCCCGGCTGTCGGCGACGGTCGCGCTAATGTGGATGCGGATTGCGCAAATGTCAGTGGCGATGGCACGAGCGCGGGTGGCGGTGGATTGAGTGTGGATCGCGATTTCGCGGTTGGTGTTTGCACACGGCCACCGGGGCGAGTCCTAAAACTTCAAACTGTACCACTACTACTCATAAAAGAGGTGGATCATAACGAGGCCGTTTCGTCCAAAAAGCTGGGAACAGATTTAATGACCGATGCTTGCAAACTAATCCCAAGTGGCTGATAAGAGAAAGAGGAGCTAGAAATGGACAAACAAACATGAAAAAGGATTGGCTATGCCAATATACGATTACGAATGCAAGGATTGTGGCAAGGAATTCAACGTCGTCACGTCGATGACCGAACACGAAAAGCAACAAAAGCAAAAGAAGGTCCGCTGCCCAAAGTGTAACAGCAAGGAGGTAAGACCTGTTTACGAATCGGTCTTTGTAACCACTTCGAAGAAGAGTTGAAGAGCCGCGAGCCTAGTACGGCGACAAAGAAATTTCGTTACCCCCCCGTTCGTTTCGAAAGCGGAGTAGGTAGGGCGCGTCACTCCGTGCGCGCCGTTCAAACGCGATTGGACAGTCTGCGGCGCGCAACGGAGTGACGCGCCCTACCTTTCCCGGAATGTAACGAAACATTGTTGTCGCAGTACTAGGGATGCTTCACGGTTCTTTTGTCAAACTGTTCGCAGAATGCCCCGGCCACAAGTTGCCGGCGGCTTTCCATTCCAACAGCAATTCGCGGAAGCGCTGCACGGGAGGCGAATCGTCATCTTCCTGCCAGACCAGAACGAGCGGGACGCGCTGGAGGGGCTTCAGCAGGATGAACCGCAGGGCGGGGGTGGGCGTGACCACTCCTTCGGTGACGACACCAATGCCCGCGCCGGCTTCCACATAACTCATCACCGTGCCGATCAAACTCGGCGTCTGGGCCAGTCGCGGCATGACGCCCGCGTGCCGGCAGCCGGCGATCACCGCGTCGTGGAGGCCCATGCCCTCGCGCCGCGCCAGGACAATGAGCGGTTCGCGCGCCAGGGCTGTCCACGGCACGAAGCGGCGCCTGGCGAGGGCATGATTGGCCGGCACCACGATGCCGAGCTTTTCTTCACGGAGCACAATCGTGCGCAAGCCGAGCGCCTCGTGGGCCAGCACCGGACGGGTCAGCGCGGCGGACAAGCGGCCCTTCGCGACCATTTCCCAAACCCGTTCGGGCGTCCGCTCCTCCAGGTGAATGGAAACCAGCGGATAACGCCGGCGATATTCGTAGAGCAGGCCGCCAAGAAACGGTTGCGTGGGCGGGCCGATGTAGCCAAGGCGAAGTTCTCCTTCTTCGCCGGCAGCGGTGCGGCGGACGCGGTGCGTCACGTCTTCCAGGTGCTGCAGGAGCACCGCGATCTCACGCAGCAACACCGCTCCGGCAGGCGTGAGCCGCACATGATGGCGCGTGCGTTCGAGCACGTCCGCGCCGAGGGTCTGCTCCAGTTGCTTGATGGCCCGGCTCAAGGCTGGTTGCGCGACATGCAAACGTTTTGCCGCGCGGGAAAAGCTCAATTCTTCCGCGACGGCCTGGAAGTAGCGAAGTTGGCGCAGTTCCATGCGACGGACCGTGATATCAGCACGGCATTACGCTAATAGCGAGTCGTTATTTCCGTTACAAGGCCAGCTGGCATAACAATTAGGGGCAGGGCCCCGTGCGCCGTTTCGGATGGACGTGGATCGGCGCGCTGCGATTGACGCGCGCTTCGGTCCGACGTGGCAAAAATGAAAATTATGAGAAGCAGGATAATCGTGACTGCAGCCATGAGCGCGGCGCTCTTGACTGGCTGCAAGAAAAGCTCGGAGTCGGCGGGCGCTGGTTCCAACAAAGTTCGGGTCGGCTACATCGGGCTGACCTGCGAAGCGCCCATCTTCACCGCAGTCGAGAAAGGTTTCTTCAAGGAAGAAGGCCTGGAGGTCTCGCTGGTAAAATGCGATTGGAAGAATTACAAAGACGTGCTGGCGCTGGGCGGGTACGACATCACGCATCATCTCGTCATGTATTTCCTCAAACCCATCGAGCAGGGGCTGGATGTCAAGTTCACCGGCGGGATCCACCGCGGTTGCCTGCGCGTCCAAGCCGGAGTGAAGAGCAACATTCGCTCGGTGAAAGATCTGCGGGGCAAACGCATTGGCGTGCCCGGAATGGGAACCCCGCCGTTTATTTTTGCCAATCGCGTGCTGGGCGCCAATGGCATCGATCCGAGCAAAGAGATCACGTGGCTGGTTTATCCCGCCGGCGAACTGGGCCTGGCATTGGACAAGGGAGAGGTGGATGCCGTGGCGGACTCCGAGCCGATTGGCAGCATCCTGCTCGAGCAGGGAAAAGTCCGCAACATTGCCGATCAGGCTGCCGATGCTCCCTATAATGAGGAATACTGTTGCGCCGTTCTGGTCAACGGGAAGTTTCTGGCCCGCAATCCAAAGGCCACGGCGGCTGCCACCCGCGCGCTGCTCAAGGCCGCCAAATGGGTCGAGACCAATCCCGCCGCCGCCGCCAAACTGTCTGTCGAAGCCAACTACCTCGCTTCGACCGTGGATATGAATACGGTCGCGATTTCACATTTGCGTTACGTGCCGAGTGTTTCCGGTGCTGAAGTGGCCGTCAAATTGGCTTCCGCTGAAATGAAGAGGGCGGGCATGCTCGCTCCCACCACCGATGTCGAAGGTTTGGCCAGGCGCGCCTTCGTTCAACTCGAAGGGGTTTCCGATGACTGGCTCAAATCGCTCCAGGTGGAAACAGTTGCCAACGCCCAGGTGTCGCGCCGGTGGGTGATCCGTCAATACGCAAAGTTCAATCCCGCCGAGGTTTTTTGCGGACCTTGCGTTCTTCCCGCCACCATGTGAACACTGTTTCGGTGCAAGCCAAGAGAAGTGATCAGTGGCAAGTGACAAGTGACAAGCTCGTCACTCGTCACTCGTCACTCGTCACTAGCTCTTCGCGCCTGCGAACCCTCGTTGCCATTCCGCTGGCAGCGCTGATCGCTCTGGCGGTTCATCTGTTTGTCTCCAAGAGCGAACCACCGGTGGACACACGGTCCTACTCAACCTTTCTGGGCATGGTTTTGGGCGCATCCCTGGTGGCGGTGGCACTCCAGCCGTTCTGGTCGAGTCTGCGGCGTTGGATGGCGCACATGTGTCCCATCATTGCTGCTGCCGTTTTGCTGTTGTGCTCCTGGGAGGTGATCACTTCCGGTTTCCGTCTGTTGCCTCTGCCCTACTTTCCCAGTCCGGCTGGAGTGCTGCAAAGTTTGATTAACGATTACGCGCTTCTGTTCGACAGCACATGGCATTCACTGCTGCTGCTTCTTTCGGGATATGCTCTGGGTGTGGTCATCGCTCTGATCACCGGCATCTGCATCGGCTGGTTTCCTTACGCGCGCTATTGGGGCATGCCGCTCCTGAAGGTGATCGGCCCGATTCCGGCCACCGCCTGGGTGCCGCTGGCGATGGTCCTCTCGCCGTCCGGAACATTTTCAGCAGTCGGCCTGGTGGCGCTGGCAGTCTGGTTCCCGGTCACGATGCTGACCATCTCCGGGATTGCGAACACGCGCGCGTCTTATCTCGATGTCGCGCGCACGCTCGGCGCTGGTCAGAAGTATCTCATCTTCCGCGTGGCCATTCCGGCCGCGATGCCGAGCATTTTCATCGGGTTGTTCATGGGACTGGGCACGTCCTTCCTCACGCTCATCGTGGCGGAAACCGTGGGGGTCAAATCCGGTCTCGGCTGGTACGTGAGTTGGGCGCAGGGCTGGGCCGAATACGGGAAAGTCTATGCCGCGCTCGTGATCATGGCGGCCTTCTTTTCCACCATCATGACGGTGCTGTTCAAAGTGCGTGACCGCGTGCTGGTGTGGCAGAAAGGAGTCATCAAGTGGTAGCCGCTTCCGCCACACTCACGGAAGGCTCCTCGCTGCGCGTGCTGGAAGTGAGCAAGCATTTCCCGAAGCCGAACGACCCTGCGGCGCGTACGCACGCACTCGATAGCGTGTCGCTCTCGATCGCAGCAGGAGAACTGGTTTCGCTGGTGGGACCAAGCGGTTGCGGCAAATCCACGCTCCTTCGCCTGATCGCCGGCCTCGACTCGCCCGATTCCGGTGACCTTTGGGTGGGGACCGAACCGATCACCTCGCCCAGCGCCGAGCGCGGTCTGGTCTTTCAGGATCCGAACCTTTTTCCGTGGCTCACCGTTCGGCGTAATATCGAAGCGGGGCTGGTCGCCCGTGGTTTGCTTCACGAAAAGCGCGCCGAGGTCGATGAATTTATGCGCCTCGTCGGGCTGGAGACATTTGCCAAAGCTTATCCGCACCATCTTTCGGGCGGCATGGCCCAACGCGTCGCCCTCGCGCGCGCGCTCATCAATCACCCCAAAGTCCTTCTCCTCGACGAACCTCTCGGCGCGCTCGACGCCTTCACGCGCATGCGCATGCAGGACGAAGTGCTGCGCCTTTGGGAGGCGCGCGGCACCACGATGCTGCTTGTTACCCACGACATCGATGAAGCGATCTATATGAGCGACCGCATCATGCTCATGACCCAGCGTCCGGGTCGCATCGAACGCACCCTCGAGATCGATCTGGACCGGCCCCGCCAGCGAAACAGTCCGGAATTCCTTCGCCTCCGCAGCGACATCCTTGAACTGCTCCATTTTGCCGGTCAAGCCACCTCCGAAACTCACGGCAGAGCGTTGGTTTAAGAGGGCGGATGCCGCTTGATGATGGCCTCCGGCAAGACCCGCGCGAGCCGCCGCCTATACGCAACGATTCAGTTGAAAAAAGAGGAGCGCGACCGTCCCGGTCGCTCCCGTCGGCGTCCCGCCGGCGGGTTTGAAGCGTCGGAGCGCTCACCGAATTGTGCGCAGGTTCGACGTGTGAGAGTTTTCGGCGGGACGCCGAAAACTGCGGGCGAGACGCCCGCGCTCCTGAAGAGCAACTGAATCGTTCCGGCTTAACGATTGACAACCTGGGAAGTCGTCTCGCTCTTTACAGCCGCAGGCCGCCAGCATTTGAGGAGCAGAACCATCGCGCAAAGGACGGCGCACAGTCCAACCGCGAGCAGGATTTCGCTCAACCGTGGCGAAAAAATCAGAATAAAACCTTTGCCCTTTACCAATGCGGCGAAACTCGAAACGCAGAAAGGCATGAGGAAAAGCCGGAAGGTTTGCCAGCGATCCAGCTTCACTTTGTTCGCGCTTGAAGCCGTCGTGCTGACATAGAGCGCAAAGCCGATGATGAGGCTCAATCCCAGCGAGGTCAGCCAAAGCCGCAGGCTGGCATCGAAGTAACGAATCAAAACCACGAGATACCAGATGAAATAGCACCAAAGGATTAACCTGCCGGCGGAGAGATTGGTTAAATATCGAATCAGCATTTGAAGCTGGCTCTCGCTCCTACCACACGCAACCCTTTGGATCGAGAAGAATTCGCGCTAGGGCATCTTGCGGAGCGTGATTAAAAGTGGGTGAACGGGCGACTAGAAAGTCGCCCAACCTGCCGGCTGAAAGCCAGCGCTACACGTTGGCTCTGCACTTCAACACAGCCGCGCCACGTAGCGCCGGCTTTCAGCCGGCAGGTTGGGGGACTTTCCTGTCCCCAGTTTCAGAGGTACTATCTCACCCACTTTTAATCACACCCCATCTTGGGCAGTATCAACAAGAAGGTGCGGAGCAGGGATATCGCCGAGGGCAACGCCCCACTACTGTTGAGATGTCGCCCCTCTGGGGCTGGACGACGTCTTCTTGGCTTATTTCAATGGCAGTGGGGCGTTGCCCTCGGCTACGATGAAGGCAGCCTTTCAGGCTGGTGGTGCTGCAAAGATCCGCCCGGATCCTCCAGACTTGTCTGTCCTTCCAACTTTCGCTTTGATGATGGCATGTCGGCAATGCAATACGACGCGCTCATCATCGGCGGCGGTCCCGGTGGAAGCACTGCCGCCACATTTCTGGCGCTGGCCGGCAAGCAGGTGCTGCTGCTGGAGAAGGAACGTTTTCCGCGCTTCCACATTGGCGAATCCTTGCTGCCCTACAATCGGGACATATTCGGGGAGATGGGTATCTTGCCGAAGCTCGAATCGATGGGTCTGATCAAAAAGCACGGCGCGCAGTTTCACCTCGGTAATGGCAGCAAGTCTATCGCGCTGGTCTTTCGCAACGGCCGTTTCACGCGCGAAATCGAAGCCTTCCAGGTGGAACGCTCCACCTTCGACCATGTGTTGCTTGAGCATGCGCGACAGAGCGGAGCGGAAGTGCGGGAAGGATGGACCGTCACCAGGTTCAGCAGCGATGCTGCGGGCGTCACCATCCAGGCCCGAAACGATGCCGGCCAAACCGGCGCCTTTCGTGGCGCCTTTCTGATTGACGCCAGCGGGCGCGGCAATGTGACCGGCAATCAGGAAGGCATCCGCGACGTTTATCCCCATCATCGCAAACTCGCCGTGTTCGGACATTTTGCCGACGTTGCATTGGATCCGGGTGAGAAAGGCGGCGACACCGTCATCATTCGATTGGAGAACAAATGGTTTTGGATCATCCCGCTGACCTCCGAGAAAATCAGTGTCGGCTGTGTGATGGAGGGGGAGGAGTTTGCGCGCGGCAAGGAAACGCCCGAAAAAGTATTCACGCGCATTTGGCAGTCCAGTCCCATCCTGCGCCAGCGGATGGAGCGCGCGCGCCTCCTCGGGCCGATGCACGTCACCAGCGATTTCTCCTATTGCAACCGCCGGTTTGTCGGGCAACGATTGATCCGCGTCGGGGACGCCGCGGCCTTCATGGATCCAATTTTTTCGGCCGGCGTTTACCTCGCTTGCTATTCGGCCAAACTGGCGGCGCAGTCGGTCATTGAATCGCTGACCGCGGGGGACGACGGCGCGCGGCGATTGCGATGCTACGAGAAACGTGTTTACCGCGCCATGACCTCCTATTGGAAAATGGTGGAAGGCTTTTACACGACGCCCTTCATGGAAATGTTCATGTCGCCACGGGAGAGGTTTAATTTGCCCGCAGCGGTTGTCGCGCTCCTGGCCGGGGAATTGGAAGGCGGCTGGAAGATTCGCTGGCGCATGTGGCTTTTCTTTGCATTTGTGAAGCTGCAGATGCGCTGGCCGCTCGTGCCGCGCATTTGCTTTGACGCAAAGTCACAGCACTGCAACGAATGCGCGAAGGCGGAAAGCGCTGTGGGCCTGCTCGAATGAAATCTATAGCGCCATCACGCCTGGCGACAAGGTGAGCCTGACGGCGGCGTTCAGGCCAGCAGTTTCTCGACGACTTCGCCGTGCACATCCGTCAGCCGAAAATCCCGGCCCTGGAAACGATAAGTCAGCTTCGTGTGATCGAAACCGAGCAGATGCAGAAGGGTGGCGTGAAGGTCGTGGACATGGACCCTGTCTTTGGTGGCATTGAAGCCGAATTCATCGGACTCGCCAATGGTGGTGCCGGGCTTCACGCCGCCGCCGGCCAGCCACATCGTGAAACAGTTGGGGTGATGGTCGCGGCCATCGTTGCCGCCCTGCACCATCGGCGTGCGACCGAATTCGCCGCCCCAGATGACGAGGGTGTCTTCGAGCAGGCCGCGTTGCTTGAGATCCTTGACCAGCGCGGCGCAGGGTTTATCCGTGTCGCGACAATTCTTCTTCAAATCGCCGACGAGATTCCCGTGTTGATCCCATGCCTCATGAAAAATCTGCACGAAGCGCACCCCGCGTTCGATCAGGCGGCGAGCGAGCAGGCAACTGGTGGCAAAGGAAGACTTGCCCGGTTCGGCGCCATACATTTCGAGGATGTGCTTCGGCTCCTTCGCGATATCCATCAATTCCGGGGCGCTGGTCTGCATGCGATAGGCCATCTCGAAGGAATTGATGCGCGTGGCAATTTCCGGATCGCCCACGATGTCGAGCCGCCTTTGATTGAGCTTCTTGATCGTATCGAGCGTGTCGCGCTGCAATTGCGGGTCCACGCCTTTGGGATTCGAGAGATAGAGCACAGGGTCCCCCGTGTTGCGGAAGAGCACGCCCTGGTGAATGGAGGGCAGAAAGCCAGCGCCCCAATTGGACGAACCGCCGCTGGTGCCTTTGGAACCAGTGCTGAAGACGACGAAGGCTGGCAACTCCTGGGAGTCGCTGCCAAGACCATAGGTCGCCCATGCGCCGATGCTGGGCCGCCCGAACATCTGCGCGCCGGTGTTCATGAAAATCTGCCCGGGCGCGTGATTGAAGGCGTCGGTGTGCATCGACTTGACGATGGCGATGTCATCCACGACTTCAGCCAGGCGTGGCAACAGTTCGGAAAGCTCCGCCCCACACTGGCCGTGCCTGGCGAATTTGAACTTGGGTCCGAGCAGCGATGAATTCGGGCTGATGAAGGCAGCGCGATACCCTTTGATCAGGTCGGCCGGGGGCAACTTGCCATCCCACTTGGCCAACTCCGGCTTGTTATCGAACAACTCCAGATGGCTCGGGGCGCCCGCCATGAAGAGAAAGATGACTCGCTTGGCTTTGGCGGCGAAAGGTGGTTGCCGTGACGCAAGGGGATTGAGCGATGCCGCGGTCGCAAAGCCATTTTGGCGAAACAACGACCCCAAAGCGATGGCGCCCAGGCCCACGCCGCATTGTTGAAAAAACCAGCGGCGCGTGACCAGCTTCGGATCCTGTCCTCGATAAAGGTGCGATTGGCAGTTCATGTTTACTCCTTGGTAATCGTCTCGTCCAAATTCAACAGAACCCGCGACACGACCGTGTAGGCGGCCCATTGCGAAGGCGTCGCGCCTGCGGGCAGTTTTGAGGGCACTTCATTCTTGCCGGTGGCGATGTCGCTCGGATTGAGCCACCCTTCGGCGATGCGCTGCTTCTGCTTTTCCAGAAGCGAAAGCAATGCCTGTCTTTCGTCGTCGGTCGGCGCGCGCGAGAGCGTCCGGCGGAAAGCATAACCGATCCGCTCGGCGTCGGTCTGGCCGCCCTCTGCGAGCGCTTTTTGGGCGAGGGCCTGGGCGCATTCGACAAAGATCGGTTCGTTGAGCGAGACCAACGCCTGCAACGGTGAGTTGGACCGCAGGCGGCGCACGCAGGAAAAGTCCGCGTTCGGCACGTCGAACGTTTGCAACATGGGGAACGGTGTCGAGCGACGGCGGAACGTGTAAAGGCCCCGCCGATATTTTTCCGCGCCTTCCTCGTCCTTCCATGGGAAGGGCGCGTAGCTGGCGGGGGGCTGAAAGAGATACGCAGGCGCCGGCGGCATGGTGCTGCGTCCGCCGATTTTGGGATTGAGAAGCCCGCTGACGGCGAGCGCGATATCTCGCACAATCTCGCCTTCGACCCGGAAGCGCGGCCCGCGCGCGAGCAAACGATTGTAAGCATCGCGCTCGTACAGTTCAGGGGTGATGCGGGAGGATTGCCGATAGGTGGCGGAGCTTACGATCAGGCGGTGTATGTGTTTGATGGACCAGGGGCGAGGCGTTGAATCGGACGACAACTTAACGTTTGGACGATTCAACGACTTAACGGAAGCCTCCGGTTCCATGAATTCGCACGCAAGCCAGTCGAGCAATTCCGGATGCGACGGTGCGTCGGCCTGCATGCCGAAATCCTCCGGCGTGTTGACGATGCCCATCCCGAAATAAGTCTGCCAGATGCGATTGACGAAGACGCGGGCGGTGGTGGGCGATTTCCGGTCGGCCAGCCACTTCGCCAACGTCAGCCGTGTGGGCTCGTACTTTTCGGGGAGCGGATGCAGGAACTCCGGCACGCCCGCTGTTACGGGCGCGGTGGGCTTGAGCCAATCCCCGCGTTTGAGGATTGCCGTCGCTCGCGTTTCATCGCGTGCCAGCAACGCGAGCGAGGTGGCCCCTTCCGGCCAGTCCTTCCAGAGCGCCTCGATTTTCTCATTGGCTTCCTTCCACTCCGGAACGGTCGTCCGCCAGTAACTGAAAATGGCAGCGGTTTGGACAAACGTGCGCTTTTCAGGCGGAACGTTCGACATGATCTCGCGCACTTTCTTCGGCAAAGGATCGGCTTTGATTTCACCCGGCGCCCTGGTGACGCTGATGCGGAAGCGGCCCAGGTTGTTGTTCATGTGGTCGTCGCTGTTCCAGCCGCCGTGGTTTTGCCGCAGGCCAATGCGCCAATAGTTCATTGCATTGGTGAAGCCGAGCGGTTTGTTGGCGACAAACACGGCCTTGCGATCCTGGTTGCGCCGCCCGGGCCCTGCATCGATGCCCCACGCCGTGTCCTTATTGTCATCAATCGCAAACTGGATCGGGCCGGTCGTGCGATTGTTCGTGGCCTTGTCATCAAAGTTTGGTTCCAGGGATCGTTCCGGCTGGTCGTAATCGGCCGTGGCGCTGGCCCACTTCACTTTCACGGTGTTGGTGTTGTTGGTGGCATTGTTCAGTTCCGTCACCTCCACCAAAAAGTCCGAGAGGGCGCACATGCCCTTGAAGGAGCGTCCCGGCCCGCCATACGGAAGGTTCGGGTCGGTGAGAAACTCGACGCGAAAGGCGGTAATGCCCGCCAGGTCATTGGTGACCCGGAACCATTGCGTAAACTTTGTGGGCGCATAACCGCCGGCCAGCAGCGAACCGTCTTTCAAATACTCGTAGCGTTGGGACTTGTCGCCTTCCTGCTGGAGGTCGTGCAGCACCATCCATTCGGGCTGGTGGGTGGCGATTTCCTTTTCCCACGCGGCCATGCGCTCCTCCCAATCGGCCATGCGATGCTTGAGATTATTCTCCAGCTGAGCGATGCCACGGCGAATCTCCGCAATCTTCATCTGCTGGTCCGGCGTGTAAACCACCGGCCGCGCTTCATGGTCGTTGTTGAGGAAGGCAAAGAGGCGATAGTACTCCTCCTGTTTCAAGGGATCGAATTTGTGGTTGTGGCACTGGGCGCACTGAATGGTCAGGCCAAGAATGCCTTTGCCGATGGCGTCCATGCGGTCGAACATCGCTTCCATGCGGAATTGTTCGGGGTCGATCGCCCCTTCCATGTTGACCATGGAGTTGCGCAGAAAGCCGGTCGCGACCACCTGCTCCTGTCGGGCGTTGGGCAGCAAATCACCCGCCAGTTGTTCGATGATGAATTGGTCGTAGGGCAGATCGTCGTTGAACGCATTAATGACGTAATCCCGATACGGCCAGACTTCGCGTGACATGTCTTTCTCGTAGCCGTCAGAGTCGGCATAGCGCGCCGCATCCAGCCAATGTCGGCCCCAACGTTCGCCGTAATGTGGCGAAGCCAGCAGGCGCTCAACCTGTTTCTCGTAAGCATCCTTGCTTTTGTCCTCCAAAAACGCATCGATCTCCTCGATGGCCGGTGGCAAACCAATCAGATCGAGTGAAAGCCGACGCAACAAGGTGACCTTGTCCGCTTCAGGAGAAGGCTTGAGTTTTTCCTTTTCGAGCTGGGCGAGGATGAAGTGATCGATCGGGGTGCGCAGCCAGCTCTTATTCTTCACCGCGGGAACTTTCGGTTTGGTCGGGGCTTTGAATGCCCAATGAGCTTTCGGCTCTTTGGTCTGGGTGGCGGCCGTTTCTGGCCAGTCCGCGCCCTGATCGATCCAGGCTCGAAGCAAACCGACTTCCTGTGCCGTGAGAGGTTCGCCCTTCTTGGGCATCTTCAACTCGGGATGCACGCCTGCTACAGCCTGAATCAGCACACTCTCGGCGCTCCTGCCCGCTACGATAACTGACGCGCCGACCGATTCACCGCCCTTCATCGCGCCCATCTTTTGATCCAGCCGGAACGCCGACTCCTGTTTCTTCGGTCCATGGCACCCGTAGCAATTCTGTTCGAAGATGGGCTGGATATCTTTGATGAAATCAACTTTCCGGGCCGCCGCCGCCGGCAGCTTGCTGGTATCCACAGTTGCCGCGGAGATGTCCAGGGTCGCTGCCAACCCAACGGTCAGGGATATCCTCAAGGCGCGACTGACGGTCTTCGTATGGGCATTCAAAGTGATCAACATATTAACGGAATTGCTTTTGCCGTCATGCAGATTATTAACTGAGTTTTGGTTGAGGTCTTTCGCTTTCTGTCGGTTATCACCACGATGAGCCGGCCATGACGGACTCCTGTTTCCTGACGAGCCCTGTTTTGCCCTTGATTTTCGCTCCACCATGGCTCGCGAGGACGCTCGCCCCGCTGAGATGATTTGGGCAACACGCCCCTAAAAGCACCACCACCAAGGGGTTTTCATCCCTGCGGAAAACGGATTGTCCTGCGCCGCCACCAGCGCCCCACTCGGACGAAGTTCCACGAAATAACGCACGCGTCGCCTTCGTTGGCCGCGCGAATCCAGCGTGAGCGGGTCCGGGCGCCGGGCGCCGAAGAAGGCTCGGTCTGGGCGCGTTCGACTTCTTCGGGATGGACGAGGACCGGGGCGACATGGGTTTTCTCGAACTCCTCAAAATAGCCGATTCCCAGCTCATGGTACCCGAGATCGATTTTCTTTCGCACCTCGAAGGGTTGATCGTGCCCGGCCGTTTCAAGCAAGTAGCGTTTCGTCACCCAGTCCACGTGGCCGATCAACAGGCCGGGATCCAATTCGAGCCAATCGAGAGTGGCTCCCCACATCCGGACGATGGACCGGCATTCCTCCGCCTCCGGATGTTGTGCGAGAAATTCTTTGGCCCGTGTGAAGTAGAACCGTTGGATTTCCAGCGCGCTCATTTGACTTCCATCACGCATCGTCGCCTTCGACGCGAGGGAGGCATCGAACGTGAACTGCCGCAAGGCGCGCACCGGACGGACCAGGCGCGGTGCGTCCTCCAGCCAGCCCTCCCGTTGCAGTTCCAACGCCAGCAGTGTCGTGGCGGTTCTTAGATACTCCGCCGTCTGGCAGCGGTTCGCGTCGGCCAGACCTATCTGAAAGCGCTGTTGAACTTTGAAAAGATCGTGGAAACCGGACCATCGCCACAGCAGCACGTCGAGGCCGCATCCGACCAGCCGTTTGTGCAGGTTGCCCGAATCGAAAATGACACGCTCAGAATGCTTGATGAACCAGCGGACAACGTAGCGGATGCCGGAAGCTTTTTCGGAGAGCGAAAACCGTCCGTCGGGCTCCAGCCGGCCCGCGCCCGTAAAGATGATGCGCGAAATGACGAAAGCCTCCAGTGCTCGTCGTTGAGGGCGAAAGGCGACCAGACGCAAAACCCACGTAAAGGGCATCGCCAAGACCACCAGGCACCAGTAGAAAGTCTGTTCCAGCCACCCCAGGTGCGACGCGAACGCTTCCTCTTCGAGCTGTCGTTGGACCCACCCATCCAGAAGCGCGAAACGTCCTCGTCGTTTGGCTGGCGGGGACAGTAAAGCCATCAGGCGGCTGAAAATCCAGACCAGGAGGAGCGTGCACAACAGGATCAGCGTCACGAAGACCAATAACAGCAGGGCCACCAGCAGGAAAAAAGCGATGAACGGCAACAGGGCGATCATGGCGGCGCGGATGAGCAGCACGCCGGTCCGGTTGGACACGGGAGCTTGATAATTCTCCTGGGTTCCATAGTAGTTGCCTTCGGCGTCCCGGCAATTCTTCAGCAGTCCAATCCTTCCATTAAAACCCTCCTGGAGAAGCTGCGCTTCGGCCAAAGGAATCGCGCGCAGCAAAAGACTTTCTTGAGCGCGCTGGTAGCGAAGCAATTCGCGCGGGCTGGTGCATTCGGGAGTGGCTCCTTCGAGCATACCGCCGTGGGGGAAACCAGGCGGGGGTTCAAAGCAAAAGGCGCCGCCGTTTTCGACAAAGACCTGCGATTGCGACCAGGCGCGTTCGCCAGGACGGGACTTGACCAGTTGTTTGATGCCGCCGATCAGGGCGGCGGCAAGCTGGCGTTTGATCGGTCGGGCTGTTCCTTCGGCCAGGGGCGTAAACCGTATCGCGTATTCGGTTTCCTGACCAAGCAGGCGCGACCACATCGACTATTCACCGCCTCCAGGCGAGGTCGTTTCCTTCAGGTACTGACGCGGTTTCTGGAGGGCGTCCTGGCGGACCTTGCTGGAAATGTCCTGAAGCTCTTTCTGTTCGGGAGAAACTTTGGATGCGGGCTTTGGCCTTACTACTTTTGTCGCCGTTTTCATATTCTGGCTACACTATAAGGGAAGTTCCGTCGGCAGCAAGCGATCTTCCGGCGTCTCCGCTGACCATGGCCAACACTGCCATTCAATTAAGCGGAGGTGCGCCCGGAAAAAGCGTTACTCTTACTCTTAATCCTAATCCTTCCGAGCACTTCCAGATTAAGATTAAGATTAAGATTAAGATTAAGATTAAGATGATTAAGATTAAGAGTTCTGTCGATCCGCTTAAATCCAATGAGCAGCGGCCTTTGCCGTCGCCGCTCAGGCATGGCCTGCGAAGACCATCGCCGCGGCCTGAAAAGTGTTCAGGTGCACTTCGACCACTTTTGCGATCTCCGGGGTGTAGCCTCCGGCCAAGACCCACGCGACGGGGATGGCATGTTCTCTGGCGAAAACAAACACGCTGCGATCACGCTCCAACAAGTCGGCATGGGTCAACGCCAGCGGTGAGTAAGGATCCTCCTGCAATGGATCGGCGCCAGCCTGGTAGAGCAGCAAATCCGGTCTGCCAAACTTCAGCAAGGCGGACAGATGCTGCCGGAGGATTTCGCTCAACTGCCGGCCATCGCAACCCGCAGGCAGTGGCACGGAGAAATGATTGCAGCCGTCCTCGTGACGCCGTACGCTGACGTCCCGATAACTGACGTTGGCCTGGTAATCGTTTCCGTAGATGGAGAGCGCCGTCAGATAAGGGCGTGTTGCCGCCAGAGATGCCGTGCCGTTGCCGTAGTGAAGGTCCAAGTCAAGGATGGCGACGGTTTCCAGTTCGTTTCTGGACTTCAGCACGTCAGCGGCTACCACCAGTCCGTTGAACGTGCAAAAGCCTTCGCCGTGATCGGCATGCGCGTGATGAAATCCACTGGCCAGCGCCGCTGCCAGGCCGTTGCGCATCGCCAGACGCGCGGCCGCGAGGCAGGCGCCGTTGGTCAGGCAAACGGATGGGAACAATGCCGGGCTCCATGGAAATTTCTGCGACTCGGCCAGACCCCGTGGAGTGCCCGTGCGCACGGCGGTGATGTACTCTGGCGTATGAACGAGACCAAGCTCCTCTTCGGTCACCGGCGCTGGTTCCGCGAGACGAACGTTGGCAAATGACTTCAGTCCTTCAGCCACGAGCGCAAATTTGTGCATGGGCATGATGTGATTGCCGATGGGCGTGGCGAAACCCGGATGGTAAAACGCTGTGATCATTGAGTCGGCGCGACCAGAGGAATCTCCGCTTCCGCGGCGGGATAGTCGTTCAAGCGTTGCCAGACCGCGGCCATATCCGTGGGCCGGAAGCCGGCGCCATACATCTGATAAAGGCATTCCACAATTTCGCGAACTTCCGCGCCTCGGATGACGGACTGCCGTTCACGCCCGACGCGCCGGAGGATCAAAGCGAAAGGCAACGGCTGAGGTCCGCCGCTGGCGTCGATTTCCTCCGGCGGCCGAAAGTCCGGCTGAAAATAATTCACCGCCACTGAATCGACTTTCTTGAATCCCGCCTTCTCATAAGCCTGGAGCCGAGGCGCGCGATTGGGAAACCTTGCATCGGCATGCTCCATCTCCGCCACCAGCGTGATTGGAGAGGTGGTCAAAAACCCTGCGGCGGCCAGGCAAGCCCGCGCCGTTTGAACCGGCCAGGCGCGGAGCCATCCCGCCAACCCGGTGCGACGCCATGCCGGGTCCACAAACACGTGCGACAAATGCACCACTGCATGAGGGACATCGTTCCGGCAGGTCACGATCGCCGAGTGATCCCGCACGGCCGCGAATCGGCCTTCCCGTCGGACCAGGATCATTTCGTAACGCAGCCAGTAGTTTCCCAGCGCGGTGGCCGGATTCCAGGCCAGGCGTTGGACGATGATCTCGCGCGGTTCAACCGTATGGTGATGGCCGAACTCCTCCCAAAGCCGTTCGTAGGCCACGGCGAACAGCGGATCGTGGCTCGCACAGATGCGGGCAATCTCCAAGTCGCGGCAATCCAGTTCCAACGCCTTGCCATCGCCAGGGGCCAGGTCTGCGGAAAGAAGTTCAATTGACGCATCGGCATGTGCCATCGCAGACCATGTCTGCTATTAAGGCCGGTTGCCATCAAGAACAATCCGACAAACGGTCGCATCGGTGGCAAAATGGGCTGGCAGTTAGGTTCTGTTCTTTGCCCAGCACCTCTCTCAAGCCGGAACGATTCAGTTGAACAGGAGTCAACGGAGGGAACAGAGGATTTCTGACGAGGGCAGGAGTCGTTTTGTGGGCTTTTGGTTGTTCTCCAAATGGTGCTCGGCGGCGAGGTTGTTAGGCGTAGCAGACTCAAATCCAGCCTCCGTTTTCTCTGTTTCCTCCTGTTCCTAACTGAATCGTTCCCGCTTAGCTTAGCCGGAGCGATTCCGTTGAAATGGGGAGCGCGCACGCCCTCGCCGAACATATCGCCACGTTCGCAAGCCACACCATTGGGTGCTTCGTTGAGCGTCCGGTCCGACCGGCGAGCGCGCCGGTCGCACACGCGAGGGCGTGTGTGCTCCCTCAAAAAGAACCGAATCGTTCCGCCAAGGGGTTTGGCAAACACGCCGTCGAATGCTTTACTGTCGTCATGACGGAAAAAGCGCTGAGGCAATTGCAGGAGGCGGACAAATCATTTCATCTCCATCCCTTCACCAATCACCAGGAGATGCATGCCCAGGGCACACATGTGATTGTTTCAGGTGATGGCTGCTACTTGACCGATGCGACCGGCCGCCGCCTCTTGGATGGTCTTGCGGGGCTATGGTGCGTCAATGTGGGTTACGGTCGCCGCGAGATCATCGACGCGGTCGGCGAGCAGATGCGCCGGCTCCCGTATTACTGTTCGTTTTTCAACACCACCAACGAGCCTGCCATCCGCCTGGCGGAACGGCTCGCCCGGTTGGCGCCGCCGCATCTGAAGCACACGCTCTTTTGCAACTCCGGCTCGGAGGCAAACGAGACGGCGCTGAAAGTCATTCGCGCCTGGCAAAAACTTCGCGGCAAACCGGCCAAGACCAAGATCCTTTCGCGCACGTTCTCCTACCATGGCGTGACGCTGGCAGCCACCAGCATGACGGGTTTGCCTGGCTGTTACCAACCCTTCGATCTGCCGTTGTCCGGCTTTATTCATGTGCCCGGACCGCATCCCTACGGCGAAAGCAGTCCGCTCGATCCGGTCGCGTATGGCCGGTGGTGCGTCGAGGAAACGGCGCGCCTCATCGAGCGCGAAGGAGCCGAAACGATCGCGGCGATGTTCGTGGAGCCGGTGCAGGGCGCGGGCGGGGTCATCGTTCCGCCCGAAGGTTATTTGACCGCGCTACGCCGGCTCTGCCGCGAGAACGATGTCCTTTTCGTCGCCGATGAAGTCATTACGGGATTCGGCCGCCTGGGTGAATGGTTTGGCAGTCATTTGTGGCAGCTCGATCCGGACTTGATCACTCTGGCTAAGGGAATCACCAGCGGCTACCTGCCGCTCGGAGCCACGATGGTGAGTGATGAAATTGCGCGGGACCTAATCAAGGCCGGCTACTTCGCGCACGGCTTCACCTACAGCAGCCATCCGACCACCGCGGCGGCGGCTCTGGCCAACCTGGACGTGTTGGAACGCGACCACCTCATTCCCCGCGTTCGCGATCTAGTTGGCCCTTACTTCCAGAAAAGACTGCGCCAGTTCGCCGGTCACCCGGCCGTAGGCGATGTGCGCGGTTTTGGTTTGATTGGCGCTTTGGAGTTATTGCCTCGCGCGGGCAAAGCCGGACTGAATCCGGCGAATCCTCTTGGAGCCAAAGCGGCCGGAATCGCGCGCGACGAAGGCGTGATTGTCCGAGGCATTCGCGATCTCATCGCCATGGCGCCCCCTTTCATCGTCACCGAGGCAGAGATCGACCTGCTCTTCGCCGCGGTCGGGCGTACGCTGGAACGGCTCTGGCAGCCATAGGCCACGCTGAAGCTGGACCCACTCGTGATTTGACGACTACAGCGGCACCCCGCGCTGAAGCGGAATAAATTCCGCGCTCCTCTCGAAAATGAGTGATTCCGTAACAGCGTGAACTCCGGCCCAAGTCAAAGCTTGAATGCCACACACGAACGCGATGGCCTTCCAAAGATTGTGTTCGTTCCTCTGGCGCGACTCCGTTACAACCTTTGCCGTGATGGAATTATCGGAAGTCTTCAAACAACTTGCCATCGCCCTCGGACTGGGATTGCTGGTCGGTTTGCAACGCGAGCGGACCGATAGTCATCTGGCCGGTTTTCGCACCTTCCCGCTCATCACGCTCCTGGGGGCCCTGTGCGCATTGCTGGCGCAAGAGTTCGGCGGCTGGATTCTGGGAGTGGGACTGGCTGCTTTGGCCATCCTCATTGTGGTCGGAAACCTGCCCACCATAAAATCCAGGGACGAACCGTCTGGCGTGACGACGGAGGCGGCCATGCTCGTGATGTTCGCGGTGGGCGGGTGTCTGATGGTTGAGCTCACCGCGGTCGCAGTTACCGTCGCGGGCACGGTGGCTGTCTTGCTGCACCTCAAGCCGGAAATGCACGCGCTGGCAGCGAAGATCGGCGAAACGGACTTCAAAGCCATCATGCAGTTCGTGCTGGTGTCGTTGGTTATCCTGCCGGTCTTGCCCAACCAGTTTTACGGTCCTTACCAGGTGCTGAACCCCTTCAAGATTTGGCTGATGGTCGTGCTCATCGTGGGGATCAGTCTGGGCGGTTATATCATTTACAAATTTGTCGGGCCGAAGGCCGGCGCCTGGGCTGCCGGTGTCCTGGGCGGTGTCATTTCCAGCACGGCCACTACGGTGAGCTACGCCCGTCGCGGACGAGAGACCCCCGCTGTCACATCCCTGGCCGCTTTTGTCGTGTTGGTCGCTTCGGCGATTGTTTTCGTGCGCGTGTGCATCCTCATCGCCGCCACCGCCCCAAACTTCCTGGCCGTCGCCGCAGGGCCGATGGGAGTTATGTTTGTCGCGCTGGCCGCAATGGCCGTCTGGAATTGGCTCAGCAATCGGGCGGAATCCGCGCCCATGCCCAAACAGGAAAACCCGTCTGAGCTGAAGGCGGCGTTCTTCTTCGCGGCGATGTATGCCCTCGTGCTGCTCGCCGTCGGTGCCGCGCGGGAATTCTTCGGCCAGGGCGGCCTTTACGTCGTGGCCATATTGTCCGGCCTGACGGACATGGACGCCATTACCCTTTCGATGACGCAACTGGTGAACTCGGACAAAACCTCGCCCGAGACCGCCTGGCGATGTGTCCTGGTCGCTTCGATGTCAAATTTGGTCTTTAAGGCCGCGATCGTGGCAGTGGTCGGCGGCCGAAGGATGTTCTGGCGAATTGCAATTTCATTTGGGGCTGCATTCGCAATCGGCGCATTGCTGCTGGCTTTTTGGAAGTGATTGCGAAAGTCATCTGCCAGCGGCAGCCCAGGTGCCGCGGGCAAAGCTGCGATCACTGTCGATCGACTGCTTCTTGTTTGGGGCCAGAACTCAAGATCGTCACACGCAACGGCCCTTCGTTGGTGTGCGAAGGCGCAGGCGGGTAGGGCGACAGCTCCCAATCGAGTTTCATCCCAGCCAGTTGTTGGCGGAGGACGGCCAGGTCCCAAAGGTGAATCGGGCCATGGGCGCCAGCAACCGCCAACCGTGTTCCGTCGGAGCTAAAGGTTATCCACTCGATGTCCTGGGGCTCAGGGGCTTCGAGCGTAGCCAACTCCCGGCCGGTGCCCGCTGCCAACAATTTGACCACATCTCGCGAGTGCGCTACGGCCAGAATGGAACTGTCCGTGGAAAACGTCAGCTTGCACCAGTAGTCGGTGAACTGCCGTGGTACCGTGTAGAGAAGTTTCCAGGTCTCTCGATCCCAGAGCGTGAATTCGGTGTTGTCTCCACCGGCAAGCCATCGTCCATTCGGACTAAACGTGGCCCAGGGGCCATTGCGGGTCGGCAGGCGCGCAACAGTTTGAGTACTGGCGAGGTCGATAACTTCGATGTGCCCGGGTCCGCCCCGCGGCCAATGCGCCACCAGTTTTCCATCCGGGCTTAACGCGGCGGCGCCATCGCTGGATAGTTTGATTCGATTCCTTAGTTTCCCGGTGGGCAGGTCGAGCAGTTCGAATAACCCCTGCACCGCGCCGCCAAGCAGTGTGCCATCCAGATTCAAAACCATTCTGCCGGGTTTGATGGTAAACAGGCGCATCGGCTGAAAGGTGATCGAGTTTTGGACGGCCGAAAAATGCCCTTGCCATTCTTGCAACCCGCTCCGCGTCCTCGTGAACAAGCGTTCGCCATCAGGATGGAAGACAGCGTCACGGTAATTACCGGACCAGGAAGCGATTTCCCTCCCCGTGGCAGTATCCCAGAATCGGATGTGCTCCTCGTAACTCGATGCTAACATTCGGCCGTCGCGGCTGAACGCACAAGTTCCTGTGCGGACATCATCAGCTTCCCTGGGACGCAAGACGCGGTAAGCGGCAGGAGAAACGACCTGCAGAATGCCGATCCGGCCGGGGGCTCCAACATAGCCGATACGATCGTCGGTGGATCCAAAACCGTACACAAGCCCCCCTGGGACTTGTCGCATTAACAATTCCCTTCGTGCCGCTGTGTCCCATAGGCGAAGCGATCCATCCCAGCCGCGGCTAACGAGCAAGCTGCCGTCTCGATTGCATCCTACGTGGACCACGGCGGCCGCGTGCCCCTTCAGCACAGCGATCTCCTTCCCGGTGGCGAAGTCCCATAAATGGACCCCATAGTCCGAGCACGCTGTCGCAAGCCAATTCCCTTCGGGATGCCAACAGATGGATTTTACGCCGCCTCGATGCTCAAAGGTTTGAACGACCGCGCCGCTGGTCCAATCCCAAACACGAACCACCGGGCCGTCGTCACTCGTTGCCAGTAAATTGGTTTGAATGGGATGAAAGTCCAGACCCCAGGGTCGAGTCTGTAGTTCCAGTGATTTGACAAGCTTGCCGGAACCGGTGTCATGAATCCGCAGTGGGAAAGCTGGTCTCGTGAATGTCGAGATCGCGAGCAGCAGGCTGTCCTGACTGAAAGTAGCCGTGTTCGGCACTTCATTGGTGAAGTCTAAGACGGTCCTGGATTCGTTGACGTTCCAAAGTCGGAGGCCATGGCGATCGGGCGTCAGTCCACCAAACTGCATCAGCAACTTTCCATCGGGACTGAATGACATACCGCTCCACGGCGGCCCAAATGCCGGGAAGCGGACGAGTTCCTTATCATCTTCCACGCGTCGGACGCTAATTGCGCCGTTTGTTTCGCCCCGGGCATACCGTTCGTAACCGGCATCGAACGCACCAAATTCCGAACCGTGGGGCAAGCCATCCCATTCTTTGAACACGATCAGGTCCGACAGCGCCAGGCAAGCGATTGCTTCGTTGCGCAATTCGAGTGAAGGTCGGATAGTTGCGGCGTTCTTTAGCGCATCCAAAGCGTTAATCCGCCGCCCGACACGTCCGCTCCAGCGCCGGGCCTGAGCTTCTGCAAGGTAGGATCTCCAGAGCTTTTGCTCTGCATCCTGCTCGGCAGCTTTGGCGCGTTGGGCTTCCTGCTCCGCCTTCTGCCGCTGTTCCGCCTCGGCTTTCGCCAGGCGATCGGCACGCGCGGCCTGGTTTCGCGACCCTAAGTAGGCCGCGATCAGAATGACCAACAGTCCTGCTGCCACCATCGCCGCTGTCCGCGCGCGCGCCAGTTGGCCCTCAAACTTGCGCAGCCGTTGTACGGACTTGCCGCTTTGCAGCAGCGCCAGTTCAGCGTGCAGTTCCGGTGCAGATTGGTAACGCCGCTTTGGGTCCGCTTCGCATGCTTTGAGAACGATGGCGTTGAGTTCCAGCAGCCCGGTCTGGTCCAGGAAATTCTCCCAGTCTTCCGGCAACTGCGGAAAGTGCTCGCGCCCGCGGCCCGAACTCATCTCGTAGAGCACTTTGCCCAGGCTATAGAGATCGGCTTCCGGTGTGCCGGGACCTTCAGGCGGCACGTAACCCACCGTGCCCACGAACGACATGGAGGCGTCGGCGCTCGCGATCAGGCCGATGTCGGCGAGCTTGGGAATGCCCTCGACGAAAATAATGTTGGACGGCTTCACGTCGCGATGAACCAACCCGTGGCGATGGAGATGGTCGAGTGCGGTGATCAACGCCAGGCCGATGCGCAGGCATTGATCCAACGGCAGCCGGCCCTGGTCATGAAGCACGTGCTTCAGCGTCTTGGGAATGTAGGATCCTGGATTCTGGATACTGGATGCAGACGAAGCATCGTCCGCCAATTCCATCACATAATAGAAAAACCCTGCTGCGTCGTTGCGTCCTACGTGCAGGATGTCCACCTGACTCTCGTGCGATCGGGAAATCGGTTCGAACTTTCTGATGCCTTCGAACTCGCGTTCGTAGGGCCGATCATGATCGAAGGAGCTGCGGTAAACGATTTTGATTGCGCGCCAGGTGCCGAGGACGTTTCGCGCCAGCCACACTTCTCCGTAACCTCCGCGCCCAATGCACTTCAGCAATTCATGATCGGGAATAGGCGGCGGATCGCGTTGCGGGGGGAGAGCGCCAGTGGAAGGAGTAGCCATGGCCGGAACAGCACGTTCCAGCCCTGCTGAACTCCCGATGGAAGCTCCTTCCTTTGGGTTCACATCTGACATCACCGTTGTGGAGAAACTCTGCTCCTTTCTACCGGAAATCCGCGGCGTCTCAAGCTCAAAAGCCCGTGCGTTCGACGCGCTCGACCTCACGTTTGAGCAGAGTAGCCACACGCTTCTGCGCAAAGTATACCCTCCAAAGCTTTAAATTGAGGCGTCGTGCGACCTCCTTTACTGGCACCTGCCTCGTCACACAGAGGTCAAACACCTGCACCTCGACCGGACTGGCCTTCTGCTTGACACGCTCCAGCGCCACGGTCAGCACGTGCTCTCGCCAGTCTGCCTCCCAGGCGGCATCCAGGTCAAAGGTCGCCGGATCGGGCAAACGCTCCATGAGGGCCGTATCCGTGGCTTCACGATTCCGCCCACGCTCTGCCGGCCTGCGCTTGCGGAACTGATCCATGATCTTCCACCGCGCTGTATTCAACAGCCACGACTTGAAGGGCCCCCGCTGCGCGTCGCGTTTTACCTCGGCTATGTTGCGCGCCACGGTCACGAGGGTCTCCTGCACGGCGTCCTGGGCCTCGGCCTCGGTAAGGCCCGCCTTCAACGCCACGCTGTAAATGAGTTCCCAGTAGGTATCGAAGAACTGCTGCCAACTCGCGTCATCCTGCCAGTTCTTCAACCGGCTCAACAAGCTCCAGCGGGTCTGCAACAAGTGTTTCGAGTCCATCGAGTCTGAATGTGCGCTCATCATGTCAGGTTCATTCGAAGAGAACACGGCAAATTTGCGGGGCGTTTTGAAGAATTTTGGAGCGGCAGAAGATTTCCCCAAAAAAGTTCCGAGAACTCTCGTGTTCCCTATGACGGCCAACAACCAATCCAGAACTCGTATGAATATCAATTCCCAAGCCCAATTCACGCTCGCTCTTTTGTTTTGTGTGGCGCCATTGACGTCGCACGCCCAAACGACAGCCTTCACCTATCAAGGCAGGCTCACCGATAACGGGGGATTGCCCAATGGCAACTATGACATGTACTTTTCAGTGTTTGCCACGAACAGCGGTGGGACGACACTTGGCGCTGTCACCAACCGGCCAGTCGCCGTAACCAATGGTCTGTTCGTCGTGACACTGGATTTTGGCAGCGGGGTGTTCACCGGACCGCCGCGCTGGCTGGAGATGGGCGTGCGCACCAACGGGAGCGCCGGCCTTTACACCGCCCTTCTGCCTCGGCAGCAGATTACCGCCACGCCCTATGCGATCTTTGCCGGGATAGCGGGCAACGTGAGTGGCGGGGCTATCTCCAATGCCCAGATTGCCAGCGGCCAGGTGGTCAAAAGTCTCAATGGATTGAAGGATAACGTCACCCTGGCTGCCGGCGCGAATGTCTCGCTGGTAACCAACGGCAATACACTCCATATAAACTCCAGCGGTAGCGGCGCCTTTTCGCTCAATGGCACCAATGCGTTTTACAAAGCCGGTAACGTCGGCATCGGCACAGCAAGTCCCACGGACATCCTTCAAATTGATCCTAACGGGTTCGGCGGCATTCTTGTTGGCGGCCCAGAACCTGGCCGAACTTATATGGATCTCCGCGTTACTGCTGCAAGCGGCGGATACGGCAGAATCCAATCGGTCAGAAGCTCAGGCACGGCATGGGGTGACATTTCCCTCAACCCGTTTGGAGGTTATGTGGGCATTGGGACGACAACCCCCCATGCCAAATTGGAACTGCAGTCCGGCTTTGGCACAGAAGTATTACGATTCGGATATTCGGATAACGAATATCACGCAATCTCAACCTGGTACAGTGGTGTGCCAAGACTCAATTCTCTCACCTTTAAACTGGGCAATGGTCCTGGTGCTACCCGAAATGTAATGACCTTGCGAGGAGACGGCAGCGTTGATATCCCATCCGGCTTTGGCACGGAGGTAATACGCTTCCCCTATTCAGATACTGAATATCACGCAATCTCGACGTGGTACAGTAGTGTGGCGGGACTCAATTCTTTGACGTTTAAGCTCGGCGATGGCACCGGCGCGACGACGCCCGCCATGAGCGTTCGGGGCGATGGGAGCGCGATCATCCAAGCCTCAAACAATGGCGACGGTGCAGTGCTGGAGCTGCGAAATAACGCCTCGGGCCTCAATGAGAATCTTGGGACTATCAACTTCACTACCTCGGACGGCAGCTCGAAGGGCAAAATTTCTTGTTTCGTGGACGGTGGCTTCACGTTTACGGGAGGCACTGTGAGCGTGCCCGTCCTGCAAATTAATGGCGCTGATGTGGCTGAACCATTCGAAATTTCAACGAAGGATCTCCCCAAAGGCTCGGTGGTGACCATTGATGAGGACCATCCCGGCCAGTTGAAGCGGAGTGACCAGGCTTACGACAAACGAGTTGCCGGGATTTTGAGCGGCGCCAACGGCGTCCGAACCGGCATTCGTCTCAAGCAGGAAGGATTCAATGATCATGGTGAAGAGGTCGCCTTAAGCGGTCGGGTGTATGCCTTTGCCGACGCGTCGGACACTCCCATCAAACCTGGCGATCTGCTCACCACCTCCGCCACGCCCGGCCACTGCATGAAAGCGAGAGACCACGCCCGCGCCCAAGGCGCCATCATTGGCAAGGCGATGAGTGCCCTCAAAGAAGGCAAAGGCATGGTGCTGGTACTGGTCAGCCTGCAATAGGGAGTTTTGTGAAACCCGGCGATTCACTTGAGATGATTATGCGCTCGAAACGGCCAAAAGCGTGCCTATCCCAACGGAATCCTCCTGGGAAGTGGTGGATTCTCGCTACCAGCATGCTCCTGCTAGCCTTAAGTCTCGCGTCGAATGTACACGCTGAAGACCCTGAAGGCCGTCGGAAGTATCGCTTGCTCCGGCTTCAGGATGAAAACGGAAACATTCCAACAAATGCCTGGCTAAGGGCAGCGGCCCAGAAAAAGAAAATGCGTTTCAATCCGAACGCATGGCCGAAACGCGAACAGTTGCCGTCGGCAGAACGCGCGGGGGTCGAATCATTGGGGTGGACGTGGCTTGGTCCAGGCAACATCGGCGGACGTGTGCGCTCTCTGCTGATTCATCCGACTTCTCCCAACATCATGTGGGTAGGAGGCGTCAGTGGCGGCGTTTGGAAAACAACGACCGG
>Ga0137319_1000085_pt1 | contig 38695 bp, 57 predicted proteins | sample EasRivERMZT333_2_FD_104752 | JGI IMG/M metagenome (GOLD analysis project Ga0137319, IMG submission 104752) | Soil microbial communities from meander-bound floodplain in the East River, Colorado, USA - East River MetaG ERMZT333_2 | ecosystem: Environmental > Terrestrial > Soil > Floodplain ... | reverse complement strand
CAGAAAAGAGGCGTACTTCGAGATTCCAGGCTTCACGCCGAAGAGAATCTATCCGTGAGTAATTGGTAGGCGCGCCGGTAACGTGGCGCACGAATAGTTAGTAACAAAGCACCTCAACATCGTTTCTCCGTTGCGTGATGGCACGCATAGGGGGCGGAAGGGCGATGAGTGGACGAGGACAACGCAGAACTGCTGCGAAGGATCGCGCGTGCCGTTGGCGTGACGCTGCCAGTCAGCGGCACGGATGGGCTTACCGTCGGTCGGCTGTGGCTGGCGTTCAAGTCGTCGCTCGCGCCGGGCCGTCGGAAGCGACAGATTCGCGCCGAGCTGAAACCGTTCCTGCTCGCTTTCTGGGACGTGCCGTGCGCTGACCTGACGCCCGCCGACTGGGACCGCCACCGCATTCGCATGCTCAAGACGCGCACGCGGTACGGGCGCTGCTACCTGCAGTCGACCATCAACCTTGCGCTCACCCGCGCGCGCCAGATGTTCCGGTTCGGCGTGGACGAGCGCCTGCTGCACGAAAACCCGCTGCGCAAGGCGAAGCGCATCCGAACGCGCATCGGCCGCGAGACGTGGTTGCAGCCCGATCAGGTGGACGCCCTGATCGCCGCCGCCGATTCGCTGCGCTGGGAGCACCAGCGCGTGACGGCGCGCGCGTTCATCACGGTCCTGCTCGACACGGGCATGCGGTTCAACGAGGCGCGCCGACTGCGCCGCGATCGGATCGGGCTCGACGGGACGGTGGCGCTGGCCGGCGCCGAGACGAAGGGCAAGCGGCCGCGCGTCGTCGCGCTCACCCGCCGGGCTATGCGCGCGGTCGCCGACGTTCCGCCGCACCCGACGACGCCGTACGTGTTCACCCACTACCGCAAGGCGCGGCTATGGGGGCAGGAGACGCTGCGGGACTGGTTCCGCCAAGCGTGCGAGCTCGCCGGTGTCGATGCGGCTGCTGCGGCCGGCGACAACCGGATCGTCCCGCACGACTGCCGCCACACGTTCGCGTCGCTGGCGGACGCGCGCGGCGCCCAGGCGACGATGATTCAGGAGGTGCTGGGACACTCGTCGCTGCGAACGACCGAGCGCTACCTGCACCGATCGCGCGCCGAGACGGCCAAGGCGGTCGCCGCGATGATGGAGCCGCGCCGGGGTCCGCGCCGCGCCGCACAAAAAAGTGAACGGCCAGCACATGAGGAAGTTGACAAGCTCGGCCGCGCGGGAGCAAAGCTGTATTCGTGAAGCTCGAGTTCGTGATCGGAAGACGCGTCCGCAGACCTGACCCGCATTCGAGCTTCACAACCCGCGTGCTGTCGGATGCGGGCGCGTCTCCTGCTCACGAACCTCGGAGGTGATTCCATGCGTACGAGATCTCCCGGACTAAATCCGGTAGTCACCGGAAAACGCCGTCGCGCCCGCGCGCTGTGGGTCTACCGCAAAGCCCTGGCCGACGTCCTGGCGATGTTCGGCGACCCGGTCGCCAGGGCGGTGCGCGCGTGAAGCGGGCGCCGCGGTTCAAGGGCATCACGCGGATCTCGACGGTTGAGCAACGGATCCAGCACCGCTACGAGTTCGGTTACGCCGACCTCGTGCGGCTGCTGCGGCTGCCGGAGGGGACGCAGCTCACCGTCGAGACGCCCAACGAGGCCGGGGCGTTGGCCGATCGCTCGTCGGTCGAGCTGCGCGCTGACTGTGCGCTGATCGCAACCGTCGTCGTGAAGTCGTGATCGTAGAGCGTGTGCTTCGGGCGGTGTTCAAGCACCGCGACATCGACCACGGTGGCGATCTGTACCTGCGCAGGTTCTACGTCGGGCCCGAGGTGCGCGGCTGGCAATTGATGCTGCACAAGCTCTGTCGCCCCGACCGCGAGCGCATCCCGCACGATCACCCGTGGGACTTCGCGACGCTCTGTCTGAGCGGCGGGTACACCGAGGAAGTCGCTGACGCGGGCGGCGGTGCGAAGTTCTCCAATCTCATGCCCGGTGAGGCGCGCCTGCGATCGGCGGAGCACACGCACCGGATCGTCAAGGTGTTCGGCGTGGCGTGGACGCTGGTGCTGTCCGGCCCGCGCCGCCGCACATGGGGCTTTTGGGACGGCAAGAACTTCACCGACTGGCGGACGTACCTGAAGGTTCCCGCGGACTATCACCCGCTAGACGACGCAAAACGGGTGGTGTCGTCGTGATCGCCGGTATGTCGTGGGCCGACTTCCTGGCGATCGAGCGGCGCCGCGCGCGGTGGCGTTCCGTCGGCGGCGCGGTGGCGGTGCTGGCGCTCGCGGCGGTGCTGGGCCTGGTGCTCGGCGCGCTGTCGGCGGGGTACGGGCTCGAAGGAGGCATCTGATGCGCTGGCTCGGGTACCAGAGGGTCAAGTTCTCGTCGGTCAACATGGACGTCGCGGAGGTTCGGCGCCGGTCCAAGCAGGCGCACGTCACCGACCTAGCCGCGAACATCCGCGAGCACGGCGACGAGCTGATCCATGCGCCGACGGTGCGCATGCCGGGAAAGGTGCTGCTCTGTGGGCGCGACCGGATGGCGGCGCTGATGACGCTCAAGGCGACGCACCTGTGGGCGCGCCTGTGCGAGTGCACGGACGTCGAAGCGGCCGACCTGGAGGCGAGCGAAAACGTCCACCGCCGCGCCGACCTTCGCAGCGACGTCCTCGCCCGCGCGGTGCGCGCCAAGGAGCAGCTGCTGACCGCCCAAGGTGGGACAACTGTCCCACCCACGCAGAGCGTCACGGCGGAGGCCCGCAAGGCCGTCGCGCGCGACGCCGGCGTATCGACCGCTGCCGTCCGAAAGGCCGAGCAGCGGAGCGCCGCAAAGTCTTCCGCGGACGGGGCCGCCCCCCCGTCGTCTGGCGCGCCGGCCGCTACCGCGGAGGAGCCGGCATTTTCTCCCAACCTGGATCTGCTGGGCGTCCCGTTCGATGACGTCGAGGGCACGTGCGGCGCGGCGGCGTATCGGCAGTCGACGCTCGACGCCATAAACAAGCACCTGATTGCGGCGCAGTCGGCTGCGACGCGGCTCGGAGACAACGCCGAGGCGCAGCAGTTTCACGCCGAGGTGCATCGCTTCGCCGCGTGGGCGCGGGGCATGAGGCCGGCGGCGATCTGCCCTTGGTGCAAGGCAATCGCCAAGCTGACGGCGGACTGCCCTGTCTGCCACACGCAGGGCCACGTGCCGGCGGAACTGATGAAGGCCGCGGACTCTCGCGTGCCGCGGGAGCTACGCGACCCGAGCGCGCCGGCGGTTTTCGTCAACGGGCAGCTGGTGCCGTACGCCGACGCGCTGGCGGGGAAGCTGCCGAAGGGGCGGGCGGCGTGACCGTCGCGCCGCAGCAAACCGGCTTTTTCGACAAGCCCGTGCGCGCGGGGGCGTTCACGCCGCGCCCGTATCAGAACGACGCCGACCTGTGCATCGACCGCGAGCTAGCCCAGCACCGATCGACGCTCATCGTGCAAGCGACCGGCCTCGGGAAAACCGTGCTGTTCTGCATGCAGGCGAAGCGGCGCGGCAACGGTCTGGTGCTGGTCCACCGCGACACGCTGGCGCGACAGGCGCACAAGAAGCTGCAGCTCGCTACCGGCGCGCTCGTCGGCGTCGAGAAGGCCGAGCGCACCGCATTCGGGACGCCGTACGTTGTCGGCAGCGTGCAGACGCTCAAGGGCGATCGGCTCAAGCGGTTCGCCGAACGATTCAAGGACACGATCGACTTCATCATCACGGACGAAGCGCACCGCTCGACGGCGCCGAGCTACCGGAAGATCTACGAGGCGTTTCCGCACGCGAAGCTGCTGGGCGTGACGGCGACGGCCGATCGCAGCGACGGCGTGGCGATGGGGTCGGTGTACGACTCGGTGGCGCACCGTTACGAGATCATCCCGGCGACCAGCGACGCGTGGCTGACGCCCGTCGACTACGTGCCGCTGGAGTCGAACGTCAACCTCGACAAGATCGACCTGCGCGGCAAGGACCTGGACCCGACGCAACTCGACGACGCGGTGGCGCAGGAGGCGGGTCGCATCGCGCGCGCCATCCTGGACCACGCGCGCGACAAGCGGCTGATCGTGTTCACCCCGGGCGTCAAGACGGCGCACACGCTGTCGGCCGCGCTCAACATGTTGGTGCCCGGGCTGGCCGCGTCCGTCGACGGCACGATGGACGACGACGAGAAGCGGAGCATCGAGGAGCGGCACCGCGCCGGCGAGATCAAGCTGCTCGTCAACTGCAACATCTACACGGAAGGGCACGACGATCCGACGCTCGACGGCATCGTCGATACGGCAAAGTCCAAGAGCCGCCTGCGCGTCATGCAGCGGGTGGGGCGAGCGACGCGCATGTGGGACGACGGGACTGACGGGCCCGGCATCGGCGACCTGCCGACCGTCGAGGCTCGAGCGGCGGCGATCGCCGCGAGCCCGAAGCCCCGGGCGCTCTGGTACGACCTCGTCTGCAACGGCGAGCGCCACAGCGTCGTCGGTCCGCTTGACCTGCTGGCCGGCGCCATGCCCGACGACGTGCGCAAGGAGGCCAAGAAGATCTTACAGAAAGAGGGCGGCAACGTAGACGCCGCGGTCGCACAGGCCCAGGCGCGCGTCGACGAGCGCAAGCGCGCGTTCGCGGCGGCAGCGGTCGCGCGCAAGGCCAAGTCGTCGAAGGGGCGCGTGCGCAGCATCTTCGAACTCGCCGGCGTGGCGCACATGCAGCCGGCGTGGCGGAACATCCGCCCCGAAGATCGCGCGACCGTCAAGCAGCTGCGGTGGCTGAAGGAGAGCGGCATCCCGATCCCAAACGGCTGCACCAAGGCGCAGTTTAAGCGCCTGCGCGGGCTCAATGAGCGACGGAAGGCGAGCGGCATGTGCCAGCTCGGCGGCGTGCATTGGCTTGGCTGGTACGGCATCAACGCCTGGCGGCTGACGGGCGCGAAGGCGAAGCGAATCCAGAGCGCCATCATCGCGAACAACCGCGCGCCACTGCACCCGGCGACGCTCGCGTCGATGCTGGCGCGGGACGAGGTCGGCGTCGATGGGTGAGCGCGTGGTCCGTCTGCGCAAGCACCGGTCGCCGCTGATCGACGTGGTGTACCCGGGGCTCGCGGACGTGCAGCGCGAGGTCATCGCGACGATCAAGGACCGCGAGTATCCCGACACGGTGCTCGGCCTCAGGTACGGCGACATCATCGCGTGGATCTACGAACGGGACGTCACATGAAGCCAGAGCCTTGCGTCGAGTGCGACTCCACGACGTACGTCGCGTCGATGGTGGACGCCGACGGGCGGCACACGTGCGCGGCGTGCTGGATCGGCCTCACACCGATGCTGCGCGCGGGGATTCCGATCGCGCCGCTGGGGAAGCCATGATCTTCGACATCCCAAATGCCGCTGTCGCGTGGTTGCGCACCGGCGAGCGCGGCACAAGCTCCCAGACCATTTTCGAAGTGATGACCGGGCTACCGCTGACCGACGGTGTATTTCGCCGCGCCGTCCCGTTCGACCCCGCCGACTTCCGTCGCTGCCGACTGCTGCTTGAGGCCGTGCCCGAATGGCGGCACCGGCTAGGCGAGATGGCCGCCGTGGGGCCGCGCTGGTCCGCGCTGATTCCGCGCTGGGACGAGCTGTGCGCGACGATGGACGCCGAGGCGCCCGAGTGGCGCGACGGTGTCGGCGACGCGCCGCTGACGTACCGGCTGATACGGGCGACTGAGCGTGCCGCATGACGGTGCGTCCCGACCACGCCGAGGCCGACCGCCTGTGCCGGATGCACGAGCTGCGCTTCTGGCTGCGCGGCCACGGCTGCTGCTGGCTGTGCGCGCTGCGGCTCGCGATCGCCCAGGTACAGAAAGAGGCGGGGCTCAAGTTCGAGGCCGGGACGCAATGCGCGGGCGACGGCAGCTGCGCGGCGCGGGCGCGAGCGGCGTGGCCCAACATGCCGGGCGCGGCGAAACGGGCGGCGGCATGACGAAGCCCCAGGAGGATCAGATGGCCGATGACCCCGAGGTAACAGCCCTGGAGGCAATCAACGCCATCCTCCAGCCGTTCGCCCACACGACACGTCGTCGGATACTCGGTTACTTCACTCGACGGGAAACCGACGGTGACCTGGCGGGGCAGGCTCGCCGCATCTTGGAGGACGTAGCGAAGATTGACCCAAAGGAGCGGTTCGCCGAGATGGTTCGCAGCGGGCTAATCAACGAGGACGGCAGCTATCGGGGAGGTTCAGATGAGTGAGCGACCGACACGAGTTGAGGTAGGGCAGTTCTGGACCATCGAGGGAACCATCCAGTCGGCGAAGGTCGTGGAAATCGAGCCCGACAAGCCCGGGGCAACCACTGGCCCCGTGGCGAGATTCGACAATGGATGGTGGGGGTGGTCGCGGCTAATGCTCAGCCCCGTCACCAACTGGGTCTACCTCGGACCCCAGGACGCTGAGCCCGCTAAGGGAGGTCCACCGTGGAAGGCTGGCCAGCGTTTCACGTGGTGCAAAACACAGCAGTGGACGTTCACCGGTAATAAAACGCCGGGCGGCAGGTGGGAAGCCATCGATTCAAATGGGCACCCGGGCTCGTTCTCCGATGCGATGATTTCGTGGAACAGCTTCACCCTCCTCGACGCAGCTCCCCCGCAGCCTGATGTGGTTGTTCGAACCCCGGGGCCTATCCAGCGGGAGGTCAGCGGGGACGGGCGCAACTGGATCAACTACGACCGCCTCACCGACGCCGATCCGTTCGAGTCGTACCGCCACCGTCGAGAGAACGGGCTGGTCATCGTCGCTGCCGCGCAGACGTCGGTGCGTATCGTGGGGACGTACGAGCAGCCCATGCGCGGCGGGACTCGCATGTCAGAGAAGGCAATCGCGACGGCGATGAACTACCACGACGCTGAATTCACACCGGCCGTCGAGCCAGCCCCCGAACATCCCCGGCAGTCCCACTGCCTAGATGCGGGGCGAGGAATCTGGAGGACACGATGAGAGACGAGACCGACTGTTCCTGCGGTCAGCCAAAGGCCCTCCACGCCGGTGTACCGGACGGTGCGAACGCATGCCTAATCGCTGGCTTGCGAGCTGAGGTCGCCAGCCTCACTAGGGAGCGGGATGGGCTACGGGACACCGTGGCAAGGCTTCTTGGCGATGCCGACGCAGCCCGTGCCGAGGCAGAGCGACTACGGGGAGCGCTGGAGCGCATCGCCGCCCTCGACCACTTCGACTACGTCACCTATGGCGAGCCTGTGCAAATCGCCACGGCTGCCCTTGGGCCCGCATCTCCAGGGCTACCGGAACCGGTGGATGAGACAGGGGATTCGACCACTAAGAATCTTTTGGTCGGAGCCGGCGCCGCATCCAGCGGGACGCCAGCGAAGTGCGAAACCTGGTGTGGCCAGGGCCAAGCCCGGAAGCCGCTCGGCGTGAAGAGTTGGAGCCGACGCAATCGGTCGTATTGCACAGAGGCGTGTCTAGGCGCCGCCGAAGCGGCCAGACTGGTCAGCCCCGTGGGGCGGGGAAACCGCGTCGATTGGACGTGCCCGACGTGTAAGCGGAAGTGCACTGGTATGGCCTACGATGGCCCGTACTGTCACGCGAATGGATGCGCACTCGCCCCGACCCCACCTGATACGACCCCGTCTCGACCCAAGGAATCAGGCGTGTGCGCGAGTTGGTGCGGGACGCGAAGCGTTGATCTTGTGAAAACCCGTGCGTGGTACGCGAAGGACGGAAAGAACTGGAATGCGGGGCCGGTCCATTGCTCCGAGGCTTGTCGTGACGCCGGTCGCAGCCTTCACCCAGCCCCCGGGACGGCGACAGCGAAAGGAACGACCGATGTGTAACCGAATGTCCGTACACATCCCGGGCCACTGCCCGCCTGTGCCGTTCGAGTTCTGGGGTGAGTCACGGATGGCGAAGGCGATCCGCGAGTTCCAGCGCGCGGCCGAAGTTCGCCGCCGCTACCCGTCCAACTTCATGCCGTGGCGCACCCCCGGGAACGCAACGAAAGGCAGGCAGCCGTGAGCGTGGCCGAGGCGGAACTGGCAAGCGGGCATCGCTTCAAGCGCGAAGGCGTCAAGCTCGTGTGCCGACTGTGCGGCGCGCGAGGAACACCGGAGGAGCTTAAGGAGATGCTCCGAGACACCGGGTTCGCCGAATGCACCAAGCGCAACCTAGCCAACCCGAGCCCCCAACGCGGGGAGACGTGATGGAAGATTCTTCTGGTCGAAGTGGGAATCCATCCAGCGTGCACAACTTCGCGGACTGCATCAACGCCGAGGGTGACAGGCCGTGCCGTGACTGCGTCGAATACGCACTGGAATCGGTCGGTGCACCACCGGATATCGCAACGACTTCGACCAACCAAGACCGGAAGGTGACGTGATGTGCTGGCTATGCGGCATCGGACTTCCCCGGCTGCTATGCGCTCGCTGCTGGCGCAAGCTAAACCCGCCGCGCACCCCCGAAAGGCCCCATGACCCACCATGAACAGGGCCTGGTAGAAGCGCTGGAGCGAATCGAACGCGAGTGGGCTCCGCGGCGCGGCGCGCGTCGAGGATCAATCTGCGACCCACACGACGTTGCGACCGCCGCCCTCGCCGCCTACCGCACCGCCATCGCGTCCCAACCCCCGACGCTGGACCCGGTACGGACGGCGAGGGAAGTGGCGCACGACGCCCTAGGCGACTCGTGTGGCGAACGGTTCGGGCACACGAAGTACTGCGACTCAATCACCGCCGCCATCGAAGCTGACCGTCTATCCCGACCTGAGGTTTTGGGTCGAAGTGGGAATTTAGCCGGTGGGCTTGATGCGAAGACGGTGGAGGCGTGCGCACAGGAGGTGTTCTCCTGGGATATCGACTGGAGCGTCGGCATTCCCGAAAACCTAGGCAAGCTCGGGCTTCGCATCCGCTCCCTCGCTTCGACCCCGCCGGATGTTGAGCCGACTTCGACCCAGCAAGAATCTGTAGGGTCTAACCCCGCTGGCCATCCCACGGGATACGACCCTAAAAAGCCCGACGGGGACATCCGATGAGCGATGACCAAACGATTGCGCGGCTGACCGCCGAGGTCGCCAGCCTTGAGGGCGAGTTGAAGCGAACCCAGGAGTTGCTACGGCCCGACGGCGACTACACGAGCGAATCCCTTGCGAAGGAACTCTGCTCGGTCTTTGTGAAGGCGGCCACCCGTCTCGGCGTTGGCCCGTGGCTCGACGAACTGGGATGGGCGATGGCGGCGTGCGGATTCCAGAACGGTATCCCCGTAGAGGAATTGCAGCGCGCCCTCGCAGCCAAGTATCACGGCATCTCGAAAGGCAAGCGCACGCAATGAGAACCCCCGCCCGTGGGACAGACGCGCAAGCCCGACGGGGAACGACCATGACAGCGAGGGAGACGCTACACGAGGCCGCCAGGCTACTGGAGTGCGCACACGACTACCACGTCGTTCCCGTGCATCACAAGGCCGCCACCGCCCTGCGCTCCCTTGCCGATCGCCTGGACGCGGAGATGCGCGCGGTCCTGGCCATGGAGCAGGAGACGCGCGACACGAACGACGCCAGTGGTTGGGGCGCGGCTGCGGCCATCGCCCAATCGCTCGCCCGCCTCGACGCACCCCTTGGGGAGCCGAAGACGTGACGCGCGCGTTCGGTGTGTACCGGATCTACGACAGCGGCCGCCGCGTGATCGTGCGTCGCAGCCTTTTACCCAATGAGGCTGTGCGTGTTGCCGGGCAGCTGCGCGACGCGATGACCGACAGCCAGGTCGGGCAAGCGCTCGCGGAAGGGTGGAACTACCTCCCGGCCAAGATTACCGCCGCCGAGCGCGTCAAGGCGCGGGTCCAGACGTACATCGCCAACAACCGAACTGCCTACCAGTCGCGAACGCAGCACAAGATCGCGACGGAGATTCAGAGGCTTTCGAGGAAGGGGGTGGATAGGGCAACGACATAGCTGCTTGGCGGGCGCGTCCGAACGCGCAAGCCCGGCAGAGGTGGCCCGGCTCGGCAGCCGCACGGCGAACCGAGACGTAGACAGCGGCGTGTCGCCGCCCGTGCCCCCGATGAGAGTCGCCCGAGACGTTCGGAGGCGGCAGGTAGTCGGTGGACGAGCTCACGGGGAGATCGGCGTACGAGCAGCATGAACCTCTGCAACCAACAGCGTACGGGTCTGGTTCTTAACCCAAAGCTCGGGGTGTGCCCTACGGTCGTTCCTTGACAACGGAATAGCGGTGGTGCCAACTTATCAGCACGCACCGATGAGCATCCCGCGACCGAAGTCCAGGCCGCCCCGGTTCAAGAACCTCGCCGCGTTGCTGTCCGCGTTCGGTGAGGGGCAGATGTCGCGAGCGGAGATCGACGAGTGCCTGGCCGCCGTGCAGATGGGCGTCGGCCTGTCGAAGCGCGACAAGGCGCTGGGCATCGCGCTCGAGCAGACGGGCGAGCACAAGGACGATCCGGTCTACTGGGAGGGGTTCCGCCAGGGCCTGGTCGAAGGGTACGAGGGTGCGCGCACCGACCTGGAGGCGGGCGTTGCGCTGCGGCCGATCGCCGACATCGCAGCGGAAGCTGAGGCCGAGGCGAAGGGAACGACGCATTGAAGTTGCGCGTCGCCCGAAAGATCGTGAAGACGATTCGTCGAGTGAGCGGGTCGGCCCTGACGCGGTACACGCGGGACCAGATGCGGCGGGCGTGCCTTCGGGTATTCGCGTCGCCATTGCAGGTGACGTCAAACGGAATCGGCTCGTCGGTGACGACCATCGCGAGACAATGTGGCGGGCGAGCGTTCGCCATCTCGTCGAAGCTTGGCGTATTCGAGCAGCGGGGTCGGCTGTGGGATATAGTTCGCGTCGAGGGCCCGGAGGGACGCGGGCTGGTGATGCGCCCGAGGCCGCCATGACCGCGCCCGCCGCGTACCTCGTGTTTCGCGGGCAAGTGGCGACCGAAAAGGGCGTCACCACCACCTGGGAGAAGCGCCTGGAACGAGAGGGCATGCGCCCGCTCGACTACGACGACGGCGCCGGCGGCATCAAGGTCGGCAACCGCGGCAGCGGCAAGCTGCTCGACGGCCTGCGCGCGTTCGCTCGCGCGTCAGCAACGGACCGACTCGAAGCGCGGCGTGCAGTGCTAGCGCGGCTGACCGACGAGGGACAGCGGTTCAAGCGGCTGGGCGAGCTGTCGTCGCTCGAAGAGCAAGAGCGCTGGGCGAGCGAGCATCGCGTCTACTCGCTGTACGCGGCTGGCGTCGGCAACCGCTCCCTGTCGCGCCGCACGGGTCTCGGACGCATGACCGTGCATCGGCTGGTCGCCGCCGTCGAGACGCGATACCACGACGCCCCCCAGACGCACGTGGACGCGCTGGTGGCAGCCTGCGACGCGACGACGCTGGTGCTGGTGTTCGCGCTGCTGGAGCGAGCGCTGGCGGCACCTGGAGAGGTCAAGGAGATGCTCGCGGCGGCACGTGCGGTGCCGGCGATCCGGGCGCTGGTCGAGCCGGATGAGGTGCGCGACGATGGCTGACAAACCGACATTCACGCCCACGTGCGGAGGTGAGAAGTGCCCGTACTGCACGCCGAATCGGCGTCTCAACAGGCTTCGGCGCAGGAAGCGTAGCCGTGGCTGACACCGCGGCTGCTGCAACCGTCGGCCAGCCGGGTCACCCGAACCTCAAGGCCGGCGCCGAGGGGTGGAAGGCCGGTCAGAGTGGCAACCCTACTGGCGTAAACAAGTACCTAGCGCAACTACGCGCAGCCATTCAGGAACAGGAGACGCCAGAAGAGGTGTGCAAGGTCGTCGCGGCGATGCGCGAGGACGCCAAGAGCGGCAAGAAGTCCGCGCCCGCAGCGGCCAAGGTGTACCTCGGCGCGGTGGGCCTGAAACTCGACGGCGGCGAGGCGACGAAGATCGACCTGTCGGACGCGCCTCCCGAGACGATGGAATACCTGCGCAGGAAGATCCCCAATTGACCCGCTGGTAGCAGCGTTCCGCGCCGAGAAGGAACGGCGCGCACGGCGGGAAGGGGCGCCAGCCTTCCGCGCTGACGCCGTCTGCTACCCGGACCAGCTCGCGTTCGTCCGCAGCGTCGCTAAGCGCAAGGTGCTGCGCAAGACACGCCGCGCCGGTGGCACCGTGGCGCTGGCGACGTGGTACCTCGAGGGCGCGCTCGAGCCGCCGTACGCGAATCAGCTGTACGTGACGTCGACGCTCAAGAACGCTAAGCGCCTGATCTGGCCGACGCTCAAGAAGCTCAACACCAAGTACGCGCTGGGCGGCGTGCCCAACGAAACGGAGGCGTTCATGCGCTTCCCGAACGTCGAGAACGAGCCGGTGATCTACCTGGGCGGCGCGAAGGACAAGGAGGAGATCGAGAAGATCCGCGGCTACGAGGGCGGCATCAAGCGCGCGGCGATCGACGAGGTACAGGCGATCCGCGCGAGCATCCTCACGACGCTGGTCGACGACATCATCGAACCGTCGCTGTTCGACTACGACGGCACGCTGTCGCTGGTCGGCACGCCGGGGCCTGTCCTGGCCGGCTACTTCTACGAGGCCGACGAGGGCGAGCAGCGGCACGCGTGGGAGCATTTCTTCCTCGACATGCGGAACAACCCGCATCTCAAGACGAAGTCGGGCAAGGACCCCGAGGCCATCCTTGCCGAGCTGCGCGCGCGCCGCCGCTGGTCGGAGGACAACGCGACGTACCGCCGTGAGTACCGCGGCCAGTGGGTGACGGACAGCGACGCCCTGGCGCTGCACTACGACCGCCAGCGCAACGCCTGTGATCGTCAGGACGCGCCGGTGCCGGGGTGGCGCTACATCCTCGTGTTCGACATCGGGTTCGACGACGCCGACGCGATCGGTGTGCTGGGCTGGGCGCCGCACGACCGCCGGCTACACCTGGTCAAGGAACTGATCACCCGCAAGCAGGGCATCACGGAGCTGGGTAATCAGCTCAAGATGCTCACGAAGGTGTTCAACCCCGAGCGCACCGTCGGCGACCTGGGTGCCCTCGGCAAGAAGATCGGCGCCGAGCTGCAGAACCGTTGGGGCCTGAACGTCGAGGCGGCCGACAAACAGCGGAAGGCCGAGCACGTGGGGCTGCTGGACGACGCCCTGCTGACCGGGTCGTTCCTGGCGCCAACGGACAGCGTGTTCGCCGAGGACTGCGCCATCGTGCAGTGGGACGCGGACGCGCGCGCCAAGAATGTCCTCGTGTTTGACGACAGCTACCACAGCGACATCATCGACGCCGTGCTGTACGGCTACCGGCTCGCGCGGCACTGGGAGGAGGACGATGAGGAGCTGCCGCCCAGCGACGACGAGCGGCGCGAAATGAGGCTCAAGGCCGCCCTGCGCCGCGCCCGTAAACCGTCGTTCGATGACATGCCGGACGTGCGGGAGCGCGATGGGCAGGACATGGAGCCGGGATCGCCCTGGGGTGACTGACGTGACGCCGGTGCTCCAGTGTGCACGGCAAGCCGCTGTCCGCCCTCCTGCAGATCCTCCGCGCCCACGGCGTCACGCGCTACCAGACCGACAAGCTGACCTTGGACCTCGGCCCCGCGCCGGTCAAGATCGGCGCGCGCGGTCCCATCGCCGTCAACCTGTCGCCCGAGGCGCTCGACGACGAACGCATCGGTGCGGAGGAGCCCGACGACGAGGGCGATCCGAAGTTCCTGCTGGAGCGCCTGTCGCCGCGGTGGTTCCCCGATAAGAAGGCCACGCCGCGCAAGAACAAGGCGGCCCAGTGAGCGACTGGACGTCCAAGGACTTCGTCGGCTCGCCCGACGACCGCGCAAAGGCGATGCTCGACGAGTCGGTCGCCATCGACGAGCAGCAGCAGATCGGCTTCGACCTGGATCGCGACCTCGACCTGATGCGCATGTTCGAGCAGCGGCCCATCACCGACCTGCAGCCCTACAGCGGCACGTTCCTGTCGGCCTCCGGCCCGACGCTCGGGACGGCCGGCCCGACGCAAATCAGCCCCTGGAACGTGCTGCGCGCGGTGGTCAACACGGCGCACGCCATGCTGGCCCGAGCGAAGGTGCGCGGCCGCTTCCTGACGACGAACGGCACGCAGGACCAGAAGCGCCGCGCGAAGTCCGCGACGCAGTGGCTGGACGGCTGGTCGGCCGAGGCGAGCCTGCACGACATCATGGGCGCCGCGCTGCTCGACGGCGAGGTGTGCCGGTTCGGCTGCATCGCGTACACCGAGGTGGCGCGCAAGGTCGTGCTGGAGCGCGTGCTGCCCGGCGAGATGTCGTGGGACTACATGGCCGCGCGCAGCGGCCGGCCCCGCAAGATGTTCCGGCGCCGCGGGGTGTCCAAGGCGGTGCTGATGTCGCGCTTCCCGAAGGCGAAAGGGATCATCGCCGCCGCCGACACCATCCCGACGGAGAACGGCGGGTCGACCGACATGGTGCTGGTGCGCGAGTGCTACGCGGCGCGCACGACGAAGGACACCGACGACGGGTGGCACGGCATCGTCATCGAGTCGGACGCCGGCAAGCGCCTGCTGATGGAGCCGTACAAAAAGACCTGGACGCCCTACACGTTCGTCATCTGGGAGCCGTTCATGGTGGGCTTCGGCGGCACGTCGCTCGCGTCGTTCCTCGAGACGATGCAGGTCGACCTGAACCACATGCAGTGGGTCAAGCGCAAGGCGCGCAAGCTCATGGGCCGGCCGCACATCGGCATCCAGCGCGGCAGCAACATCGACAAGACGCAGCTGACCAACGACATCGCCAGTGTGATCGACTTCACCGACAAGCCGCCGATCGCGCTGGTGTGGAACTACCTGCCGCCGCAGTTCTTCACCGAGGAAGCGCAGCTCATCGCGAACATGTACGGCTTCGCCGGCATCTCGCAGAACGCCAGCGAGGGGAACAAGGCGGCGGGCACGGAATCGGGCGTCGCGCAGCGGGAGGCGATGGAGTCACAGAACCTGCGCCTTCAGATCTACGCGCAGCGCGCCTGGGAGAACCCGCACGTCGAGATTTTCAACCGCGTCGTCGAGATGGCCGCCGACATCGTTGCCGACGGTGGCGAATACGAGGTGGAGGCCGAGGGGCCGAAGGGCATCGACGTCGTGGACTTCAAGAAGACGATCGCCGACCTCAAGAAGAAGAAGGTCACGATCTACCCGACCGGGTTCCTGCCGCTCACGCCCGCGGCGCGCCTCGACTTCATCCTGAAGATGCTCGAATCGCAGCTGTGGGACGTCGACCGCGCCCGCGCTGCCATGTCGGACCTCGACGTCGAGAGCGAGCAGACGCTGGAGAACAGCATTCAGGTCATGTTCTCGCAGCACTTCGAGGCGATGCTGTACGACGGGAAGGCGAAGCACCCCGACGAGCTCGCGGTGGGCAACTACCAGATCGCAATCAAGACCGCCGCCGTGTACCTGGCGATGGCCGAGGTGGAGAAGCTGCCGCGCAAGAACGTCTCGCTCGCCCGCCGCTACGTCGACGAGCTGCGCGAGCTGAAGATCCGCGCCGAGGGCAAGAAGCCGACGCCGCTACAGCCCGGCGCACCGCCAGGAGCCGCCCCGCCGCCGGCGGCGGCACCGATGGACCAAATGGGGGCGATCCAGGCCGGCGCCGTGCCGCCGCCGGGCAACGTCCAGCTGCCGCAGTAGCGGCCCGCCCGCGTGACGCTGGTGCCTGGGTGTGGACGTCAGCACCGAGACACCAGCGGCAACGCCGGCAGCGGCGGTCACGGACGCGCCTGTCGAACTGTCGCTCGACCAGATCGTAGCGGCCGAACTGGCAGCCGCCGACGCCGCCGGCGCGGATGTCGTGCAGACGCCGCCGGTCGCCGCCACCGAGGCAATCCCGCCCGACGGCACGCCCGCAACGTCGCCCACCACGGACGCCCCGCCCGTCGAAGGTGAGACGCCTCCGGCCGAGGCCGACAAGCCGGTCGACGACGTCACCGCTCGCCGCGTGCGCGCGATGCTGGCGAAGCACGAAGCGCGGGAGGCCGAGCTGGCCGCACGCGAGGCCACGATCGCCGCCCGCGAGACGCAGGGTCACGAGAACATCCTCGCCGACCTGCTCAAGAACCCGAAGGCGCTGCTCGCCAAGTACGGCAAGAGCATCGACGACGTCATCGACGCCAGCATCGCCGAGGGCAAGGCGCCGGCGCCGGTGGAGACCGACGACAACCCGCGCCTGACCGCGCTCGAGAAGCGCATCGCTGACCGCGAGACCGCCGAGCAACAGGCCACGGTCAACAACCGCGTCGCCGAGATTCAGCGCGAGATCACCGCGTCGCCGAAATACCCGCTCATCAACCAGGCCAAGAGCGCCTCGCTGGTGACCGACTACATGCTCGCGTACCACGCGACGCACGGCAAGGCGATCAGCTGGGACAAGGCCGCGGCAGCCGTCGAGGCCGACCTGACCGGCATGGGCATCGCCGCGGCCAAAAAGCTCGGCTGGGCGCCGCCCGCCGCGAAGCCGGCCGCCGCCGCCGTTCCCGCGCGCGCCGACACGCCGTCGATCGGCGGCAGCGCGCGCGACGCCGCGCCGACCACGGGTGATGAGCCCGAGGACCCCGAGAAGTTGATGAAGTACCTCGTCGCACAGGCGGGGCTCGCGTGAACGCACACACCAGGAGTTAGCCAATGGCCGCCGCACTGAACGCAACCACCGTCGCCGGGATTCTGAAGCGGTACTTCAGCAACAAGACCGTCCAGAACTCGATCGCCGCGAAGCAGGGCGCGATCTGGAAGGCCATGCCCAAGAAGACCGACGGGGGCGGCGACTTCTGCACGTTCACGCAGGTTCTCAAGGACGTGTTCACGGTCTCGCAGGACTTCACGATCGCGCAGGGGCTGGCGTCCAACAGCACCGTGTCGCCGGGGCTCAAGTTCAACATGCCTTGGCAGGAGATCAACGCTCCGATCCGTGTGTCGGCGAAGGCGAAGGCCCTCACCCGCACGAACGTGACGGCGTTCCTCAACGCGGTCGCATTCGCTGCGGCCTCGGCGATGCGCATGGCGCACCACATGCTGTCGGTCCGCGCGCTGGCGTCGGGCTGGGGCGAGCTGGCGGCGTCGGCCATCACGTACCCGGGCACGCTCGGCAACGACTCATTCAGCGTCAGCAACGGCGCCGTCAACCACTTCGTTGAGGGCATGCCCCTCGTCGCCGCCGACTCGCTGCACGCCGACGCGCTCCGCTCGGCGACGGCCGCGCTGGTGACGACGGTCGACTACGACACCAGTCAGATCGAGACGAGCGTCGCCGATCTGGGTGTGACCCTCGGGTGGGTGACGGGCGACTTCGTGTTCCTGGCCGGCGACCGCGAGAACAGCGGCACCCCGTCGCGCGTCTGCGCCGTCGGGCTGCGGACCTGGCTCCCCCAGGTGCGGCCGATCACCGACACGGCGATCCTCACCGTCGAGGGGACGCTGCGCACCGGCAACAGCCGGGCGTTCGGCAACTTCACCGACGGATCGGCGATGGACGACATCGACGCCATCGAAAAGAACCTCGCCGCGTGCGTGATCATCGGCAACGCGACCGACCTGACCCACTACTGCAGTTACAAGCGGTGGTCCGCGATGTCCATCGCGCTCGGCAGCGATCGGCGCTTCGACTCCAGCGCGAACGGCGAGGGCGGCTTCCTGCGCCTGAACGTCAACGCCATCGAGGTGAAGGTCGAGATCAAGGTCGACCGCAACTGCGAGGATGACGTCGGCTACTCGCTGTCCAAGGGCGCCTTTGAGAACGTCGGCGCTGGCGAGACGCCCCACGTGCAGATGGAAGGCGACGGCCAGTGGGTGCGCGTCTCCGACGACAACAGCTCTGAGCTGCGCATCTACGCGGTGCACGCCTTCACGATGCAGGATCCCGCCGCGTGCGGCGTCGTCCTGTTCGCGGCCCTGACCTGATAGGAGCGTCATGACCCGTCGCAGCTACAACCTCGAGACGCTCAACCCGAAGCTGCTGCTCATCGGTGGCAGCTTCACGATCGGTGCGTCCGGTGCCATCTCGGCGCAGGACGGCGCGAAGCTGTCCGGCGGCACGGTCACACAGACGGCCAGTGAGGACGGGCGGTACGCCGTCGCGCTCGACCGCACCTACAAGCGCGTCCGGCCGCTCGCGCCGCTCATGATCGGGCCGGACGACAGCGCGTTTCCGACGACGACCGGCAGCGATCCACAGGCGCGGTTGCTGACGACGTCCGGGTTCTCGATCCAGTTCAAGCGCACCGACACGCAGGCGGATACCGACCCCGCGTCGGGCACCGTCTGCACGTGGGCGGCGCTCGTCGCCAAGGTCTGATCGTGGCGCTGGGACCCGAATACGCCCGCAACCTCGCCCGGAAGGCCCCCAAGCCCGACATGATGGAGGCCATGGAGGCGCTGGACGCCGAGCCCGACGTCGAGGCGCCCGACGAGGACGCCGACGAGGCGCAACTGCAGTCGGCCTACGCGGACTTCGCGCAGGCGGCGGGCATCAAGGCGTCACCAACGACGCTGCGCGCGCTGCAGGAGATCATCCGCCTGACGAAGTAGGCCCGCGATGAGTGTTACGACCGAACAACTCATCGTGCTCGCGAAGGAAGGCGCCGACCTCACCAACGTCGCGGACTACGTCACCAACCCGACGTGGCTGTCGTGGCTGCAAAACGGCGTCAACGAGCTGCATCGGTTCGTTACGAACAAGTTCAAGAAGACGTACTACCGCACGTACGACTTCACGCTCGCCGCGGGCGAATCCCAGGTCACGCTGCCGACGAACTTCTGGCGCCTGTCGGGGCTGGACATCGACGCCGACACGCCCCGGCGCCGCGAGGTGCGGCCGTTCAACTTCGCCGAGCGCAACCGCTACCGACAGAACAGCACCCGCGACCTGTCGACGTTCGCGAACGATCGGTTCTACAACCTGGTCGGGTCGTCGATTCTCAAGATCCAAGCCGAGGAGCAGGCGAGCGGCAACTACCGGCTCTACTACACGCCGAAGCCGCGCACGCTCCTGCTGGTGCGGTCGATCGTGATGGACTTCGGCGACGACACGTCGGACGGCGCGGGCGCGCTGCACTTCGACTCGGACACGTCGTTCACAGCCGCCGACGTGGGCAACATTCTAACGCTCGACGCATGCACCGATCCAGTCAACGACGGGGACTATGAAATTCTCACCGTTGTTGGGCCCGGCGACATCACCGTGACCCCCGCGCCGCCAGTCGGCGTGTTCGCAGCCCTCACGACGGCCACGGTGTCCACGCCGCTCGACGCCGAGCTCGAACCGTACAGCGAATACGTGTGGCTGACCGCCGCGATCAAGTCGCTGACCAAAGAAGAGAGCTACGCGCAGGCGAAGGAGCTGAAGGAGCAGCGCAACCTGATTCGGCTCGACCTGCTTGAGGCGCTGGAGACCGACAGCGGTGGCCCGGCGACGGTTATCGACACAGACGGCGACGACATCGGTGATTGGTGATCCCCTTCGACGTCGAGCAGCAGGACACGGGCAGCGCGGTGCTCAATCGCATCTTGGCGCGGCTGCGCACAACGCTCGGGTCGCTCACGCAGGCCGTGACCAACGATCGGCTGGTCGACGTCACGTTCGCGGCCGTCGACACGGACGTGCAGGTGTTCCACGGATTGGGCTTCCCGCCCGTGTCGTGGGAGGTGATCGACCGCGACGCCGCCGTGACCGTCTGGCGCTCGACGACGGTCAACCCGCGCCCGCGTGACACGATCATCCTGCGCGCCTCGGCCGCGCCGCTGACCGTCAGGATACGGTTTAACGGCCAGCAGGGCCCGAGGCCGTTTCCGCCCTCTGACATCCCGTTCACGGGAGGGCCGAGCGGCACGCCAAGCGCCCTGGCGCGCTACTGGTTGTCGATCGCAGACGCGTCCCTGCCGAACGCCGTGGACCTGGGAGCGCTCGGCGACGGCATCCTGTACCAGACCGTTGCGGCCGGAATATCCACGCCCGCGATCGTTGCGATCGGTGGCGGCCTGAGCTTCACGGGTGGCACGCTGTCGGTGCCGTCGGTGGCAGCGCGATTCTGGGTGTCCGAGGCGAGCGCGGACCTGGCGAACGAGGTGAACCTCGGCGCGCTGGGCAACGGCACGCTGCAGCAGACGGTGGCGGCGGGCGTGTCGACGCCGACGGCGTTCGCCGGCACGACCGGGTCGATTCCGTTCTACGCAGCAAGCAGCCAGCTCGCGCAGGACAACACCAATCTGTTTTGGAACGACACCACCAATGCGCTGACGCTGGGCGGTGACGTGCTGATGCCAAGGCTGGGCAATCAGAGCATCGACAAGTCGGGGAGCGGCGCCCTGTTCATCGGCACGTCAAGCGCGACGTCGCTCAGCCTCTACACGAACGGGACCGTGCGCCTCGACATCGACAACGCCGGGAAACTGGTTTTCGGCTCGACGTCCACGATGTTTTTCGACGAGGCGACCAGCGTCCTGTCGATCGGCAACGCCGCGCCCAGCAGCTTCATCGGGGTTCAGTACAACAGGAGCACCAACGGTGGCGTCGTGTTCGGGTTCTCGAATCCGAACACGGGAGGCGTCGCCTACACATCGTTCTCGCTCGGGAATGATGCGGGTTTCACTGTTGGGTTTTCGACTGCGCTGTTCTCGACGGGCTCGGCGTACGGATCCCCTTACGGTCCTGGGATCGTGTGCCTTGAGAAATTCGGCAACAGCAGCAACATGCACTTCTGGATCGACCAGAACGTCGGCGACTTCGTGTGGTTCACGAAGGCGATTTTTCCAAACGCGCCCGAGCGCATGCGCATCACCACCGGCGGCGTGGTGTCCATCAACGACCTGGGTGCCGCCGGGACCGGGCGACTCGTACAGGCTGCTGTTACGACGGGTATCCTGTCGATCGCCTCGGCGTCAGATGTTGCCGGGGCGATCGCCTGGCCCCCGGCCGCGACCGTCCTTGTCAGCACCGGAACGAGCACGGCGCCGACGGGGGTCGCGGCGTTCTCATACGACACCGGCGCCCAGCACTTGATCTTGGGCGAGGACGTACAGCAGTCGTGGCACAACCTCGGGGAGATCGGCGACACCACGTACGAGCGCGTCCGCGCCCTATGGTCGTCGAACACGTGGGTGCTGGTCAGCGAATCCAGCGGCGGAACAGTACGCGACATAGCGATCGAGGCTGATACGGCGACGCTAACCTTGAACGGAGCGACCGCGCGGCTGACATCTGCGGCGGCGACGGTCGGCGTTTTTGTGTCGTCGCTCGCGGTGGCCGTCGCGGCCCCGGTAATCCGGGCCAGTGCGGCGGGGGCGACCTTGAACGCGATCAGCGTTTCCGGCAGCACCGTGTCCATCACTGGGAGCACGAACATCACGACGGCCGCGGGGTTCAACTATGTGAACGTTGCTGCTCCGACCTACAGCGGAACCGGCGGGGCGAAGACGATAACAAATGCGGTGACAGTCGCGATCGTGGGGCCGCCGGTTGCCGCCGGCGACGTGACGATTACTACGGCGATCACATTCTGGGTTCAGGCAGGGAGAACGCGCCTGGACGGACACGCAACGGTCGCCGGGTCCGGTAGCGACCTGGGGTTTTTCGGTTTCAACGGCGCACCAATGGCGACGGTCACGGGTAGCCGAGGAGGAAACGCCGCGCTCGCGAGCCTGCTGACGGCGCTGGCCGGGTATAACCTGCTCACCGACAGCTCGACAGCGTAGGAGGAACCGATGGCACTCACACCGCAGAACCTGCTCAAGGCGCGGAACGTTCGCGTCGCCGCTGGATACGACGATTCGATCGGCCTCACCCTGCACGTGGTCGACGGCCCGCTGTGGCGCGCGGCGTACGGGGACGCATCGGCGGGCACGCCGCTCGTACCGCCGTCGATCGTATCCGTGTCTCCCGTGGGCCAGGGCGCAACCGATATCGCGGCGCTCAATGCCCTGTTCGCGGTCATGATCTCGTCAACGGCCGCGACGGCCACGTCGGAAGCGTCGCAATCAACGGCAGCCGCAGCGATTGCGGCGGCGGTCGCAGCTGCGGCGGCAGCATAGGAGAACACGATGAAGTTCGGAATCACCCGTTACGAGCAATTCGCGCTGACCTCCCACCTCGTCGGCCTGCCGTCGCCAAGCCCCGAGCACGGGCGCAAGCGGCTGCGCGCCTGGGACGAGCTGGGCGTGGCCGACCTGGCGGACAAGCTCGCGACCGCCGCGGCGGGCTTCGGCGGGGACATCCTCGTCGCCGACTGGCGCGACAAGAAGGCGCCGATCGCCATCGACCTGAACGCGGACATCCTGGAGTACGTGATCGCCGGCCTCGGGCAGCAGCTCTCCGGCATCTGGGCCGACACGCTCACGCCACTGCGCGAGCGCCTCGATCGGTTGCGCGACAAGACCTACGAACTGCCGCCGGAGCTGCGGGGGCCGTAAATGGCGCGGCCGGTAACCATTCCGCTCGCCGCGGGTCTGCAGACGGAGCTCGCCGACCAGCTGGTCCAGCCGGGCGCCACGTTGCTACTCGAGAACATGGTCCACCCGCAGACGGGCAAGGCGCGGGTGCGCTTCGGGTCTGACATCCTGTCGACGGCGACGCAGGCGACGTTGCCGGCGTCCGGAACGCTGTCGACGCCGTGGCAGATGGCGACGCTGGGCGGCTCGCTGGTGCGGTTCAACCGCGCGCCGGAGCCGCTGCACGTGTGGGCGCCGGTGCCGGAGGCGTGGGTAAGGCACGCGCAGAGCGAGGGCGGCCTGCTCAGCTACCGCCGCGGGCCGATCAAGGTCGACACGTCCCCGGTGTTTTCCGGCGCAACCGAGTCTCTATCGCGCCCGACGCTGGCCGTGTCGGAGGATACGATCGTGAGCGTCTGCCAGGCGGCGAGCGCGACGGCGTCAAACATCATCGTCACCATCATCGACCGGTCCTCGCGGCGGCCGCTGTACACGCGGCAGACCACGGCCGGCTCTATCACTCCGCGCGTTGCGATCGTCGGGACGCGCGCTGTCGTGGCGTACGAACAGGGCGGCGCGCTGCAGGTCGACGCTTACAACCTGACGACGTACACGCTGGCCGAGCAGGTCACGCTCGGCTCTCTCCTGAGCGACACACCGATCGACATTCGTGTCGGGGCGCCGGTGGCGGGCGCCAACAACGTTGGGATCTTGTACCGCACCGTTACCAGTGGTGAGCTGCGCTGCGCGGTGGTCGACGCGACGTCGCTCGCGACAAACTCGACGTTCACGCCACGCACAACGGCGGCCGCGGCAGTTGTTCCCAACCTGGCGTTCGGATGGATGCAGGACTTCGGATCGTCAGCCAAGTTCGCAATCATGATCGCCGACACCACCAACGGCCTGCGCACGCTGTGGGACCTACCGGCCCCGACCGCTGGCAACTCCGACGCGGTGGCGACACACGTGCTCGACGCCGCCGCGACCGCCGCGCCGGCAGTGGGGACCGCCGGCATCCGCAACCTCATCGGCACGACCACCAGCAGCCTGGCGACGGGCCTCTACCGCGTGCTGTACGAGATGACCGCGCCGAGCCTGCCGACGCAGGCGACGATCAAGGCGGCGGTGTGGACTGGGTCGGCGCTGCTGGCGACGCAATTTCTGTCAGTCGGCATCCGATCGAAGTTCTGGCAGCACTCGACGAACTTCTACTTTCTCGCCGGGTTCGCCGGTGCCGATCAGGAAAGCTACTTCGTGCTCGCCGTGACCAACGACCTGACGCCCGCGACGTCGACCTACCCGGCGCCGCTCGCCGTGGCGCTCCCTCGCGACGCCCGCGGCCTGACCAGCGTCGTGAACGCGGCGAGCGACGTTGGCGTGGCGCCCGACGGCGCGGTGTACATCGCCGCGGAGAGCATCGTCCGGGTAGACGAGAGCGAGAACGCCGGCACGGCGACGGGAACTGACGTCACGGTGTACGCAATCGAGACGATCCGACTGCGCCATGCCGCCGACGTCGAAACCGAAGTGGGGCGGCCGGCCGAGTTTCTGCGGTCGCTGTTCGTGCCGGGCGGCCTGCTCGGGCACTTCGACGGGGCCACATACGCATCGGCGTGCTTCCCGTACTACCCGCCGCCGCCCACCGTCCTGACCCCTCAGACGGGCGGCAACCTCGATGCGTCGGCGTCGTACTTGTACCGATTCATTTACAGCTTCGTGGACCGCAACGGGCGCAAGTGGCGATCTGCGGCGAGCGTTCAAACGGCGGCGGCCACCACGGTAACCGAGCAGTCGTTCGAGCTCACGATTGAGACGCTGCGGCTCGTCGATCGCGGCGTCTTGCTGGCGGGCACCAACGTACCCGGCGGTTTTCTGATCGAGGTTTACAGGACGCAGGCGAACGCGGCCGAGGGCTTCTTTCAGGTCGCCGTCATCGCGAACGATCCGACCAGTCACACCGTCACTCTCGTCGACAACGTCGCCGACGACGACCTCGGTGAGCAGCTCTACACCGACGGCAACGGGCTGGAAAACCAGCTACTGCCGCCGATCGCCTGGTGCGTGGAGCACCAGGGCCGGCTCGTGTGCGGCGAGTCGGGCACCGGGACGATCTGGTATTCGAACGAGGCCGACTTCACGAGCGGGCTCATCTTCAACGAGACGACGACATTCGACGTCGGCGATCCGACCGACCCGACGACGGGCGGCGCGGTGTTCAACGAGCAGCTGTTCGTGTTCAAGGCCGGAAAGTCCTACATCGTCGGCGGCCAGGGCGCGAATGCGCTGGGCCAAGGGCAGACGTACTTTCCGCGCCTCATCGACGGCGGCGTGGGTTGCGAGAATCCGCAGTCAATCGCCGTGGCCGACGGCGGCGTGTGGTTCAAGTCGTCGGGCGAGCGCGCCGGAATCCACCGCACCGCTGGCGGCTCGGCCGAATACGTCGGGCAGGGCGTGCACGCGCACGACAGCCTGACCGTCACGTCGGCGGTCGTGGTGAAGGACGCGACGGAGATCAGGTTCTACACCGACGTCGGCACCACGCCCGTGTGGAACTGGACCACGAAGCTGTGGGGAACGAACACGGTGCAGCCGTGCCTGTCGGCGACGACTGGCTATGCCGAGGCCGATGGCGTCGTGTACGCGCGCGCCACCGACGGTTACGTCATGGCCGAGTCGACGACGCGGCATCAGGAGGGGCTCGCCGCGTACACCGGGAAGATCCGCTCGCCCTGGTACCAGGCCGGCGGCCTGGCGGGCTGGCAGCGCATCAGGCGGCTGCAGGGCGTCGGCGACGGCGGCGCAGCGCATACCGCCACTGTGCGGCTGTACAAGGACATGGCGACGTCGCCGTTTCAATCGGCCGAGCTGCCGTTCGACGGGACAGCACAGCGGTGGAACTGGGAGATGCGGCCGGCGCAGCAGAAGGCGAGTGCGACGATGATCGAAGTCGAGATCGGACCGCCCGCATCGACGGCGATCGTGGTCGATGTCGATGATGAGTACCTGGGCGGCTCCGAGTGGTCGTTCGTCAACGGCGCGTTTACGTCGGGCCACGTCGGCGGGACGCTGGTGATCGCCGGAACGCCGGGCGGCGACTACGACGGCACCTACCAGATCACGGCGGTCGCCAGCGCCACCGACGTAACATTGTCGCCCGATCCAGCAGGCTCCTCAGGGGTCATCGACGCGACGGAGATCACCCTGACGCTGCCGCAGACCGCCGGCCCCGACATCATCGGCGTGGCCCTGATCCCCGTGTCCAAGGAGGGCATGGACAAGGTGCCGTCGAGCAGGCGCGTCACGTGACGCCGGTGCACTGGTGAGCCCATGGCGACGGTAACCAGCGGAACCCCACGAGCGACGTCCCCGGGCCAGACCGGCACGTCGTTCGTGGGCACACCATCGGCCGGCGTGTCGCGCCGCCGCGGCACCGGCATCGAGGAGGCGCTCGGCATCTCCCCCGATGAGGCGGCGGTTCGGCAGCAGCAAACCGGCGTGTCGACGGGCGGCTCCGGGTACGTGTCGGGACAGGTGGCGCCAGCCGGTCAAATGATGGCCGCGCTCGGCGTCCCACCGCCCTCTACCGGCGCGGGCGCGCAAGCCGGCACCACGGTCGGCACGCAGGTAGGCGGCGCCGTAGCGCCGTCCACGGCGACGGAGACGGCACTCGCCGGGCGAACCAACAACAACGTTGGGATGGCGCCGCCGATGCAGCGCCCCCCCGGTCCCGCAGATCAATTTCAACGCACCAACAACAACGCTCCGCCGCCCGCAGGCGGCACCACAACGACACAGTCGGCGCTCACGACCGGCGCGACCGCGCCGCCCGGCGACACAACGACGCGTACCGGGGCGATCACAGGCAACACCGGCGCGCCCCTGGCGGCAAATACTACGGGAACCACAAGGGGAGAGGCCATTGCCCCAACTGGGGGGAGCGCGTCGCCGACCGTTCGGGTGCTGAACGAAATAGAGCCCGGCCTCGGAGACTCAGTGGACATCGGGTCCAAGTTTCTCAGTCCCATGCTCGGCGACCTGTCGCCCGCGCTGAATTCGCAGCGGGCCGCGTTCGGTCTGGGCGACGACCTCTCGACCGAGCGGTACAACTACCGCCCCGGCGAGGCAGCGGCGCAGGAGCGGGTTGCCCTCGACAAGGCCCAGTCCGACGAGCTGCGCGCGCGCCAGATGCAGCAGCTCGACGCCCTGGGTGCTGCGGCTGCCGGCACGGTGCCCAGCGCTGCGGAACTGCAGCTTCAGAAGCAGTCGGGCAAGAACATCGCCGCCACCCTCGGTCAGGCCCGCGCGCTGGGTGGGCGGTCGGCAGGCGGCGCCGCGCGCGCCGGCACGCTGGCGAGCGCCGACATCCTCGCCAACACGAACCTCGACGCGGCCGCCACGCGAGCGGCCGAGCAGGACCGGGCCCGGGCGCTACTGGCGCAGACGAACCAGGGCATCCGCGGCCAGGACGTGGACGTTGCGTCGCAGGACGCGCGCCTCGCCCAGGAAGCGAACGCCAACAACCTGCGGTCCCAGCTCGAACAGAACGAGCTCGCCGAGCGGCACCGGCAGATGTTGCTTCAGCAGCAGATGGCGGCGCTGGGCATCGGCGCCGGCGCCGGGAACGCGGCGGTTACGGGGGGGATCGCGAACGCCGCTGCGGACAACAAGTTCAAGGCCGGCATTCTCGAAACTGCCGGCTCAGTGGTCGGCCTGTAGCTACAACGTGTGCACGGGCATCAGCGTGAAGCCGCCCGCGTCGTCGAAACAGCCGAACGTGCCGACGAACGAGCCGCCTCCTGAGGTGAGTCGCTCCAACACAACGATGCCGGACGAATCCTGAAGCCGCAGCGTGCCGCTGCCGGTGATCTCCCATGACACCGTGGCCGTGTCGCGCAGCCAATTGCACGACGCGCGGTCCATGTGCAGCGTGAGCCGATCGCCGTTGATCTCGTACGTGCCGTTAGCCTCCTGAAGGCCGATGGTGCCGTCGGTGAGTGAGCACAGGAGGAGGTCGCGGTAGCCGCCGCCCTGAAACGCCAGGCCCGCCGCGCAGGCCGTCGACAACTCGACCGCCCACGCCGTACCGTCGAGCGGGTCGTCGTTGCTGGTCCCGCACCCGACCGCAATTGCGGTCGCAAACACCGCAATTGCGATCATTCGTGCCCGTTTCATGCATCAAGCGTCTCACCGCGTCGTTTGGCGCGCAAGCTGACCGGGTGTGCAGGCCCTGGGATGCCGCCGACATGGCGTGACGTTGGTGCACAGGTGACGCCATGGCCGACCCCGATCTGCTCGACGAGACCGAAGAGGACCTCGACCTGATCCGCGACGTCGGGACCCCGATCGAGCAGTCGGGCCTCGGTCCGGTGCCCAGCGACCTCGACGAGATCGCCCCTGACGTTGCGCCAGACCTCGCAGCAGCCCCGGAAGAGGCGCCGGTGGCACCGGACGTCACCACGGGCCTCCCGCCCGTCCAGGGCACGCCTGCGGCCGCTGCGAACGCCGCCGAGGCCGAGGCGCTGGCGAAGCGACAGGGCGAGGAGGACATCGAGCGGCGGCGCATCGAGGCCGAGACAGCCCGCCGCAGCGCCGAGGCAGCGCGGGAGGCCGACGAGGATGCACGCCTTTCGCAGGCCGACTACCTGCAGCGCCGCCAGGCCGCGGAGCAGGACCTCGACGCCAAGACGAAGGCGTACGAGACGACGAAGCTGGTTGACCCGCGCACCAAGAACAAGGGCAAGGCCGTCCTGTCGGTCATCTTCGGCGGCCTCGGCGCGGCGTTCCGGTCGGCCGGTGGCGGCGACTCCAGCAACCACGCGCTCACCAACCTACAGAAGCAGTGGCACGACGACACGGAGCTGCAGAAGGCCAACATCGCGGCGCTCAAGGACAGCGCTGTGCAGGCGCGCACGCGGCTCGGCGACGTCGAAGAGGGGCGCAACAGGATGCGACGCGACGCCGATGCGCGGCTCGCCTCCAAATACAACCTGGCGCTGCGGCAGGGGGAGCAGCAGCTCAAGGACCGCGGCGTGTCGCAGGCGGAGATCGACGCCGACGCGCGCATCCTGAAGCTCCGCGAGGGGCAGGCCGCGGCGCGCGCCAAGGCGCTGCAGGCTGAGGATCAGCACGCGCTGCAACAGGCGCGGATCGAGCAGATGAAGCGCAAGGGCGGCACGCCCGGCGACCTGCAGACGGCGCAGATCCGCGTGATGAACGCGCGGGCGGCGGTGCTCGAGCGCAAGGGGAAGGGCGGCGGTGCGGGCGGTGGCGGCGGGAAGGCCAGTGGCGGTGTTGGCGGCGCAGACGTCGCGCAGCATCTGATCGACAATCCCGGCGACATTCCGGGGGCGAAACGCCTTGCCGCATCAAAGGGAGTCGGTTCAAAGGAATTCGACAAGATTGTCGCGCAAACGAAGGGGACCGAGTCTCAGAACAAGTCGGCCGAGCAGGGCCGCGCCGGCATCCGAGCAGTCGAGTCGCTGGAGAAATCCAAGTACGTCCCGACCGAGGCGGACACTGCGCGCTGGCTGCAGAATCAGGCCGAGGTTTTTGCGGCCGCGACGCCCCAGGGGGGCGGGGCGCTTGGCATCATCAACGCCAAGGTAGCTGGCGGCATGCGATCGGTCGGACTCGCGGCAAAGAGCGAGGTCGAGGGCCTGTCGCCCGAGGGGCAGAAATACTTCGCCGACGTGCGCCGCTTGATGGAGCCGCTGGGGCGCGCGAAGTCGGGCGCGGCGATCAGCGCGTCCGAATGGACGAACTTTTTCAACCAGTACGGCCCGCAGTCGTCCGGCGGCTACGCAGCGGCTCGACAGGAATTGCAGGACCTCCTGAAGCTGTCGGGCGTTGCAGGTCGCTCGCTTGGCGCAACGGGCGGGACGCCGGCGAAAGCGAAGTCCACCGCGCCCTCGAAAGAGCAGGATAGCGAGGCGGTCAACTGGGCCAAGAAGAACCTCGGCGACCCGCGCGCGCGCGCCATTCTGAAGGTCAATGGGGCCCTTTAGGTGGCGTTCGATCCGGACAGCTATCTGGCGGCGAAGCAGGGGGGCGAGGCGACGGGCGGCGGCTTTGATCCAGACGCCTACCTCAAGTCCAAGGGCGCGCCGGCGCCGGCGGCTCGGCTCGCGTCCACGGATGCGGGACCCGAGGCGCGCCGCGCGGCATCGCTGCGCCCGCCCGGGCCGCGCCCGCTGACCGCCGAACAGGCGGGGACCATGTCCGGACCGCAGACCGAGGCAATCACGCGCGTCGGTCCGGCCGCCATCCTACCGGGTCAGTCGTTCGAGGCGCAGCGAGAGGCGCTGAGCGTCTCCGAGCAGCCCGCCGCGGACGAATCGTTCGAGAACTTCGCCTTCATGGCGTCGATGATCCCCGCCGGCGCCGCTGGCAAAATCGCGGGCGGTGCAGCCGGCAGCCTGGCGGGCAAGGTGCTGCCGCGGGCGGTCGCGCCCGCGCTCGTCCCGGTCGCATCTGGCGCCGCCGCCGGCGCGGCCGCAAGCAAGACGATGGGCGGCGACGCCACCACGGGCGCGCTGCTGGGAGGCGCGTTCGGCGCTCTGCCCGGCGTGGCGAACGTGGTGGCGGGCGGCGCGAAGCGGGCAGTCGGCGACATCACGCGCGGCGCGCGCAAGGCCCCGGCGCGGCTCACCAACGAGGTCAAGTTCAAGGCCGGCGAAGAGGGAGCCACCCTGGCCGAGGTGTTGACCGAGATCCCCGTCGCCCGGCGCGCGGTCACCGTGAAGGCCAAGACGAACCCGGCGGCCGCGGCGAAGGATCTGGACGGCGTGATCAACAAGGCGGTCGACGCCAACGACGCGGCGTACGCGGCGATGCAGCGCCAGCACGGCGGTGTCCCGTTACAACCGATCGCCGAGAAACTCGCGGGCCTCGAAGAACGCTTGAACCTGCAAGGCCGCGGCGTGGCGGCCGACGCCGTCAACCGCGTCAGGACCGACCTGCTCAAGCGATACGGCTCAAGCCCGGAGGGCCTGGAAACCGCGAAGCTGACGGCGCAGCAGATTCGCAACATCCGGAACGACATGGGCACCGTGGCCGACCCGGCGCGGACCATCAAGCCGAACACGCGACGCCAGGCGCTCGGGAAGATCTACCAAGTCCTCAACCAGGAGATCGACGACGTGGCCGCCAATACGAGCGGCGTGAAGCTCGACGAATTCAAGCAGCGCAACCGGCAGATCTCGACGCTCATACCCGTTCGCGACGCCCTGAAGCATCGAGCCGAGGCCGAGGCCGAGATGAGCTTGGGCGCGAAGATCAAGCGCATCCCCGGCGACGTCGTACGCCGCGGCGCGCGCGAACTGGACGATACGCTGTCCGTCGTCGAGGGAACGGACGTTGTGCGCCCGGTGTCGGCGGCGAATGCTCAGCGCGAACGATTCCCCGGCCAGGTCGAAATGGGCAACATCGACCTCACGAACCGGCCGCACGTCAAGAACGCCGACGGTTCGACCAGCACGATCAGGTCGCTGGGCGTCAACATCGACGGCAAGGAGGTGCTGATCCCGACGGTCAGCGACGACGGCCGCATCATGACAGACGACGAGGCCGTCGAGCAGTACAAGCGTACCGGCCGCCACCTCGGCAAGTTCAAGAGCGTCGAGGCGTCAAATGCGGCGGCGCGGGCACTGCACGAAGAACAGGCGCAGATGTTGGGTGAATCGTGATCGCCCCCGAGCCCGAAGGCCTCCCCGGCGAGGCGATCGTCGCCGCGCTCGGCCTCGACGCCATCCTCCGCGGCGATCCGAGCTTCACCGTCGAGCGGCAGAACGACGCTGCCAGCTTCACGAAGCGCGCCCGCGCGCTGCTGCTCAAGGCGCTGGCGGTCCGCGAGCCCGAGCCTGACGACGAGGAAGAGCCCGACTTCGACTATCAGACCGTGTCGGACCTCCTGCGCGACGTCGGTGAGGAACAGAACGCGGCCCTGTTCGACGCGCTACCCGACGACATTCAGGATGCGGTGCTGGCCGCCGCGACCACCGCGATCGAGTATCTGCAGAACGCCCAGCCCCGGCGCGTGACCAAGACGACGGCGCGCCTCGAGGTGTCGCCGCCGGAGCCGTACGAGCTCGACCGGTTCGTGCGGGCGTGGCGCGTCGCTGTCGACCCGCTGTCGGCGGTCAAGGCGATGACCGTGGGCGCCCTGGACATGGTCATGGTCGGCGCGCTGGCGGCGGCCTACCCAGCGATCTACGAGCTGCTGGCGGGCGAGGGCGGGCTGCTCGACGACGCCATCGCCACGATGAAGGGCCGCCGCGGCGAGAAGTGGGACGTCACCGACGACCAGGACCGGCAGATCAAGATCCTCCTACAGGAGGACCCGATCGACCTGGACCTGGCCAACGATTTCGCCGACCTGGCCCCGCCACAGCAGGCCCCGCCGGGCAAGCAAAGCAGCCGGTCCATCAAGCCCACCGACGAGCTGTTGCCGTCGCAGAAGTCGGCCGCGTGACGCTGGTGCATTGACGAGGGCATAGGAGCGCCATGTCAAACCGAAACCGAGAGCACAAGCCGGACTACATCGACGTCGCCGGGGGCGCCGCGGACGTCGTCGGGACGTGGCTGAACGTCGAGGGGGTCGACAACCTGTCGTTTCACGTCCAGTGGGCCTCGGCCGATGCCATCGGCGTGTTCAAGATCGAGGCGAGCAACGCCGGGCCGGTCGTGGACGCGAGCACCCGTCAGGAGCAGCCGGCGGCCGTGCCCGCCGCGGCTCTGATCTACACCGAGGCGACCACCAACCCGGCCAGCAACAACGGGACGCACATCATCACGCTCGCCGACCGCGCCGAACGCTGGGTGCGCTTCTGGTACGACCGAACGAGCGGCACGCTGACGGCGCTCGACGTCGCGTTCGCAGGGAAGGGGCTCTGACATGGCACTCGATCTGCCCGTTGGCGAAAACGTCTCCGTTCCGCCGACAGACACCAAACGCCTGATCGTCGACGGCGATGGTTCGGCGAAGCTGCTGAGCGCAGACGGCTCGCGTGAGAACCTGGTGATCCCGGCGACGACGCTGGTGCCGGGGACGATGAGCATCGACGCTCTGGCGTTCATCCCGAAGTTTCACGCAACGGACCTCACGGATGCAACGGTGGCGATTGCCCCGGGGACGCTCACGATCGCAGCCGCCAGGCTCCCCGTGGGCACGTTGACGGCAAATCGCGAGCTGACACTTGAGACGACGAACGCTGTTGCCGGTGACACGATGTTCGTCCTGGTACAGGACCTGTCGGCCTTCACGTACATCATCAGAAACGGAGTGGGTGGCCTGCTCGCCACGCACGGCCCGAACGCGACGCGAGCGAAGCTGTACAGTCTGTTTCTCTCGGCCGGGCAGTGGATATTTTCTCAGGCCTGGTACGTCAACTGACGCACTGACGGTCCGTTATGACCGACGAGGACAAAACCGGCCGGCACAACTGGGCGAGCAAGGTCCCGTTGATGACGTTGCTCGCGATCGTCTTCGCGGCCGGCGGACTGCTCGTTAAACAGCAGTTCGTCGAGGTGAAGGTCGACAAGATGATCGACAAGTGGGATCGCTACGCGGCCGCGAGCGAAGCTCGGCATCGCGCGATGGAGGACTGGCGGATCGTCGTCGAGACGAAAGAGGCGGCCGCGCAGAGAGCCGCTCGCGAACAGGAACGCAGCGAAAGGAAGAAACAACGATGAATTGGCTGTACAAAGGTCTGATGCTCGCGAGCCTGGTGGGCGGCGCGCTGGTGACGGGCGGGATTCTCCCCGTGGCCTGGGGCGTGGTGGCGGCAGCGCTCGGAACGGGAGCGGGGCTGTTCCACGAGAAGCCGGGATCCGCCCCGCCGGGCGATGTCAAATGATCGCGCCTCCGAACTCGACGTCAAACGCGAGCTCTTCCGGGAGTGCGCGGAAAAGGCTGAGGCGCTTGCTCGCGCGTTCCGTGCAGCTGATGCCGCGTTTCCACAGCTTTCACGAGACGCTGCAAGGATTGTTGAACGCCAACTGTACGACCTCACTCAACACGCCGTCGCCGTCATCGGAACAGCCGGTTCCGGCGATAGCGTGATTGACGACGCGGAGGAAAGGACCCCCGTCGTGTCACCCGAGCGTCTATTCCACGGCGGCGACCTGACGAACGGCGCGGTCATCTGCGCGACCGCGTTCCTCGGGACGAAAGAGACGTCGCCGAATTCAGGTCCCGTCATCGACGAGATGCTGGCGGGCGTCGGCTTGGGGCCGGGGCATCCATGGTGCGCCGCCTTCGTGCACCACTGCTTTCAGGCGGCGGCGAACGCACTGGAGATGCTCAACCCGTGCCCGCGAACGGCCGGCGTGCTCAAGATGTGGGAGCAGGCGCCCGACGCCGCGAAGGTCGACAGGCCGGTGCGCGGCGCGATCATCGTCATGGACCACGGCAAGGGGAAGGGGCACTGCGGGATTGTCGAAGAGGTGAACGGCGGCGGGCTACTGGAAACGATCGAGGGCAATTCCGACCGCCGCGGCTCGCGCACCGGCGGCTCCGTCGTGCGCCACATCTGGCGGCCCGAGGACGGCGCGCGCGGAACGCTGGTCGGGTACATCGACCTGGCGCTGGTGCCGCTCGTGTCGCGCAAGCCGGCGGCTACGTAGCCGGTAGCAGCTCTATCTCAACCCGCGGTCGCTTGCGGTCGAGCGCCAGCCGCGACCCGTCCACCGACACGATCAGCTTGTCGTCGCTGACCACGCCCGCGCGTTCGAGCGCGTCGCTGATAGCCGACAAGAAATTTAACAAGTCACCGACGGCCCGGTCGCGGTAGACCGTCGCGGCCATGCTCACCGGCCCGCAGTAGTACGGCAGCACCACGACGGGAAGGTCCGACGGTGCGCGGTGCAGTTGCGACCGCAGCTGCAGCAGGGCGTCATCCTCCCACTTCATCGCGGCCCGCGACTGGATCAGGCGAGACCGTGTACCGGACTTCACGATCCGCATGCTATTTTTTTTCGTTCGAGGCGGCCCCTCGATCGTGAACCTCACGCGCCCGCTCCGGGCAACGCGCCGCGGTTGTACGCGAGCAGCTCCAGCATGTCGGGAAAGGCGTCGAGCACGAATAGGCCGCGCATCCAAGCAGCCAGCTCGGCGACGATGCGCTGCGGGCCAACGATCGCGCGGTCGAGTTCGCTTACGAAGTAGCTCGTCGACCCGTGGCACAGCGCGGTCAGGCGGATGTGCCTGTCGTACCAGTCGCCGCCATCGTTGAATATCTCCGGACGCTTTCCGCACGCTGGGCACCGCGAACGAGTCTCGACGACACGTAGGACCACCGCGTGCAGCGCAGACTTGCTCACGCGGTTCACGCGACCCCCGCCGCCCGCGCCCGGAACTTCGCGCTCTTGCGAAACGCGTCCCGCCGGGCGATGCACGGACCGCAGGTCACGTTCCGGTCGTAGATCGTGACCTCGATGCCCGGGTTCCGCATCCGGATCAGCCCGCACGACGTGTAGCCGTAGCGAACCAGCTTGTGCGTGGTAGGTTGCGCCGGTGCGAGCCGAACATCCGCTGATCGTGGCGCTGGTCGAGGCGTGGGCGCACCGGGCGGGACTGCCGGCACCGACAGTGTGGGCATGGATCGATCGGCGCGAAGCTCCAACGCCAGAGGCGCGCGCGGCGATCGTGGACGCGTTCTACCCGCTGGTCCGGCCGGATTCGTTCTTGCCATCGCCAGGACAGAATGACACAATCGACACGATGAACGCAAGCACCGTCGAGGCGCCACGTCGCGGCAGGCCCATGGACCAGCGCAAACATCCGTTCGTTGTCGCCCTGCTGCGCCATCGGGTCACGATCGCCGAGGTGGCGCGCGACCTGAAACGTGGCGATTCGACGGTCAAGAGCTGGTACAAGCCGAAGGGCGACCCCGCCGGTCGGCCCATCCCGCGCGCCGCCGCCGAGGCGCTGCGCAAGCGGTTCGGCGTGCCGCTGTCCGCCTGGGCCCGCATCGCCGACTGATTCTCACGGCCCCGGAAGCCCACCGGCGCAAGCCCGACGAATAGCGAGGGATGTACACGTCGGGGGCCGTGTCTTTTGTTGTTGACGGCGAAGCTTATGTGTCTTAATCTCAGTCCCATGCTCAACAACGACGAATCCGACGGCATCCCCGAGGCCATCGACGACGAGGACGACGCGCTCCCCGGCTACGACATCACGAACGTGTTCGAGTCGATGCGCGCCCACGACGCCCGCCCCGACGACGGACGCTGCGTCGACTGCCTCGGCCGGATTCCCCGCGACGCCTCGATGTTCATCTGCGGCGATCGACTGTGCCAGGTCTGCGGCTCGAACCGGAAGGTTCGCCCGTGAAAAGCCATATGGAAACGTCGGGGGCCTCGCGCGGGGTAAGGAGGTCGCCGGAGTACGAGGCGTGGGCGGCCATGAAGACGCGCTGTTACAACCCGAGGTTTCTCGGATACGCGCGCTACGGCGGTCGCGGGATCACGGTCTGCGAGCGATGGCGAGGGAGCTTCGAGGCGTTCCTGTCCGACATGGGTCGCCGTCCATCGGCTGACCATTCGATCGACCGCATCGACAACGATGGCAACTACGAGCCGAGGAACTGCCGGTGGGCGACCAGGGAGGAACAGGCGCGCAACCGCGTCCAAAACATCTTCGTCACGTACCTGGGGCAGCGCATGTGCTTACTCGACGCCTGCAGGGCATCGGGCCGGTCGTACAAGGCGGTCGCGAGCCTCATCTACGCCCACGGCGGCGACCCCCAGGAGGTCTTCGACCGGCCTGTGAATCGGGTGAAGAGTCTAGCCGCCTATGGGCTCTGCGCTCCGCCGGAGATGCTGAAGAGAGATTGCGCTCGCGGGCATCTGTTCACGCCGGAGAACACGTACAACAAGCAAAACAGGCGCACGGGTAGGACTGCTCGCGTCTGCCTGGCCTGCAACCGAGAGCAGTGCCGCCAGCGACGCGCCGACAGGAAGGTCCGATGAGCCTCGCCCCCGCGCCCGACGACGTCATGGGCAAGCTCATCGTCGACGCGATCCGCGCGGCGCTTCAGGTGCGCGCCGGCCACGTGCTGACGCCCGAGATCATCGAGGACCGCTCTAGAAATGCGGCGGTCTACGTGCTCGACGCTCTGTTTTCCGACGACGACGAAACACCAACCACCGAAGGAGGCTGACCATGGACGTCCGTTCACTTTTTGATAAGGCCTATCTGTACGCCTACGACTTGCAGGGGCGCGACGTCACCGTGACGATCGCGAAGGTGACGGGCGGGACGCTCGTCGGCACCGGCGGCAAGTCGAACAAGAAACCGATCTTGTTCTTCCAGGGCGCGAAGAAGGGGCTGGCGCTCAACATCACGAACGCGCGCAGCATCGCGGCGATGTACGGCGGCTTCGACAGCGCCGGCTGGATCGGCAAGCGCGTGACGCTCTACCCGACGACGACGCAGTTCGGGTCGCAGACGGTCGAGTGCGTGCGGATTCGGCCGGGCATCCCCGGCGCGAAGGTGAAGGACACGCCGCCGCTGGACGCTCCACACGAGCGGGAGCCCGGGGCGGACGACGACGAAACGGCGGCGTCATGAAGGCGTTCGAGCGCGACGACAATGGCATCATTCACGATCGCGTGATCATCTCCGGCGCCAAGGAGCGGCCGCGCGGGAAGCTGTCGGCGCTGTTTGCCCCGGTGTACGTGGCCGTGATCGCCGGAGACGACCGCACGGACAACGTGTCGATGCAGCTCAACGCCCACGGCGTCACGACGTCGATGCTGATGACGGCCAAGAAGGCTCGTCGTCTCGGCGAACTGCTCATCGCGGCTGCCGATGACACCATGTCGCGTCGCCCGGCGCTGAAGGCCGTACCATGAGCCCCGCCGAGCAGTTGCAGCAGCTCCTCGCCGACGCGGACCGCCCGCAAGCGCCAGCAGACGAGGCGTTGCGGTTCTCGCGTCTCAAGCGCTTCTCCCAGTCCGCCGCGCACTACTTCGGCGCGGAAGGGCCGGCGGGCGGTGGCATCGACATCGGCAGCGCGGCTCACTCGCTGGTGCTGGGCGGCGTCGAGGTGATCGAATACGGATACGGGCGTCGCGCAGGGAAGATGTTCGACGCGTTCAAGGACGAGAACCCAGACGCGCTCATCCTGTCGCCCAGCGAGTATCGCAAGGCGAACGGCATGGCCGCCGCGGTAAAGGCGAACCGGCTGGCGTGTAGCGTGCTCGACGGCGAGCGCGAAAAAACCTACACGTGGCGGTTGCAAGGGCGCCTCTGTCGCGGCACGCCCGACGTGCGCGGCAGGCGTCACGTCACCGAACTGAAGACGGGCGAGACGGCCGACCCGCGCTTCTTCCCGTTCAAGGTGCGGCGGTTCTGCTACCACGGCCAGCTGGCGTGGTACAGCGACGGCGCCGTGCTGGCGGGCCTGCCCGACCCGGAGGAGCACTACGTCGTGGCGGTCGAGGCGACGGCGCCGTTCGTGGTGACGGTGTTCCGCATCGCGCCGGCGACGATCGAGCTGGGGCGGCGCCTGTGCCGTCTTTGGTTCGAGCGGCTGCTCCAGTGCGAGGCGGCGCAGGAATGGCCGGGCTACTCGCAGAGCGTCGTCGAGCTGGCGCTGCCGGATTTCGAGGACGAGGCGTTCATGGCAGCCGACGTTGATGTAGCGAGCGCGCCGGAGGAGGCGATCACATGAGCCCCATCCAAGCGATCACGTCGCGGTCGATGCCGCCGCCGCTGGTGGAGTGCCCGAACTGCCGCTATCCGTTCGAGCCGTTCATGCGCGGACAGGTCGCGCGCTTCTCCTGGTTCGGGCTGCGCAAGCGCATCTGGGCGGTGATTTGCCGCGCGTGCAAGGAAATCGTCGGCTACGAGGAGATTCCGTCATGACCGCCGTGCACACGATCGACACCGCGCGCCGCCGGTTCCGGCTCGAACGCAAGGCGGCGATCCCGACGACGCTCGACGGGTTCCGCACGTGGGCGCGCAAGACGTACACGCCGCCGGCCGCGTTCGGGAAGCTGCGCGCGTTGCTCGGCGGACGACGACGGTGAGCAACACGATCGCGGGGACCCGCTACTACTACGTGATCATCGCCCTGAGCCACGACATGGGAGAGTTCCAGTCGACCCGCGTCTACGACGAGAAGGCCGCAGAAGATCTGGTCATGAAGCTGCGCGCTGACGACCTGAACGTTTACAGAAAAGAGGCGTACTTCGAGATTCCAGGCTTCACGCCGAAGAGAATCTATCCGTGAGTAATTGGTAGGCGCGCCGGTAACGTGGCGCACGAATAGTTAGTAACAAAGCACCTCAACATCGT
>Ga0137319_1000073_pt1 | contig 40989 bp, 41 predicted proteins | sample EasRivERMZT333_2_FD_104752 | JGI IMG/M metagenome (GOLD analysis project Ga0137319, IMG submission 104752) | Soil microbial communities from meander-bound floodplain in the East River, Colorado, USA - East River MetaG ERMZT333_2 | ecosystem: Environmental > Terrestrial > Soil > Floodplain ... | reverse complement strand
TGGCGACCGCTGAGAGCCAGCTCCGTAGGAGCGGAATCTTTGTAGAAACGAACCGACCCGCAACACCGCAAGCCCCGTAGGGGCGGCATGTTCCAGCCGATGTCGCTCCTACGGAGCTTTGGGATTCTCTTGGTCTCGGAACTACAAAGATGTCGCCCCTCCGGGGCTGGACGACGTCTTCTTGGCTTATTTCAATGGCAGTGACGCTCGCCCCACGCTCGCCCTCCCTCAAATGATTTGAGCGACAAGCCCAGAATCTCCGATTCGAGCGGCCTGGACTGAACCTGCGGCAAACTCAAGGCATCAGTTTGTAGCCCACACCATGCACGGTGACCAGGTGCCTGGGATTCTCTGCGGAATCGCCCAGCTTCTTGCGCAATTGTACCATCACCTGGTCCAGAGTCCGCGTCGTGCCGTAATAGTTGTAACCCCAGACTTCGTTCAAGAGTTTGTCTCGCGACAGAACTTCTCCAGGGCGCGCCTGGAAAAGCTGCAGCAGCTTCAGTTCTTTGGCCGTCAGGTCCTCGGTTGTCTTGCCGCGTTTCAATTCGAATCTCTTGGGGTCAATCCTGGCCATTCCAATTTGGAACGGTTGGTCGCTTTCCGCGCCGGCGGAACCTTGAGTCCGGCGAAGCAGGGCGTGAATGCGCGCTACCAGTTCGCGCACGCCAAATGGCTTTGTCACGTAATCATCCGCCCCCAGATCCAGGCCGATCACCTTGTCCATCTCCTGACCTTTGGCCGTGAGCATCAGGATCGGGACGGCGACTTTCCTTGCCCGAAGCTGTTTGCAGACATCGAAGCCGCTCAGTCCGGGCAGCATGACATCCAGCACAATCAAAGACGGTTGATTTTTGCTGGCCGCTTCGATGGCCTTGTCGCCCCGGTTGCAGACGGTGACCTCGTAACCCTCGCCTCTTAGAATTTCCTCCAACCCAAGCAGAATGTGAGGGTCATCTTCCACGATCAGGATCTTAGTTTTCATTTTACCCATAGAGGCGCGGACATCTTGTCCGCCGATTGCCTCGATTCGTATTCCGCAACGTCAATTGCCATGTGCGGACGAGACGTCCGCGCTCCTGCCCGCCGGGAGCCGAAGCACGAAGCAGCTCCCGCCGCCTTCGCGCGCTTGATAAACGATCTCGCCGCCGTGCGCCCGCGCAATCTGCCGCGCCAGGGTCAGTCCCAACCCCGAACCTTGGATGCCGCTGGCCAGCGAGTCATGCGCGCGATAGAATTGCTCGAAGATCTTCTGCTCGCAACCGCGTGGCACGCCCAGACCACGGTCGAGAACTTTCAGCTCGGCCATGTCGCGATTCTGCAAGTGAACGGTGATTTCCTTCTGTTCCCCTGAATACTTCTCCGCATTGGAGATGAGATTCACCACCACCTGGGAAAGGGCATCCCGATCGCCCCGAATCGGAACCGGGCCGTCCGGCAAGTGGCTCTCCAGCCTGAACCCATTTTCTTCCAGATGGGGGCGATAGGCTTCCACGGTTTCGCGCACGATAGCACGCAGATCGCACTCTTCGAAATTGTATTTTTTTTCGCCCCGTTCCATGCGGGCGAAGTCGAGCACGTTGTTGATGAGTCGTGTCAGACGCGCTGTTTCGGCAGTGATGATCTGCAGAAAGTGCCGCTGCCGAGCCGGATCCGCCACCCGTCCTTCCGCCAGCAATTCCGAGAACATGCGGATCGAGGTGAGCGGCGTCTTGAGTTCATGGGACACGTTGCTGACAAAATCCGTCTTCTGCCGGGCGAGCGTCAATTGGCGTTTCAGGTCCACGACGATCAGCGCGCCGCCCGTACCGATGGCCACGAGCAACAACCCGATGATGAGCGTGAGCGTGAGTTTCAGGGTCTGGGCGGATTGAGTGAGCCGGGCAGGATTCTGCAAATACACCGCCGCTTCCCAATGCGGCAACGCATCGCCAATTTCCCGGCTGACGAAAGGGATTTGCCCATCCGGGCGATGACCCGCGACGGGTCTGACGTTATCATCAAGGAGTGCCACCGCAATCTCCTCCCGCAACGACTCCGGCACTTTCACCAACTGGCGCAGACCGCTGATGACCTGCGCCAAATGCAATTGCGTGCCGAAGACCAGTTGCGGGTCGCGCGCCGAGCGATACCAGATGAGCAGCTTGAGCTTGTCTTGAAGAAATCTGGCCAGGGTGCCTTCGTAAGAGTCGCCGATGAGTTGGCGGAATTCCGCTTCACCCGACGGGATTTTCGACGGCGCCTCTGCAGTTCCATCTTTGGGCGTCGGCGCAGATTTGCCCTTCGTCGCGAATATGCCTTCGCCCTTTTTGTCCACGTTTTCTTTCGAGACTTCCGGGGAAGCGCCGCCTTTCTCATCGAGTTTCGACAGGTTGATCGAGCCTTTGGGGCTGTTCCAATAAACTTCAACGGTCTCGCGATTGCAGAGAAAGCGGTCGTTCTCCAAACGGAAGCGCCGCGCCTCGGCACTTCCGAAAAGGGAGGGGGCGATCACATTGCCGTCGAGCGAAACGGCAAAGCCGACTTCGGCTAGCGGCCACGCTTGCCGGATTTGTTCGTCGAAACGACTTGCCAACTCCATCGTGGGACTGTCCGCCAGCAACGCCTCAACCTGCTGTGCAAAATCGCGCTGGCTGTCGGCCAGGAAGCTCTGCACGTCTTTGGCCAGCGCATCCGCCACACCCTGATAAAGCAGCGCCCGCTGTCGTTCGACGACGATTTGCTGGTCGCGCACCGAACGAATCGCCAGCCAGGCCAGCACGAGGCTGGGCACAAACACAGCCAGCACGAATACGAGCGCGACTTTTTTCATTGGCTCCGTTCCATCATCCGTCTTCCAAGGGATTTCGTCCAGCATCGCCGCTGCCGTTGAGCGACTGTCTCAAGCCCCATTCGGGAGGGCGAGCGTCGGGCGAGCGTCCTCGCGAGCCCAGGAATTTCAATGGAAACGTGCGCCTCGCGTGACGCTGGCCCTCCCGATTTTTGAGACAGTTTCAAAACGTCGGCGTACTGCCCGGCTACTTCTGCGCAAGCGTCTTCGCGGGTTTCTCCGATTTCGAGGCTGCTTCGAGCAGTTGCGACGAAAATCGGTTGAACTCCACACTGGACAGTTTGCTCATGAGCCGCCGCGTGGTCGGTTCGGCGAAACGTCCCAGTCCCAGCTTGCGGGTCTCCTGCACGACTTGCCCGCGAGTGGCGGTGTCCGCTTCGCTGTAACGGACGATCTGTTTCAACAAGTCCCATTCCATGGCGGGGGTGATCACTTCCGCGCGGCCCACCATGACGCGGACGACCTCTCGCGGCTGGGGATCCAGTGTCAAAGGCAGGACGCGATCCGTCCACGCGCGCGGCAGAACGTACAACACGCGCAGACCTTGCTCTTCAAACCACGAATCTCGCCAGGTATTCACCATGGCGCTGGCTTCGCGCTCATAAAGTCCTTCCTTCACCAGAGCCAGTCGCATCTGTGCGGCGATTTGATCAACCAGATCGCTTGCCGGCACGGTGCTGCGGCCTGGATCGACTTTGATGACGCGATTGGTTCCCGCCGCCAGACGATCGACATATACAAACTGGCCCGTGCCATTGCGCACGTGCAGGACGAACAGATGGCTGAGGAGTTCGGCGCCCGTGTTTCGCAGGAAAAGTTGCTGTTCGCCCTCGGCGCCCAGCGTGACTTGCAACGGAGTCGCAAAGCTGCCGACACCGCGATAGAAAAGGAGCTTTTCATGTTCGGGTTTGTCGCTGTCATTCACACGCGCCGAGACGCGCAGGAAGTCGGCGTCCGTTTCTCGCGCCGCATAATAGTGGCTGCCGGAGGCATCCCGGGGCACGAGATCCTGCATTTCGTGATGTTCTCTGGCCGGGAATATCTTCACATCGGTCCAGCGGATCAGGCTTTCGGAGATACCCTTCTTTGTGTCGATGGAGGACAGGTTGATGCCTGGCAGACCGATCTGGCTGGCCGTGTTGTCGATCGTCGTCAGCAACGGGCGCGGCTGAACCGTCGATGGGCCAATGTCGCGCGCCTGGGGGTACCATTCTGTGATCCGGCCTTGAGGAAACTTCACGGTCACGTCCACGCTCCGTTCCGTGTCGCTGTAGAAATAGATCACGGGGGTCTCCATTCGCTGCAGAGTGCGAAAGGCGCCCTTGCCGCCCAGGGCCGCCAACTGGCGCAACGGATCGCCGGAGGGCTTTTTATAGTCATAGACGAAGGAAGGCAGTTCCGCCGTGGTGAGCGGGTTCCACTCCATGAGAACTCCGTCCGCGCCTTGGACGGAGGTGAAGGTGCCCCATTCATGGGCGACGTAATCCTCCTTCGCCTCATTGGCAGCGAAGAGGTGCAGGTGCGCGGCTGTTACCAAAACAAGAGAGAATAATTTTGTTTTCATAGTTTTCATTTTCCACATGTTGCCCTGGAAGTTGTCACCCGTGGGTCAAGGCTTTGTAAAAAATGTGTGAGGCGCCGTCGCGCCGAATGAAGGCTTTTGGAAGGCCGGCCTGGACCGGCTTATTTCGGCTGGGCCGTCCCGGATTCCTCCGCCTGAGGAGGCAGATAAAAACCTGCGACTCCTCTTGCCAGGAGTGTAGCCAGACCTTGTTCGCCAAGGTTGCACAGCACGATCACGCTCAGCTTGTGATCGGGAAAGCGCTGCAGGCTCGCGCAAAAACCCGAAGTGGAACCGCTGTGTCCGATGTTCTGTAGCCCGCGATAGTCATTCAGTCGCCAGCCGAAGCCGTAAGGGTAGGTCTTCCCGTCGTTGAGGCGAACCGGTTTCCACATCTCAGCGCGGCTCGAACGTGAAAGGACTTTGTCCGTGTCGAGCGCCGCGTTCCACTTCATCAGATCCCGCGCCGTAGAGACGATTGCCCCGGCGGCGAAGACATCCGTCAAATCCGAATCGCGATTGACCAGGATTCCCTTCTCCAGTTCATACCCGCTGACACGATTGGTGATGACGGTTTTCAAGTCACGGCTTTGACAAGTGATCATGCCGAGCGGCTTGAAGATGCGTTCACTCAGGAACTGCCAGTACGACTGGCCGCTCACTTCCTCGATGATGTAACCGAGCAGATTGTATCCGGAGTTGCAGTAGGAGAAGGATTCGCCGGGCGCGAAGTCTAATGGATGCGGCGCAAGCGTCGCGATAAATTTCGGAGCGTCCAGTTCCCGCGACACCTCGAAGCCGGAGAGGCCTGTGTAATTCTTGAGGCCCGAAGTGTGAGTCAAGAGGTGGCGGATGGTGACGCTGCTCCAGGCTGCCGGGCAGCCTTGCAGATGTTTGCTGATCTTGTCATCCAATCCGAGCTTCCCCGCCTCCACGAGCATGAGAATGGCCGCGGCGGTGAATTGCTTGGTGATGGAGCCGATCTCAAACACACTCTGTTGGGTGACGGGAACATTGAGTTCGAGATTCGCCAGCCCATAGCCTTGCGCTTTGATCGTCTTGCCATCGCGAACCACCGCGAGGGTGACGCCCGGTATGCGCCGTTGCTGCATTTGGGTCTTGAGGTAGTCATCCACCGGGTCGGCCCAAAGGGAAAAGCATGTCGCCAAAATCCATCCATGAAGCAGGATGACGATCCATGTTGGGCGGCGCATAAAGATTTGTGCTGGTGCGTTCGACTCGATTGCTGCGCAAGGTTAGGGCAGCGCCCCAGCCTTGCCAAGCCGGAGCCAACCAGCAGAGGAGCGCGGACGTCCCGTCCGCACGGGGTACGGGCGTGACCCGCATTGACGGGCGGACGAGACGTCCGCGCTCCTGTCCGTTTGGCGCATTGGCTTCCAGATGCCAAGGCAATACCATTCTGTCCATGGATCCGATTGAAAGACGCCGCAGGTCCCGATCTGAAACGCAGAGGACGCAAAGATTGGCGCAGAAATTGGCAGAAAACCGAAGCCGCCTTCTCCGCCCTCCGCGAAAAACCTCCGCGTCCTCTGCGTTGAACTTCGGGTTGCGACTTCGACCCGTTCTCCTGCCATTCGACAGAATCGCCGCGGTTCGCGGCACTCTTGGACTGATGTTGATTCTGTTGCTCGTCGCAACCGACGCGGGAGGCGCTCCACGCATTCTTGATAGCAAGCGTTATCCCCTGCGGTCGGGCAGCGGACCTGAATGGCAGGAGTTCGAGGGGACGACGCCTTACGGGAGCCGTCTGGATATTCGTTTCACTGCTGAAAAGAATTCAACCGAAGGCACCCTTTTCATTCGGCAAAGCGACGTCAAGCAGGAGTGGCCGGTGGAGTTGAACGGGCGGAAGCTCGGCAAATTGTTTCTGATGGAGGCGCCGCTCGTTTATGCCATGGCAGTGCCGGCGGGAACATTGCGCGAGGGCGAAAACATCCTTTCCATTCTTCCGCCGAAGGACAACGACGACATCATGGTTGGAGAGATCCAACTCGACATGCGCCCGATTCAACACGCATTGGGTCAAGCCTTCATTGACGTGCGTGTCACCGATGCGGAGGAAGCAAAGGAACTGCCTTGCCGGCTGACGATTGCGGATCGCGAAGGCGCGCTGGCTGCCGTTTACGCCCATACGAATCGGTCTTTAGCCGTTCGCCCCGGCGTCATTTACACCGGCGATGGCAAGGCACGGTTCGGCGTGCTGCCCGGTGACTATACGCTCTACGCTTCGCGCGGATTCGAATACAGCGTCGCCACTGAAAAGGTTTCCGTCACCAACGGTCAGTCCGCTCGCGTTCAAATGCAGATTCGTCGCGAAGTGCCGACACCTGGCCTGGCGAGTTGCGACACGCACATTCATACGTTCACCCACGCCCGGCATGGTGATGCGACCATGGAAGAACGAATGGTCACGCTGGCCGCTGAAGGCATCGAATTGCCCATCTCCACCGAACACAACTTTCTGGCGGATTTCTCCGATCCCGCCAGGCGCGTTGGCGTCGATCGCTATTTGACTCCGGTCGTCGGCGCGGAGGTTACGACCCGGAGCGGCCACTTCAACGTCTTTCCAATCCAGCTCGGAAGCCGCGTGCCGGATTTTCGCATCGAACATTGGCCCAAGCTCATGGAGAATATCCGCGCCACGCCGGGAGCGCAGGTGGTGGTGCTCAATCATCCGCGCGACGTTCACACCGGCTTTCGTCCGTTCGCCGAAACAAACTTCAATGCCGTTACCGGCGAGAACCTGCGAGGCTTCGAGTTTGGCTTCGACGCCGTCGAACTAATCAATTCCGGCGCCCTGCGGACGGACTTGATGGAGGTCTATCGCGACTGGTTCGCGCTGCTGAACTATGGCTATCGCATGACAGGTGTTGGCGCCAGCGACAGCCATGATGTCAGCCGGTTCATTGTGGGACAGGGACGCACTTACATTGCGTGCAAGGATGAAAATCCGGCGGCGCTCGGCATCGCCGAAGCCTGCCAGAATCTGAAACAGGGCCGCGCGCTCGTGAGCATGGGATTACTGACCCAAATGGTGGTAGAGGATCGCTTTCATGTCGGCGACCTGGCGACCAATCTTCCGGCGGATATTCGCGTGACTGTGACCGTGCTTGGTCCGTCCTGGACCAGTGCTGACCGCGTCGAACTGTTTGCCAATGGCGTGACGATCCGGGAGCAGCGGGTCGAAGCGACCACAGCCATCGAAAAGGCGAAGGTCACCTGGACCCTCACGCGTCCTGCCCATGATGTGCATCTGGTGGCGATTGCTTCCGGACCGGGAGTGACTTCGCCGCACTGGGCGATCCCGCGTCCCTATCAGCCAAGCTCGAAACTTTGGAAACCGCGCGTCTTCGGCTCGACCAATCCCATCTGGCTCGATGCCGATGGCGATGGGAAATTCACGCCGGCGCGATCCTACGCCCGGAAGTTGATTCAGCAGAATGGCACCGATCCCGCCAGGTTGTTGCCAGCGTTGAGCACCTGCGATGAAGCGGTCGCCGCCCAGGCAGCCGGCCTTTGTCACGCGGCCGGAGAGAATATCGTTGCCGCCGGGTTCGCCGTTCCTCTTCGAACTGCCCCGGGGACGGTTCAGCGAGGATTCGCCTCATTCGCTGAAACGATTTCGAAGAAATAGAGTGATTGCCAAAAAGTAATTTCCGAAAAGGTGGGCAAACCTGCCGGTTTGCCGCAACGCCCAGCAGGGCGTCGCCCACCTTTTTGGACATTACTTTTTGCCAATCGATATAATCCGAGCGCGCTTTCACGGAACTACCCACACGCGATAAAACTTGTTGGAAACCGCTGGCGATGGATCGGTATAACTCGCCGTGGTATTCGTGGCGATGATCGTGCCGCTGAGTGCCTCAAACTCCCCGCTCGGATCGGGCGTGGCGTAAACCTGGTAACCTTTTCCCGGAACGCTGCTCCAGGTCAGCCGGCGGCCACCGTTGGTCTGGTTGACGATGCGCAGAACCGAATTCGCGTTTTGCGGGTCCGTGCCTGCCAGATACTCCTGAAGGTTGGCAGCGCTGTCGTGATCGGGGTCGCCGTCCGCGCCGTTCAGACCCGTGGAATCCATGGGATCAAGCTGATGTTGGTTTTCCCAGGAATCGGGCAGACCGTCGCCGTCGGTATCCGTCACTCCCATCAGCGTGACGCGAACCAATCGCGACGCCTCCAGATTCAAACCGTCGCCGTTAAAGGTCACTTGAATATAGTGCTGACCGGAGCTCATGCCGCTCCAGTCGTAGTGCAAGTCCCGCCTGCCACCGCCACAGGAGGCGCCCTGCAGCCGATAGAGCAGCAAGCCGCTGCTGTTGGTGCGTGGTTGAACGGCGCCATCGATCCGGATTGTAAACAGGTTGATGTCTGCCGTGATCGTATCCGAGAAGCAACTGACGATCGTATAAGCGTTGGTCCCGCTAACCGTGATGTTCTGTCCGTTGAAACTGGGCGCAAGGATCGACAGGGTCTGCGCCGGCGCCAACGTATTGACCGTGCGCGTCAGGGTCCGAAAGCTGTTTGAAAAAACAGTGCTGGTCGGTTCTTTCAAACGAACAGTGATGGTTGCGGACCCGCTGCTGGGAACCGCTTCGTAATTGAAGCGAAATTCCTGGGGCAGATTCGGATATTGTTGCGTCAGCGAGGACAGCGGCGTCACTTCCGTGGCCTTTGCGAACACAGGCACGCCATTGCTCAAGCCGTTGCCGTTGTTGAAACCGGTCGTGACATCGTCGTTGCTCGGATTGCTGTCGATGATGTTGTATTCGACTTCGACGACGGTGTCATCTGCCCGAACGACGACGCCATACTCCGTGCTGCCCAAGGTGTCGCCGTTGTTCTGCGGAAAGGCGATCAGCCCATCCGGCGGCTGCGTATCGTAGTAGAACGTTTGCAGGAACGTATTGAAGACGCTCGATTTGCCGGAGCGCGGAAGAAAAGCGCGGGCGCGCAGAATATGAAACCCCTCTGCCAGCCCCGTCGCCACTTGGTTCGTGGCGAGGTCGCTGTGCAGCCATACGTGCGCGGTTGCCGGGCTCCAGTTGGTGATGGCGAATTGCGTGAGCGCGTAACGCTTGCCGTCCTTGTATTCCTCGATGGGCGGAACCGAATTGTGATAGAGGGCAATCCTGTATTTGACCGTGGTGCCGGAAGGCTGGGCCGGAATCGTTGCCTTCCACCAATCGACCGTCGGATCGCTCTCGTCTTCACCGGCAAAGCTGCCCATAACGACCTGTGCCGTGCCGTGGTCAACTCCGTAAGCACCCTCGGGATCACTGCCGTCGATCGTGTAATAGACCTGGCAACGGTTGATGTCGAATTCATAACCCACCTTGACGTAAACATCGACCGGGGCTGACGTGGCTGTGGAAGAACGCTGTGGCACGTCGGTGAAATCTGCGATGGTCGTGTTGGCGGTGGGGTCATGATATGCCCACTCGCATGTCCCCGTCGAGTAGTCATCGCCGTAGCCGTCGCCATTGCTGACGCTGTTGGCGCCGCCGACCACGTAAAGGTAGGTCTCCGCCCCCGTGGAACGAACCGTGTTGCGAGTAATATTGCGAGCGGCGAATTTTTCGGGCCCGAAACGAAAGCGAAAATCCGTTTGCTCGTAACCAAGGAACATGTCGTTGGTCGCGCCGGGCTTGTGATCGCGGAGATCGAGCACGCCCCAGGTGAGCGTGTTGGAAGCGCCCAACCCCATCTGACTATTAAGATCCATGCCTCCGTCAAGTTTCACCAGTGCTCTCTCGTCCGAGCCATCGACTCGCACGAGAATGTCGAGCGGACTGGTATTGGTCACCACCGGGATACTGATACTGTAAGTCAGATTGCTGAAGTTGCCCCCACGCACCACGTTGCCATTGACATCCACGCTGCCGCGCATCCTGAAGGGATAAAGCGGATTGAAGTTCGGGTCGCCGTCTTTGCCGTCCTTGCGATAGACCAGCGCGCGCGGCACCGTGCGGCCATTTTGCTGAAGCACGATCACATCGGCGCCGGCCACGACGCCGGCGGCATTGGTCAGCGTCGTATCGACGCGACTGGCTTCGGGCCATTGATAAGCGTAACAAACGTATCCACCGCTGGGGATCTTGAACTCAATGGCGCCACCGCCTGAAGCCAAAGTCTGCGAACCAACATAAACCTTTCGATTCACCGGATTGGGATCGTTGGCGCTGCTTTGCGCTTCTGAGAGCACCGATGTTGCCGACCGCACCACCAACTCGGCGCACGCACGGCTGTCGCCAGGGGAATCGGCCAATTGGCGCAACCGTGAGCCGGGCGGAAACCCAACCACCAGTCCGCGTCCACGGGAGTTGACCACCGGATAGCAAGTGGAAGGCAGGCCGCTGTCGCTTTGGGCCACGCCATCGTCGAAACTGATGTCGCCAGGATTTCCGTAATTGTCGTTCATCGCGAAGAGCACGACGGTCGAATGGGGATTGTCGTAGGCGTTGGTGGTCTCGCGATAATCATAACGCTCAAACGCAACGATGTCGTTGTCGCCCCAACGCGGACGCGTGCCGCCTCGCGCCAATTGGTGATGGAGCCAGGCGACATCCGGCATTTTGTTGTCGTTGAACTGCCCCAGGTAAGGCGCATTGGCGTGGCGTGGAAAAGGCGTCCCTCCGTTCGACGGCGATTCATTGTAGCCGTCGGAATAAATCAACGGCACACCCTCGCGCATAAAATAATAAGCGTTGTGCAACTCGCGGCGAGAAGCGAAGTCGTTGTCATGGCTCTGTGCGTGCATGACGCGGATCGCGGCACTGAACCCGCCGCCATCACGCTGCTCCAAACCGGCCAGCGTGGCGCCGGGATTGCCGAGGACATTGTTCAGGTGATTGCGCAACGGATTGTCGAGCAATCTCATCCCCGCGTCAATGTACTCGCCAAAACCTGGCGGCTCGCCCAGATGTTCGCCGAACACGAGCGCGTCGTTCCGCAAGGCTTCCGCGTCGAAATTGCTATTCCGATGGTTCGAGTCAGTGAACCCATGCGTGAGATTGAACTGAAGCTGCGCGTTGCCGACGTAACCGGCGCTGTTGGTATCCTTGTCCGGCCCGCTTTGGTCGCCGAAGAAGTAACCAGGAACGTGCTTGACTGCGTCGAGCCGAAAGCCGTCGCACTTCGTCTCGTGAACCAACCAGCGAATCGAGCGGATGAGATAGGCGTTGACGTCTTCGGCGTAGAAGCTTGGGTTGGCATTGAGATCGGCCTGCGTCACGTGGCCAAAGCCCACCCGTCCCAGAGTGGGGTGGCGGTCATAGTATTCGGGGTTGTTCGGATGCCGCACCAGCACAGGCTTGGGCGCAGTGCTTCCCTCGGTGGGACCGAAATTGGCGTTGGGATCTTCGTGCGCGATGTCCACCAGTCCCAGCAAGCTGAGGTTCTGCACCTGCCACACGCTGCCGTAGTCGCGAATGTTGCTGGCGTTGCGGTAAAACCCGTCCGAGGTGGTGCGCAGATGGAAATCTCCCGGCACCGTCCCCGGATAAAGATTGGTGGGCGTGCTGGAGTTGAAACCGGGCACCTCGCCACCGCGATGATTCATGACGTTGTCGAAGTAAACCCGCAACCCGAATCGATGGGCGATGCGCACCATGCGCTGTAATTCTGCTTTCGTGCCGTAACGGGTGCGAATCGTGCCACGCTGGTTCTTGTCACCCAGATCGAACGGATCGAACAAATCGTAGCCGATAGAGGATCCGCCACCGCCTTTACTCGGCGGCGGCAGCCACAGGCTGCTGTAGCCGGCCTCGGCAATCTCGGGGATTTTTTCACTGACCTCGTTCCAGGTCAGGTTGAACAGTTGCAGCACGGCGTCGGCACGCAGCTCAGTGGTGAAGGCCAACGCCAGCAACAGAAGGCTTAACGATCTAAGTGCGAGCACGGAAATGATTTCGAGTTCGGATCCACGGGACGGCAAATCATAACATCCGGCGGATGAATTCTCAAGACGGCGCCCGCCACTTGCTGAGGGCGTGATTAAAAGTGGGTGAACGGGCGACTAGAAAGTCGCCCAACCTGCCGGCTGAAAGCCAGCACTACGTAGCGCCGGCTTTCAGCCGGCAGGTTGGGGGACTTTCCTGTCCCCAGTTTCAGAGGTACTATCTCACCCACTTTTAATCACACCCACTTGCTGATGACGAGGAAGGCTGTGGTGTTGGAGAATTGTGCCTCAGTGGACACACGCGGTCGAACTCAAGAAAACGGTGTCGTGTCAGATCTCTTGCGTGCCACCCGTTTGGCGAAGCTCTCGATCCGAATCACGGCGCGTTTGTGCAATCCCCGAACGATTACTTCGTGCTCATCTCGCGCTTCGATTTGAAACATCACCTGGGTCCCATCGACCTGAATGACGCGCGCGGTGCACGTGACCGTTTCTCCCAAAGGTGTCGGCGCCAAATGGCGAAGTTCTATCTCGACTCCCACCGAGCGTTCACCTGGCTCCAGGAATTGCTGCAACGCCTCGCGCGCGGTGCGTTCCAGCATGCCGATCAGGCGCGGCGTGCTTAGCACCGCTGGCATCCCGTCCGTCGCGAAATCGATTGCGTGCGACTCCTCCACCACAAAGCGGAGCTCGCCGATCGTGCCAATCCTGGGTCGTGAGGTCATGGCCGATGTCCGGCTTCTTCGCGGCACCCCATGGTCAGCAGCAGATTCGCCCAGAGCGCCTGGTCGCCGGTTTGAATGGTCAACACGTGATCCTTTGAAGCCACCGCATCATAAAAGTCCCACTTTTGAATCGGCTCCAGTTGAAGTTTCAGTCCGGCCTCCTTGAGCCCCGCGCGGAATTCATTCCACACCGGCGGCTCGCCTTTTTGAGCATAAGGATCGTCCGCTGGAATTCCCATGGTATTGACTCGAACCACCGGAACCGCGCTCAGCATGGCCCGCAGCACTTGCGCGACCGTCACGATTCCCGGCGACAAATTCAAAGAGATTAGTTCGGAGTTTGGACCGCGTTTGGTCGATGCCGGATAATTTCCGTCCGCAATGAGGATCGTCGAGTGATGCCCGGCGCGGCCCAGAACTTCGTTGATCCTGGGATGAATGAGTTGATGCTTGAGCATGGCGTCAAATTCCGGGGCGTGACCGGTTGCCGAACCAGGAGCGGAAGGCCCCGATTGTTTGCCGGGCAGCCGCGTCCGGATCTGGCAAGGGCAGAATCTCCGCCGACAGGTAACCGCCAAAACCGATGTCACGCAACGCCTGCGCGATGGGTTGCATGTCGATGTGCCCGAAGCCGATTGCCTGCCGATTGCTGTCCACAAAATGAACGTGCCCCAACTTCGGTCCCGCCCGTCGTAACGAGGCCGCGATGGCAACCTCTTCGATGTTCATGTGAAACAGGTCGCAGAGGAGCTTCACATTCTGCGTGCGCAGCGGTTGGAGGAACTCCAGCGTCTCGGCGACGCCATTGAAAAGGTTTGTCTCGTAACGGTTCAATGGTTCGAACAGCAAAGGGACGCCGTGCGCCTGGGCACGCGGGCCAAGTTCTTCCAAGGCTTCCGCCAGCCAGCCACAGGCCTCTTCGCGCGAAACCCCATCTCCCCAGCGTCCCTGCATCGAGCCCACGATTGCTGGCGCGCCAAAGCTTCCAGCGAAATCGATGATAGCGCTGACAAAGTCCTGCGCGCGACGGCGGACGGCCGCGTCGGGATGGGTAAGCCGCCACTGATGAACGACCCAGCCGGCGCCAGTGCCCATCGCGGCAAGCTTCAGATGGTGTAAGTCCAATAATTGCCGGAGTTTCTGGGCGTCGAGCTGTTCGGCGGACACCGCAAAAATCTCCACGGCGTCGAATCCGAGCGCAGCAGCCTTTTGGCATCCGGCGGCGATGTCGTCCCAAAAAACAAAAGGGCCGCCGCGAGCTTCGGAGACCAGTGAAACAGTGATGGCGCAACGAATCATTGATGGCACGATCGGCAGGCGGGTTCCTTCTGATGGTCAGCCTGCATTCAGCAGCATGATGTGACGGCCCAGGTGGGCCGCCAGCACTTCCTTGTGCAATCCTTCGTTGTTCCTCAGCGTTTCCATAATGCCATCTTTGAACGGACGGCCCTTGGCGCTCTTCCCCAGGACGAGAACCGAACCGAAGGTCACATGGAGAATCTGGCGTCCGGCGTCCTGGTTCAAAAAGACATCCTCCCGCTTCGTGGGCGACAAGGAGACCGGCTTTGGCACATCGGCAAGCCGGGCCGAGATATGATAGGTGGCGCGGTCAGCTTCGAAGCGGCCGAGGGCATACGCAATGATCTCAATGAAGAGGTCCGGCGCCTTGCGGGCGATGACACGGAGCGCCTCCAGATAACTTGTGCCCGCTGTCTTGACGTGCAGCAGATTGCCGCAAACGCGCCCCAGAATGGGATAAAGACTGAATTTGTCCGAGCCGCTGTGAACGCTGAGCTTGTAAGGGCCGCAATATTGGGCCACGCCCACGTGCCGTCGCAGACTCGCTTCATAAGCCTTCAGATCGCCCCGGTAATCGATCCCCTTCTCGAATTCGCCAATGAAGCGCGGCGCGATGCTGACTGCCTTCACCTCGCGCCGTTTCAGTTCCAGGCCGATGAACAGATGCTCGGCCAGCGAGGTTGGCGTGTCGGTCTCATCCACGGAAACTTCAATTTCAGCGCCGCGATCTTTCGTGCGCTGGCCAATCCACTCCGCCATCTTGTGCGCGTGTGCGATCGCTTTTCCGTATTTCACCACCGCGCGGTAAAGCGTTTCCTTTTCGGTGAACGCAATCTTGTCTCCAGCCGGGGGGTGATGAGCCTTGTTCAAATAAGTGCCCTCGACCTCATGCAATGACTCAAAAGCTCCACTGCGCACGACATCTTCCGCGGCCATCTGTAACTTGCTTCCCGTCAATTCGTCCGCCTGGTTCTGCACGAAAGCCGAAGGATCAATGGTGAAGAAAGTGAACCCTGCCGCGGCCAGCTTTTCCACATCCTCGCGGGTTTTGAGGTGGTCCGCATCGGCGCCCCAATTACCGGTCCATCCTTCCTCCTGGATTCCCCGTTGCGCGGCGGACATGACTTCCTCCGGCGTTCGTTGGGTGCGGGTCATCTCCCGCACGGATTGTTGCGCGAAGATGGGCTGAAAATTTCCCTTCCGACACGCGGCGATGTGTCCTGGGGTGGCCAGACCCAGGCGATCCCCAAAACCAAAGGATGGCGCCAGTCCCAGCAGAGAAGGCCTGGGTAATTGTTCCGTCCGGTTGCTTTTCGTTTCCATGTTCAGAGCCATAATGCGCTGGCGATCAAATTCGTAAACAACAAAGAGAAAGTGCCTTGCTGAGAAGGGTGTGATTAAAAGTGGGTGAGATAGTACCTCTGAAACTGGGGACAGGAATGTCCCCCAACCTGCCGGCTGAAAGCCGGCGCTACGTGCGTGGTTGGGCCCGTTCGCCCCTCAAGGTTGGGCTTTGTCGCTAGCGACCAAGGTGATGCTTTCGCACACGGCGCTCGGCGCCTTCCGGGTGCGAACGGTCACCTGCAACAGCGCCATCCTCTCCGCCCCCACGAAGGTCAGTTCATTATTCTGCGGTGTCAGCGGCTGCGAATCGATCTTCGGCAGGACGGCGTTTTGCGGCAGTGTGTAAGGAAGCTGCCGCGTCCAGCGCAGGAAGACGTCGCCTTCGGGCGCTTCCTTGAATTTGACCGCCAGCTTGTAGTGCTGCCCGTTTTTGAGCGGGATAATCTCTCCTTCCCACGATTGACCGGTGCTGAACCAGCAGTCGGGCGCATCCTTTCTGACCCAATTCAACGTGAGCTCGCCGTTTCGGATGAGGTTTTCCGGCTCGCCTGATTTGGGAAGGGTCAGGTTCAGAACATTCGTCCGTCCGGCTCGAAGATCCACCGTGGCGCGCACCACACCGCTGCCCGGCTTCAGAATGGCAATCCGCCAACTGCCTGGAGGCAAATTGCGCATTTCATAACCGCCAAACGGATCGGCCAGAGTTGAAATGTTCGTGCCTTCGAACACGATTTTCGCGGCGAAGTTTTCAAGTCCGACTGGCGCCTTGGCAACGATTGTTCCGATGAGCGTGGCAGCGTTGGTATCGAGGGTCGGAACAAATTTTCCGAACGTGTGCAAAAGATCGGCAGTCACCCGGCTGGTCTCAAGAGCGCTTTCCAGCACGACCGGCATCACGGCGGTGCGATTGCCGATCTCGACGGAGAGGCGAAGTTTCTTTCCTCGCTCTTTGGAGAAAGCAATCAGTTCATCCATCCGCCGCAGCAAACCGTCCAGGGCGTCGGCTTCATTGGTGCCCAGCAGGCGGGGATGATAGCCGCGAATTTGAATCTGCTTCGCATCGACCCAGTTTTCCATTTTGATGTGGATGGCGCCGCGGATTTCCGCCCCGTGCGGCGGCGAGCCGCTGTCCTGGACGAAGTGAAGCAGCGAACCAATCCAGCGGGCGGCGTTGCGCTGGTCTTCCTGGCGCAGCGCCTGAAGCGCGCGCTTGAAGTAGGGACGGTAGGATTTCTTCACCTCCGGGCAGATGTGGTCCAGGTGAGTATCCATGCCGGGAAACAAGAGATAGTCGTTGGCGTACATGTCCTCCTCAGGCTCTTTGAAGGGCAGGCGTTTGAAGTCCGCCATCCAGCAATAGTTAGTCAGCCGCTGCGCCTGGACGCCGAGGTGCAGCACGAGCGGATGGTTTGTGCCCAGGACATCCAGGGCCGCCTGCGTGATTTCCGCGTGCGGCCCCCAGGCCTGTGCTGCAAAAAAGGAGGCGAACAGCGTCAGGGAGGCTGCACAAAGACGCGTTGCCGTTCGACCCTTCCCATGGTGATTGCGAGTTGAGGGCATGTTGGAATTCTAAGAGTATCCTGGCGGAGCTGTCCATCGTTGTTTGGCAAAGAGAATCAAAAGAGAAAGAGCTTGCAACGATTTTGGTCGCGGCCTGATACTCTGGTTTCTATCACGAACAGACGCGGACTTTAAGGTATCAAACGCATGAACACCGTTCGTATCGGCATCATCGGCATGGGCAACATGGGCAAGTTCCATGCGGATTACCTGATGAACAGGAAGGTCAGCCGTTGCGAGTTGACTGCGGTAAGCGACGCCTTTGCGGCCAATCTGGAAAGATACAAACAGTTCAAAACGTTCGAGAGCAGCGAGAAACTGATCCGGTGCGGCGACGTCGATGCGGTCATCATCGCCACGCCTCATTACCTGCACACCTCCATCGGCATCGATGCGCTCCAGCAAGGGTTACACGTGCTGGTCGAAAAGCCGATCTCCGTGCACAAGGCCGATTGCGAGCGTTTGATCGCGGCGCACAAAAACCCGAAGCAGATTTTTGCGGCCATGTTCCAACAGCGCACCGAGCCCAAATACAAGAAGCTCAAAAGCCTGATGGACCGGAAGGAGCTGGGTGAGATCACACGCATGAGCTGGATTATCACCGATTGGTTCCGCACCGAGGCTTACTATGCCAGCGGCGGCTGGCGCGCGACCTGGAAGGGCGAAGGCGGCGGGGTGTTGCTCAATCAATGCCCGCACAACCTCGACATGGTAACCTGGTTGGTAGGCAGACCGGCGCGCGTTCGTGGCTTTTGCCAGCTGGGCCGTTTCCATGACATCGAGGTGGAAGACAACGTGACGGCTTATCTGGAATGGCCCAACGGAGCGACAGGGGTGTTCATCACCTCCACCGGCGAAACCCCAGGCACGAACCGCTTCGAGATCGTCGGTGAACGCGGCAAGGTGGTGCTGGAGAATCAGAAGATTACTTTTACGCGCAACGAGGTTTCGATGCGTGAGTTCAGCAAGACCAGCAAAGCCGGTTTCGCCAAGCCGGACGTGTGGAACGCCGAAGTGCCTTACGAAGCGACCGGCGGCACGCATTGGGAAATCACCCAAAACTTTGTGGACGCAATCCTGGATGGTGCGCCATTGGTCTCACCTGCGGCGGAAGGGACCAACTCCGTGGAGCTGGCCAATGCCATTCTGTATTCTGCGCTGGAAGGCACGACCATTGAACTGCCGCTGGACGGCCAGGCCTACGAGCGGAGACTCATGCAGCTCATCAAGGAATCAAAGTTTGAGAAGAAGGTGGTGCAGAGCGCCGGCGAGGACTTCACGAAGTCGTTTAATCGCTAGACACCAAAACGTTTGAACAAGCGATGATACTGGCAGGCATAGGCGACGAAGGCGCCCACACGATTGATGGCCAGATTGAGGCCACCAAGGAACTGGGCTGGAAACATATCGAGATGCGCGGCGTGGAAGTGCCGGGCTTTCCCAAGGCCAACTTTCATGACATCCCGGACAAAGCCTTTGACCTTGCCGCCGAGAAACTCCAGACGGCAGGAATTTCCGTCTGCTGTTTTGGCTCCACGATCATGAACTGGGCCAAAACGGTCGACACCCCCTGGGATGTCACGGTCGGCGAAGTGAAGCGGGCCATTCCGCGCCTGCAACGGTTGCGAACGAACTTCGTTCGGATCATGAGCTTCAAGCCGAAGGAGGATGATGACAGGACCCCGCCCGTGGTCTTCGATCGCGTTCGCGAAGTGACGAAGATGTTTCTCGATGCCGGCATCCAACCGGTGCACGAGAACTGTATGAACTACGGCGGCATGAGCTGGGGGCACGCGCTGGAGTTGATCGAAAACGTGCCGGGCCTGAAATGGGTTTTCGATACGGCCAATCCCATCTTCAACCCGGATCGCAGCAAACCCAAGCCATGGCCCAGGCAGGATGCGTGGGAGTTTTACGCCAAGGTCAAGCCGTGGATCGTCCATGTGCACATCAAAGACGCGCGCTGGAACTCGGCCAGGAACGATGCCGACTACAAATTTCCCGGGGAAGGGGATGGCGCGGTCCGTGCCATCGTTCGGGATCTATTGGCCAGCGGCTATGATGGCGCGTTCTCCATCGAGCCTCATGTCGCGGTGGTGTTCCACGATGCCGCGGTGAAATCCTCCGGGCAGGCGATGTTTGATTCCTACGTCGAATACGGGCGGCGGTTGGAAAAGTTGATCGAAGAAATCAAAACCGAGTTGGCGGCCCGATTGCATGCTCCAGCCGTAACATGACGGCGCTCCGCGACGTCGGTTCCCGTTACTCCGTGGGATGAGGCGTTAGAGCCCGCAATGCCGCCAGGGCCGCTTCACTCTCCGCCGCCTTCTTGCTTTTGCCTTTGCCACGGCCAAGTTCCACACCCCCATGCAGCACGGCGCATTCAAAGACCCGATCGTGGTCCGGTCCAGTTACGGAAAGCAGTTCGTAACGCGGCGCCTCGGCAGAGGTTTCCTGCAACATTTCCTGCAACTCCCCTTTGGGGTTTTCCAGATTGGGAATCTCGGTCAGTTCGCCGAAGGCATCGCGAAAATTCTTCAGAATGAACTCGCGCGCCGCCTCGTAACCGCCATCCAAAAAAATGGCGCCGATCAACGCCTCAAAGGAATCCGCCAGCGACGATTGTCGCGCGCGCCCGCCGCTGATTTCTTCCCCGTGGCTGATGATTAGATGTGCGCCCAGGCCCAACCGGCGCGCTTGATCGGCCAGGCTGCGGCGATTGACCATCTGCGCGCGGGCTTTGGTCAAGGGCCCTTCGCCGACGGCCCCAAATTTTTCGTACAACTCGTGGGTGAGCACCAGGCTCAACACGGCGTCGCCGAGAAATTCCAGTCGCTGATTGTGAGGAAGAATGGCGGTGGACTCATGCGCAACCGAAGGATGCGTGAGCGCCAGCCGCAATAACTCAGCGTCGCGGAAGCTATAGCCCAATCGATTTTGAAGTTCTGTGAGACTGGACACGGGACTTACGAAGTGCCGGTCACCGTGCGATGGGTTCGCCTGGCTCGGTCGCGGCGCGCTCCGAGGACTCAGCGGCGGCAGGCAGCTCGGCGCCGGCATCGGTCGGTTCGGCTACAGGCGCCAGAGGGCTGGCAGCGGGGCCTGGGGGTGGATCCAGTCCGTGCTCGAGCAGCATGGCAATATCACGCTGGACCTGGTCCAGTTGGCCCAATTGTAAATTGGGATCGGGCACTGTAAAAAGGTCGCCAGTCCCCGGCTGCTCGTAGAGGAAGACACGCTGCCCATCGCGCACAAACTGCTCCTTGACCTTCAACAGGCGCTTGCGCTCCAACATCACCGCCAGGATGTAGCCGGCCGGGGCATATTTGGCGTCATTCCGTTCGATCAATTTCCGCAGCAGCGATTCGGCATTCTCTTTTTGAATCGGATCAGGGGCGGCAGGCGGAGGGGCTTCGTAAACGCCCTGCCAGTAAGAAACAAACCCTTTGCGATCGCTGGCGCCGTGGCTGTACTGGCTTTGCCAGCACCCGCCACAAATGTCGAGTCGTTTGAACTCCTGTTTCTCGTCGAAAAGCAGCGTGTGATACGCCTGCTGATCGACAAACTTGTGGCCGCACGTCTGGCACTGGTGCGCGCGCGATTGGATATTCCATTCGTTCATGAGAATCGCGATATCGTGAGGGTTATTATTCTGAACTCCATGGCAACTGCAAGGGGAATGGCATACCGGGATTTGTTCTCATGATCGTAATCTTAATCGTAATCTTAATCTTAATCTCTTAATCTGTCGCTGCTGTTGAACGCAAGAGGTGGGATTAAGAGTAAGAGTATGATTAAGAGTATGAGCGGGACATGGCTTACTGCTAAAACACTAGTCAGCCCGGCACTCCTTTGTTAGAACACGGCGCGATGCGATGAAAGGACACGGTTTGACCTGGATGACGGACTGGCTTCAAGGCCTCGGCCAAGTAACTCTTCTGGCCTGGGATGTCATGCGCTCCCTGTTTTCGCAGCGACTCACCGGGCGGGATTTGCTCTATCAGCTTTATTTCATCGGCGTCAAATCGCAGTCCGTGGTCTTAATCACCGGCGCCTTTACGGGCATGGTCCTGGCGGCGCAAACCTATTTTCAGTTTCATCGCGTCCGGATGGACACGGCCACGCTGGCGGTGGTGAGTATCTCGATGTGCAGTGAACTGGGGCCGGTGCTGACCGGCTTGATGGTGGCGGGGCGAGTCGGCGCGGCGTTGGCAGCCGAGTTGGGCACCATGCGGGTGACGGAGCAAATCGATGCCTTGCGCACGCTGGCGACGCACCCGGTGGATTATCTTGTGGTTCCGCGAGTGCTGGCCACGCTCATCGTCATGCCGCTGCTGACGACGGAATCCATCGCCGTTGGGATCGGGGCGGCTTACGCCATCGGGGTGAATTACCTGGAAATCGATCCCGCCTACTCCTGGCATTGGATGAGGTACTACACCGAATCCCAGGATGTGATCACCGGCATCTGCAAGGCCCTTATCTATGGAGTCCTTATCGGTTTGATCAGTTGCTACAAAGGGATGACCTGCCGCGAAGGGGCCGAAGGCGTGGGCCGCGCCACCACCGAAGCCGTGGTCTATTCGGCCATCGCGATTCTCATCTGCAATTTCTTTCTCACCCTCGTTCTGAACCAGCTGCTGGCAACATGATCGAGGTCCGCGACCTGCACAAGAGCTTTGGCCATCAGCGCGTGCTGCAAGGGACAAACCTTCAGATTGCCAAAGGCGAATCGGTCGTCATCATCGGTCGCAGCGGCGGAGGCAAGAGCGTTCTGCTGAAACACCTCATCGGTTTGACCCAGCCGGATGCGGGCGATGTTCTGGTGGACGGGCAGAGCATCGTGACGATGAACGAACGACAGTTGCTCAAGGTCCGGCACAAGTTCGGGATGTTGTTCCAGAGCGCCGCCTTATTCGATTCGATGACTGTCGCCGAAAACGTCGGCTTCGCGTTGCGCCGCGAACGCAAATGGGCCGAAGAGGAAATCCGCCAAAAGGTGACCGAAGCGCTGGCCATGGTCGATTTGGAGGGAATCGAAGAAAAGAAGCCGGCTGAACTTTCGGGTGGCATGCGCAAACGTGTCGGCCTGGCCCGGGCCATCGTCTATCAGCCCGAAATCATCCTTTACGACGAACCGACCACGGGGCTCGATCCCATCGTGGCCGACAGCATCGACCAGTTGGTCGTCCGCGTGCGCGATCGCTTGCAGGTGACATCGGTGGCGGTGACGCACGATATGCGGAGCGCCTCCCGCATCGGGCAGCGTATCATGATGCTGCACGAAGGGCGGATTCACTTCACGGGCACACCCGAGGAGATCTTCAAGAGCGCCGATCCTATCGTGCATCGATTTGTGAATGGCATTTCGGACCCCAAAGAACACTATTTCTGATATGAGCAACGCGCGTTTAGCCGGAAAGGTAGGCCTGTTTGTGACCGCGACCATCGTGATGCTGGCGGCCCTGGTGCTGATCTTCAGCAAAGGTTTGAACATTTTCACGCCGAGCTATGACCTGTGGCTCAAGGCCCCCAGTGTGGGCGGATTGAGGGCCGGCGCCGCAGTTCTCTACTCCGGTGTGACCATCGGCAACGTCGTCGGTGCGGACCTGGCGCCGGATGGACGCGGCGTTTTCATTCGTCTGAAGATCGATCAGAAATATCGCATCCATACCGACGCGCGGTTTGCCATCGAACAAATCGGCTTTCTGGGCGACCAGATCGTGGCCATCTATCCCACCGAGAACAAGGGGCCCACCTTAAAATCCGGAGACCAGATTGAGGCCAAGGAATCCTTCAACCTGCAGGAGGTCGGGCGTTCGGCCACCGAGCTGATCGCACAATTCAACGAGACGCTTAAGACCCTCAATGAAGCCATCTCCCGCGTCGGGCGCACCGTCCTCAGCGAGCAGACTTTGACCAACGTGACTTCGGCCCTGACTAACTTTCGGGTTGTTTCCGACCGGGCGGTCGCGATGATCGATCGGGTGAACAGGCTGGTGGACACCAACAGCCCGCCCATCTCCACGTCCGTGAGCAATCTGGTCAGGTTTTCTGAAGAGTTGGACAAGTTGGCGGAAGAAATGGCCGCCACGGTGGCTACCAATCGAATCGAACTGACCAAGGGCGTTAAGAATCTGGAACGAACGACGGCCGTGCTGGAACGGCTGGCTAACGACGTGGAAGCCGGCAAAGGTCTGGCCGGCACGCTGATTAAAGATCAGGAGCTGAAGTTCCATGTCTCCAATCTCGCCTCCAACCTGTCCACGCTCAGCAGCAACCTCAATAAATATGGCTTGCTCTACAAGCCCAAGCAGCCCAAAACAAGTGAGGCGCCCCGGTCCGCGTATCCGGGGCGAACGCCGTTCAAATAATTATGTCACTCTGGCCCATTCGCATCCTTTTTCTTTCCTTGTGCACGGTGGGCGGCTGGGCGGTCAGCCAGTATCGCCCCGACATTATCCATGGCAGCATCTATGGTTTGATGATCGGTTTTGGCCTGGGCGGATTGCTCATCGCCATCGACCAGATGCTGAAAGGTTTTTCGCTGCGCGCCTTCTCGGCGTTGTCGTTCGGCCTTCTGCTCGGCACGATTATCGCCTGGCTGATCGATCGCAGCGGGCTGTTTGTTTATGCCGACGAAAGGGACCAGTGGGTCATCCGGTTGGGACTCTTCCTGTCCTTTGGCTATCTGGGAACGATCCTCGCCATGCGCAGTAACAAGGAGGATTTCTCGCTCATCATCCCCTACGTCCGTTTCAAATCCCAAAGCAAACCCGAAAACCTGCTCGTGCTCGACACCAGCGCCATCATCGATGGACGCATTGCCGATCTGATCGAGCAAAAATTCCTGGAAGGCACCGTCGTCGTGCCGCGTTTCGTGTTGAAGGAACTGCAATTCATTTCCGACTCCTCCGACGCCGTCCGCCGCGCGCGCGGTCGCCGGGGACTGGAAATGCTCAACCGCATCCAGAAGGATCCCCGCAACGAAGTGAAAATTCACGATGCGGATTTTCCTGAAGAAAAGGAAGTGGACGCCAAACTCCTGCAGTTGACGCGCAACCTGGGCGCGAAACTCTTCACCACCGACTTCAATCTGGGCAAAGTGGCCGAACTCCAGCGCATCCCCTATGTGAACCTCACTGAACTGGCCACCGTCCTGAAACCAACCGTGCTGCCAGGCGAAATCCTCACCTTGCGCCTGGTGCGCGAAGGCAAGGACAAAGGCCAGGGTGTTGGATACATGAACGACGGCACGATGGTGGTCGTAAACCAGGCCCAACACCTGGTCGGCCAGCAAGTCCAGGCGCAAGTGACGAGCCTTTTGCAGACGGGCGCGGGCGTGATCATTTTTGCGGATCTGAAGGTGGCGGCGGCGGCTTGATCGACTGCTGGACGCCTGCCAGCGCTCCAAATTCGATCTTGATTTATTGCGGGTAAGGTACGGAGCATTGCCAGAGTTTGACCTAGAGATGAAACTTGTCACCGTTTATCGAACCTTCAGTCCTGCGGATGCGCAGTTGGTCCGCTCCCGGCTGGAAGCGGCCGATCTGCAAGCCACCGTCATGCACGAACTCTCCGCTCTGAGCATGGAGGGTTATTCGCTCTCCACCGGCGGCATTTGCGTGCAGGTACCCGACGATCAGGCCGAAGAAGCCCGCGAGATCATCGAACTGCCTCCTCCCGCTGAGACTGAAGAATGAGCCTGGAACGTTCGCTTCTCCGGCTCCGCAAATTGCTTCCCGCCGGCGAGCTTCATTTGGAAAAATCCTTCTGCGAGCGCTATGCCGGTGACAAATGGTTTGCCGCGCGGCGTCCGGATGCGGTGGCTTTGCTGCGCAGCGCTGAGTCCGTCGCGGCTCTGCTTCGGTTTGCAAACCAACATAAGATTCCCGTGACCGCTCGCGGCGCTGGCTTTGGCTATGTGGGTGGTTGCGTTCCGAATCTGGGCGGCATCGTGCTGTCACTGGAACGCATGAGGCGCATCAGGGAAATCAGCGCCGAGGATTTCGTAGCGGTTGTCGAGCCCGGCGTGATTACGCAGACATTGCAGGAAGCGGTCGAGAAGCAAGGGTTGTTTTACCCGCCGGACCCCGCCAGCCGCGCGGATTGCACCATCGGCGGCAACATCGCCACCAACGCCGGCGGACCACGCTGCTTGAAGTATGGGGTCACTCGCGATTACGTCCTCGGACTGGAAGTGGTGCTGGCCGACGGCTCCATCGCCCGTGTCGGCAGCCGCACGCACAAGAACAAAACCGGTTTCGATTTCGCGCGTCTCTTCGTTGGTTCCGAAGGCATGTTGGGCGTGGTGACTGAAGCGACGCTAAAACTGTTGCCGTTGCCGCCGCATCGGGCGGCGCTGTCCATCGGCTTCAAAACCATGAAGGCCGCCGCGCAAGCCATTCGCGCCCTCTTTCGCGCCGGCTTTCTGCCGTGCGCCGTGGAAGTGGCCGACGAATTCACTCTCGCCGCCGCGCAAAAACGGACCGGCAGCAAACTGCTGGAAGGCTGCCAGGCCCATTTGATCGTGGAACTGGATGGCCAGAAGCGCTCCGTGCAAAGTGAAATCGAAGGCGTCGAAAGAATGGTGCGCGCCATGCGGCCCACTTTCATTTTGCACGCGCACGGCGCCCAACGATGCGAAAGAATCTGGCAGCTCCGCCGCGAATTCTCTTACAGTCTGCGTGACACCGGCCTGACCAAGTTGAACCAGGACATCGTTGTGCCGCGCGGTCGTTTGGAGGATCTATTTCAGTTCGCCGCGCGCCTGCAAAAGAGACATGGCTTTCCGATTGCCTGTTTCGGCCATGCCGGCGACGGCAACATCCACGTGAATGTGATGGTGGATGTGTCGAAGCCGGGCGCGCGAGCCCGCAGCGATGCCGCGCTCGACGATCTGTTCCGCCAGGTGCTGGCATGGGGCGGCGTTATTACCGGCGAGCACGGCATTGGCCTGGCCAAAAAGAGGTGGTGGCCGTTGGCAGCCGGGCCGGAAGTTCGCGCCCTTCACCGCAAGGTAAAAGAAGCCCTTGATCCGCGGGGCATTCTCAATCCAGGCAAGTTCATTTGAAACCATCGAAACATCGGTGAATCCCAACGGGATTCCGCCGCGAAGCCCAGGGTTGCGAGGAACGAGCTACCCTGGGTATCAGACGAGAAAGATGACAACCCCCAACGGGGTTGCGGCCACGCGGTATGTGTTCACAGGCGACGAAACCCCGTTGGGACATTTGAAGTGGAATGTCGAATGGGTTTCTCGCCAACACCACTGTCCCGTCTCCTCCTCGCATCCAGATGATATCCGGACGACCTTGAGGTAGCGCGCCTCTCGCAAAAAGGATTCCTGCCGCGAGTAGTGCCACTGAACTCCCCAAGCGCGGAGAATACAGTGAAAGGAAACTTGTCATCAATCGGTGGTTTATCCTACGGCAAGGGAACGAAAGCGCAAGGCGCTACACTGCGAAGAACTGCTTCAGACACGCGAAAGGGCATTCTCGCTTACGAAAAGGTTTCGCGCGCGAAACCCGGGTGGACTTTCCAGGAGCAGTACCGCGCGAAGCGCAGCCAAAGGCGAGGCAAACCAAGGCCGGTGCAGCTTGCGGGCTTCGTCGGCAATCCAGTCCGGAACAGCCAGACTGAAGCGGCGGGCCAATTCCTCCGCGGTGGCGGCAAGATAGGCGTCCTGCACGTGGCCAAGATCGGCCTGTGTCGGAGCAAGGAGTGGGGGAACATCTGCCAGCGCAACGGCGTTTGGCGCGAGATAAAACTCATCCAGAAAGTTGGCCAGGCAGCGGTCGAATGAATCGCCTGCCAGCGTCAAACGCGAAACTTCAGCCAGAGTCCTCGGCCTCATATCTTTCCCTCCTCGAACAGGCCTTCAACGAGATACTGCGTCTTCACCGGGATACGGTTGGCCGGGTAATATTGCGCGACCAGGTCAAGCACGCCGGCAGCGGACTTCAGCCCAAGATGTCGAACGAGAAAGACAATATCCGGCACATCGGATTGCTCGGCGCTGGTGGCGCCAATGCGCGCGGCCATGCACTTCATGGCAAGCAGGTATTCCGGCACAGGCATGGTCAGCCGAAGATGCGGAAATTGCGGCAGGTTTCCCACCGTGGTCTCGTGGCGGTTGGAGACATAACCTTTGACGGCGTCGTTGAGCCAATTGGCGGGCAAGCGTTGTTGCTCGGCAATTTGCCGAGCCAGATCGCGAATGAGCTGGCTTGGTTGAAAGATGGCGTCCACATCCTTCGTTGAGAGGCGGGCAGTAAAGGCCAGCACCATGACTGTCCCACCGAACAGACATAGCTCGCCTGTGACGCCTTGCTTGCCCAGTTCGTCGGATAAACCGCGGAGAGCCTCGATAATGACTTCTCGCGTTAATGCCGACCCGGCCTCTTGTTCGCTTGCACTCATGGCAACGATCCTGCCCGAGAGTAGCGCAGGCAGAGGATTTTATCCATGTTTCCCTTGAGCCGGCGGATGCTCTCGACGAGCGCCGGTTGAGCGCATTGGGAATGCCTCGAACGTTCAGTTCATGAGTCCCACATCCGTTCAGCGATATCCGGACGCCCTTCAACCGGCGCTCAGGTCAAAGCAACGAGGATCAGCACTCTGTGCTTACCCTACGGCGATGCGGCGAAAGTCCGAGGCGCGATGTGCCAGGCGCGGCATCAGTCGGTCACTTAACTTGATTATCTGTTTGCCCGCCTGCCTTGGGCTCATATCATAACCTATTTATGCGGCAGATAATGACCCGTAATTCCAGAATAAGCCATTAGGTAGATGATGAGCAACGATTCGGACAGGCCCCTGGAGCGGACGACAAGTTCAGTTGGGACAAAGGCAAAAGCCCAACCGGAGCAAGAATCAACCTGTTCGGACGATGCCGTGATCGGCCGTGCCTTTCGCTGGTCGTTGATCGCGCTGCTCGCCATTGGCGCTGTCGCTGGCGGCGTTGTCTGGTACAAGAAATACAGCGGGGCCTCTCATTCGGCTCAGGTAACGCCGCTTTCGGCGCCATCGGCTCCAGCAAAGGTTCAAGCTGAAATTCCCCAGGCCACATTCACCGATGTGACCACGGCGGCTGGCATTGATTTCGTCCATTACAACGGCGCTTATGGCGACAAACTGCTTCCGGAGACCATGGGAGGCGGAGTCGCCTTCTTCGATTTTGACAGTGATGCAGACCAGGACTTGCTTTTCATCAATGGGACCGATTGGCCCTGGAAGCGCACCGCCGGCACGAAACCGCGCGCGATGGGCCTCTACCGCAATGACGGCAAAGGCCATTTTGAAGATGTGACTCCCGGTTCCGGCCTCGACGTGAGCCTTTACGGCATGGGTGTGGCCATCGGCGACTATGATGGCGATAGCTCCCCCGATGTGTTCATCACTGCCGTCGGCGGCAACCGGCTCTTTCACAATGAAGGCCAGGGACGATTCGCGGATGTGACTTCATCAGCCGGGGTGGGTGGCCTGCCGACGGAATGGAGCACCAGCGCGGCATGGATCGATCACGACAATGACGGCGACCTGGATTTGTTCGTTTGCAACTACGTGAAGTGGTCGCGCGAGATTGATTTCGAGGTGGACTACCGATTGGTGGGCATTGGCCGGGCCTACGGACCACCCATGAATTTTGCCGGCGCGTTTCCCTACCTCTATCGCAATGACGGGAACGGCAAGTTCACCGACGTTTCCAAGCAAGCCGGCGTGCAAATCAAGAATCCATCCACCGGCTTGCCTATGGCCAAATCACTCGCCGTCGCGCCCGTCGATGTGGACAACGATGGCTGGATCGATCTGGTGGTGGCCAACGATACCGTGCAAAACTTTCTCTTCCGCAACAAACATAACGGTACATTCGACGAAATCGGCGCGCGCTCCTACATCGCCTTCGATGCTTATGGGCTGGCCCGGGGCGCCATGGGAATCGACGCCGCCCGTTACCGCAACGATGAAGCCTTGGGCATCGCCATTGGAAACTTTGCCAACGAGATGAACGCCCTTTATGTCTCGCAGCGCGACTCGCTCATTTTTGCCGACGAGGCGATCACCGAGGGCGTGGGTCCCGCCAGCCGGTTGTTGCTGAAGTTCGGTTTGTTTTTCTTCGACTACGATCTGGATGGCCGTTTGGATGTGCTCACGGCCAACGGACATCTGGAAGAAGAAATCAACAAGGTCCAACAGGGCCAGCGCTACCGCCAGCCCGCCCAACTCTTCTGGAATCGTGGCGCCAGCAAAGGCATGAGCTTCGTCACGGTGCCGGCCGAGAAATGCGGGCAGGACATTCTCCAGCCGATTGTCGGACGCGGCTCCGCCTTTGCGGACATCGACAGCGATGGCGATCTGGATGTGGTCATGACTCAAATTGCCGGGCCACCGCTTTTGTTGCGCAACGATCAGAAGCTCGATCACCACTGGCTGCGCCTGAAACTCATCGGAACAAAAAGCAATCGCGACGCCATTGGGGCGTGGATCAAAGTTCGCGTCGGCAACCAGACTCTTTCCCGCCAGGTCATGCCCACACGCAGTTATCTTTCGCAGTCCGAGCTGCCCGTGACTATTGGTTTGGGCAAGGCCTCGCGAGTCGAATCGGTGGAAGTGATTTGGGCGGGAGGCGCCGTGCAAAAGGTGGAGCAGCCGCGTTTAGACGGGGTGACTGTGGTTCGACAAACGCGCTAAATACCTGCTCAGTACTGGCGTTCCGTCCGCGCAAGACGCAGGAATACGTGGCGCAAGCCATCGGGGCCAAGCTGCTCGTTTTGCCAGCGTCAGTCGAAACCGACTCCGCCACCGCGTTGGTGACGCGCGTCGCGTGATTCGCCCCGGCCAGCGCGATGCCGCAGCGCACCATTGGATTCTCCCACTCCTCCTCAGGCGACTCCGCCGCGGCAGGACGCCATTGGCTGGCGCCAGATGATCAGGCATGGGGTTTGTGCGCTTGAACCCCCGGTGCATCTTAGGTCTTCTTTCTTGGTGGAATCCGCTTCTTGAGTTGCTCAACCCCGTCCTTTTGAATATAGAGCAGCTCAATCAGGTTTTCCGCGATGTCAACGATCGTCGCGAGATCCTGCCTCGACGGTTTGAAGCCACGGTGGATCGTCGCGTGCCCGGCATCCAAGACCGTATCGAGGAAGTCTCGCTGCGTCTGAGAAATGTGCCCGGCTTCCTGAAAAGCATCAAGATTGCCTGTGAAACTTCCCTTATCTCCGCAGGTTGAGACGAAGATATTTTCCAGTAATGCACGAACAGCCATAGCAGAAGATCGGGGGCAGTTATTTTGCAGACAGACATAAACCTCCGCGAGCAGTTCCTGAACGGCAGGAGGACAATTCAGCGAATGACCCGACTCGAAAAGCCATGTGGGTTTAGGTCGAAAAATCTTCGGAGGATAATGCTGTGTCTCAATTTCCGGCTGGCCGTTCTCGTCACACGCCTCCGAAAACCAGCTATCAATGCGGAGGGAAACGGTATCGCATCCAGCACAACACACCATTTTGTAGTGCGATCCCCAATCAATCACGGTGTCCTCGTCCACCTTCTCTGTTCTGGATCGCGTCTCGTTATGCAGCACATGGTGGTTGGTCTCTCGGCCACAAGTGTTGCAGTGCGACTTGAAAATGTCTGAGGTCATGGTCCTAAAGGTGGCCAAATCTCTTGCCGTGGCGTAATGGCCAGCGGCCGGCGGCTGGTAGCGCAAATCACGGACATTGGACTAGCGTGCTTCGTCGGGGTTCGCTGGCGACGAGCCGTATTCTCAATTTAAACTCATCATATCCGCCTCGTATGCCGCAAGCGTATGCCAGCCGAGGACATCGATAACATACAAGGCTAAATTCTTCCCAGGGCTGAGCGAGAACCGAGGGGCGTAAGCAGCCTCCGAGCCTTGGAAGCAAGCGATCAAATCCGGCTTATGCTTCCCCTCTTCAAAGTGCATCGCCTGATTGCGACCTTCCCAAATAACCTCTCGCAACGTGGTTGCGCCAATCGCTCTTCCGGCAGGCACCTTAGTTTTTTGGCCATGCACACTAGACAACCCCTGCTTCGCAATCTGAAGTAACGCGCCGCACAGAATTGATGTGCTCGGAACCTTTTCAAGGCGTTCTAGATGGTATTTTTGAAGCCCATTATATTGGTTTAGGATGCCTTCAAAAGCACCCGCGAGCAACGCAATCTTGGAATTGCTCGATGCAGCCGCCAGCGAGTTTCCCCCTAACTTCCTAAAATCAGCGGCAGTCCCATTGTACTTGATCACGGCATTCTTGTGCGCCTTCCACTCCGCCGTAAATGCGTCGATCAACGAGGACGCGGCATGGCGCGTCTCATTCAGGTAGTCTTTCATCGTCATTGTTCGCTGCGAAACGATGCAACAAAACGCAGGCATTTCTCCCGTCGGACAGCATTCGATACGATCTGCTTCCTTTGCGTTCAGCCTGTATTTCTGCATTTTCATAGTTTGCTCGTTGAGTTTGGTGTCGTGAACAATGGAAATCTCGATTAGACCTGCCTCATTAGGTCCCAGCACATCGAACTTACCATTCCCTTCCGCGCCAAACCTTGGCAGCGAAAACTTAACCGTTTGGCCGTTTAATTCCGATTTTTGAAATCTGCTTTTCACCCATTTCATAGAGCGCGTTTTCATCTGCTGAACTTCAGAATCGACCTCTCGCATCAGTAAACCACGATTAGCGCCGCAGCCTCCTGCGCCTCCTTTACCACATCCTCGAACTTTCGCTCTTTTACGGACCACGGCTCTTTGAGCTTACCGGCCAACTCCGGCACCGATTCCAGCAGAGAGAGCACGTAGGCACTCTTGAGGGCGTAGTTGACGTTCTGTGGCAGCGCTCCGGAACTATCCAGCGCGGCTTTGTCAGACAACCGTGCCGTGACTATGCCGACCACATTGCCAACCGAGTTCAACAGTCCCCCGCCGGAATTTCCTGGCTGCACCGCCACGCTGATTTGAAAATGCCGGATATCATCCTGCGCGCCCGCCAGGCTGCTGATATTCCCGTCTGTCAGCTTCGGCTCAACGCCCTGCAGTCCCGGATTGGGGAAGCCGATGGTGAACATTGATTCGCCAAGTTTCACGCTGCGGCTCGGCATAAGCGGTAACGAACGAAAACCAACGCCCGCAACTTTGAGGACAGCGATGTCATTTACGGGATCCAGTTTGACTACCTTGGCTGAAAAACTGCCTTGTTTAGTTTTCACGACAACCCGAGACGCTCCTTCGACTACATGAAAGTTGGTGACCAGACTTCCATCATCGGAAATAAAAAAGCCAGACCCTGTCGACTTTGGGGACTCGAAGGCATCACCGTCCCGCCCTTTGGTAACCTTCGGCTGCTTCGGTCTCGGTACAAATTCCGTCGAAAGCCGCTGAGAAAGGGCGATTTGTTGCGGACTCATCTTCTCTGCGAGCGAGATCATTTGATCCTTGAGTCGCGCCCTCGCGCCACTTATTCCGACCTCGTCGGCAGTTACGCCGGCGGCATGTCCAGATGATAACTGAGGCAGAGCAAGGTTCAGCCACTTGTAGGCCTCTACGGGATCTTGAGGCACGCCTTCACCATCCCTGTAATGGATGCCGAGCTTCCATTGGGCAGACCAGTCACCCTGTTCAGCAGCCATCCGATAGTACCTTACCCCCTCAACTGGATCCTTCAGAACGCCGCGTCCCCAACAGTATAAATTACCCAACCAGGATTGCGCACCCGCATATCCCTGCTCCGCCGCCTTTCGATACCACTTTGCTGCTTCGATGTCGTTTTTAGACACGCCTTCGTACGACGCGAGAAAATACGCTTCGGCTACCATGCATTGCGCTTGCGCATCACGATTCTCCGCATCCTTGAGGAGCCGGACAAATTCCTCGCGTGACTTAGTCTTCCGTAGGGCGCCGCCTGGGGTTTGGAGTGAATTCTCGGCTGCGGGAAGCTCAGCGAGATTGCTAAGCAGCGTCGCGCAGACGGCTATCAGCGCCTTCATTCGGATCATCATAGTTTTCACCTTCGGAGAATCGCTCTCCTGTTCTTGAGCATCCGCAGTCGTCAAAGTTGAATCCGTAATAAGACCCTGTTTTTAATTCTTGTGACGTAAGACCCAGTGTTTTGCCTTGATTGCGCAAATTGTCACCGGCAAGCAAAGCCCTGCCGCAGTACAAAAGCAGGGCACTGCGTCCACGAAGATGCGTAGCAGGGAATGTGCCCCGTTGGGCTGGGAATCTTGCTTGCGATTCGCGAAACGGGAAAAGGCGTCCTGGCTCGGTCTTCACTTTTGACACAGAAGCGAGCCTCACAGCGGAGGGTCGTCCCGCGTCTTCGCTAGAGAGAACTCGGTGGCAGGAGATCCTTGGCGGCTTTCGGCAATTCTCGCGAGCGCCGCGCCCCATCCAGGGTTTTGGCCAACGCAGCCGGCACAGGTCCTGATAATGGGACGCAAGAATCGAGGTCCGTTTGTTTTTTCCTTGGAGTCCTTTGGTCCGTGGCGGCGGCGCTCGCCGCCAGTTTTGGTTTGGTCACTCGGTCAGCCTTTCACCCTTGCATCGCAAACGGCGGCATGTTTCTTACAAGTTTTACGCATTTCTCCATAGTTCTGCCGCCCGGCGGGCTTGCAGCCCCATTGAACAGCCCCTAGACTGACGACATGGCTGCGACTGCATACCGTTATTTGGTGAATCTTCCCGGAGTCTGCCAGGGCCGGACGATCATTGAGGGCACCCGCATCGGAGTACACGACGTGGTGGGTTTAATCGTCAATGGGGCCAGCATCGATGATGTCTTGCGCAGCTTCCCAGACGTGACGCGGGCGCAAGTCTATGAATGCCTGGCGTACTACGAGGATCACCGGACGGAAATTGACGCGCTGGTGGCCGAACAGATGGCCGGGCCGCCCGCGTGAAATTCCTTCTTGACCACGATGTGCCGGCCGAGGCGGCGCATTTGCTGCGCTATTGGGGTCATGACGTAGTGCGGCTCAGAGATGTCCTGCCTGTCACGGCTCCAGACGAAGAGGTTTTCCGACACGCGCAGGAAGAGAAGCGGATAATCATCAGTTGCAATCGCGGCCACTTTTTGGCTTTGGCCCAGCAGACCATCCAGGCCCGGACGCCATTTGCGGGTCTGATCGTTTTGATTCGACGCCGCTCACGTCAGTCGGAATGCGCGCACCTGCTTCGATTGCTGCGGCAAGCGGGTGAAGCTGGCTTGGACGGAAACATTAACTTTGCTTGAGTGGTCGGCCCGGTGTTTCTGTAAAGCAATAACCGAGCGGGCATCTGGATTCGTTGTGCCAGCAGCGCTTGCCGCCAGTTCTTGTTCATCCACGCGAACAGCCTTCACCCGCTTCATCGCAAACGGCATGAGGCTTCTTACAACTTTTTTTGACCGCGAATACTCCTCACCCCGCCCTCTCCTCGACCAAAGAGAAGAGGGAGTGTTCCGTCGCGTGTCTTTGCGCTTTATTATCACTGTTAACCTGCCAGCCAATGGTTGCTTTGAGCGGCTATTTACGATAGAAGTGCCCCATGAGCATGGTGATTGCAGAGAGTGAGGCCGAAATCTGGAGTCGCACCATCGAGCCGGATAATGGGAATCTTTCGCCGGAAGCCGCCCAAGCGCTGATGACGCTGAAGTTGCCGGCGGCGGATGTCGAGCGCGTGAATGAATTATCGGCCAAAGCGCGCGAAGGCAGTCTCACGCCGGAAGAGAGTCGCGAATTGGACAATTACCTGAACGTGGGCCGGGCCTTGGAGCTATTGCAGGCCAAGGCGCGTCTTTCTTTGCGGCGCAGCACGCGGTCGCCTTGAGCGCTGCATGGAAGCGGGCTGGAGAGGCTCGTTTGGGACCGCGCTGCTGGTCGCTGCGAATATTGTCAGTTTCCGGAACGGTTGGCTCGGGTGCCTTTCCAGATCGATCATATCGTAGCGGAGCAACACGGCGGGGTTACGGAGCCGGACAACCTGGCGTTGGCTTGCTGCTTTTGCAACCGCTACAAGGGGCCAAATCTCTCCGGGGTCGATCCTGCCACGCGGAAAGTTGTTCGCCTCTTCGATCCGCGACGCCAGAACTGGAGTGACCATTTCAGGTGGGACGGCGCGCTGCTGGTCGGCAAAACTGAGATCGGTCGAGCGACCATCCAAACTTTGTCGATCAACCGATCCGATGCTGTCGCCGTGCGGGAGTTGCTGATGGCAGAAGGTGTCTTTTAGCGACTATGATCAAAGAACTGGACGATGTGGTTCTCACGTGCGACCTGCCGGAACACGGGCTGAATGCCGGTGATATTGGCACTGTGGTGCTGGTGCATCGGGCGGAGAAAGGTTATGAGGTTGAGTTTACTTCCCTGGACGGCGACACGATTGCCGTAGTGACGCTGATGGCTGGTCAGGTTCGCCCCGCTCACGCCGGTGAGATCGCCCACGCGAGGGAACTGGCTGCGACTTAAAACTACCGCAAGGTATTTTGTCGGCGGCGCTCGCCACCTGTTTTGTTCATCCACGCGAACAGCCTTCACCCGCTTCATCGCAAACGGCACGAGCCTTCTTACAACTTCTTTTGACCGCGAATACTCCTCACCCCGCCCTCTCCTCGACCGAGGAGGAGGGGGTGTTTCGCGGATGGACAAGTGGCTGGTTTGTTTGGGCGCATTCGGTGAAACCAGTTTCCATTGGCGTACGCCACCTTTCCGCTTGTCAGTGGAATGCGGCTGGACGATCCTAAACGCGCATGAAAGAGATTACGTTGAAAGTGGAGCGCGACGAGGAAAGTGGCTGGTATGTGGCCTCGTGGGACGCCCCGCGGGGCAAAGGCGGCATCACTACCCAAGGCCGTGACCTGCGCGAACTCCAGGACAACGTGCGGGAAGCCGTCTCCTGCTACTTTGATGAAGGCAAAGCGCCGCGCTCCATCCGCCTGCATTTCGTGCACGACACGGTTTTGACGACCGTGTGAAACTTCACGCGATGTTTCCGGCAGGGAGGCCGTGAAGGCGTTGCGGCGGCTCGGCTTTAGGGTCACCCGGTAGGACGGCTCTCACATCCGCATGAGCAAGGCGGGCCTTCATGTTACTGTGCCGAATCACCGTACGATTTTGCCAAAGACTTTACAGAGTCTCCTGCGGCAGCCAGGCGTAAGCCTGGAAGAATTCGTTGACGCGCTGTGAGTCTGCCACAGCCTCGCTATAACCTTTGAGGAATCTCTCATCGCAAACGGTGCAAGCCTTCTTACAAGCTTTTTGCACGGCTTGCGTTTAGGGTCGAGTATCGGTAACGTCTCGACATGTCGCTGACGGAAATTCAAAGCGCGGTTTCCGAATTGTCGGACCAGGAGCGGGGCAACCTGGCTGCCTGGCTTCTGGATTCCCTGCCTCCTCACAGCGAGGAGGACGGCAGCGCTGAAGGCATCGAAGAGGCCGCGCGGCGTCGCGAAGAATTGGATTCCGGCAAGGTGCGTCCGCTTGCCTCCAGCGAATTCTGGTCCTCCATCGAAGGGGACTGAGCGGCATGGAGGTCATCTACCACCCGCTGGTGCGGTGGGATGTGTTGGAGATTCGCCGTTACTACCGAAACATTTCTTCCAAACTGGCTGATGAATTCCGTGACGAACTGCGAGACACGATCGGCCGCGCGGCGGAGAACCCATTGAGATTTCCGCCGGTGGAGCGAGGATTCAGGCGGGCAAACCTGAAGCGATTTCCTTATCACGTCCTCTACGAAGTCCAGGCGCAATTGATCCGCGTAATGCTCGTGCGTCATCACAAACGGCATCCTCAGTTCGGGATGGCCAGAGAATAATGGTTGAGCGGGCGGAGCCGGCTTTCTTGAGTTGCCGGCAATGCGCCATCGCGGCAAGCTGCGCCCGCACTTTTGATAATGAATCAGTGCAGAGGCCGGGCCGTTCGATGCGAAGAGCTCTGGCATGCCCGCAGAGTCATCGGTTCCCTCCTGGGGGACGCAACCCAAATGTAGAATGCAAATGTGTAAAGTTGACCCCAATCTTCTTCGCTTAGCTGCTTAGAAGCTTTCGTAAGTAAGGCCGCATTCGTGAAAAGAGAATCTGCTGCCCCACAAACCCGCCGACTGCGGCCCCAGACGCAGCACCTGCCAGGGATGAGATCATGTCGATGGAAGTAGGAGCTGCGGAAGAAACCACGCTGCCCGTCGGTAAAAAAAGAGGAGCAAGGAATAAACCTCCAAATACAGCCGCGATGCCACCCAATATAGCCAGCAACACTGGAAGGAAAGGGGTAAGTCGCCTGTCCGATTTCATAGCGACGATCGCGAAGGATACGAATTTTAGGCGCATATTCCGGGGAAGCCCTGTCAATTCAGGAATCTGAGATGTACTCAAGTAGAGACGCATGATAGTTGGATTACTCTTTCACTTTACTTTGTGGGAAAATATGAATTTGGACCCAAACACAAAAGTAGACAATTAGGAAAATAATTCCTGTCACTCACAAACCGGATGCCCGACGTGGAAATGCAAGTGCAAAACCGATCGCACGCAGGGGGGAAAACAGGTGCTATTCTAAAGTTGCATATACACGTTCCGATTAAGCCAAATGCGTCAATCTTTGAGAGGGGATCGTTGCTGACAAAGGCATACAGGTTCCCTCTGTTGCCTCCATCGTGAGGAGCAGCATCCATGTGCGCTCGGGCCGACAGGTGAAAACCCAACTCGCCAATCGGATCGCGATTAATCCAGCGGCCAAGATGCGGATTATGAAAGCCGCTCGCGTGAAAGACGCCTACGACGAGACTTATTAGCAGTGCCAATAAGCAAGGTGAGAGAATCGATTTAGCTTTCATGGTGTTCGAATTTGGTTGAGTGGATTTGGTTCAATTGCCAGCGTTGGCGCCCGTATTGCAAAGGGCGCTGACTGCGGAATAAGAAGTGTCGCCGGACTTGTGCGTTCAAGAATCTGGTTCTTTGCGACCTCGAAAACTAATTTACAGGACTTCGACCGTGGCGCCAATCTCACCGCTTCGGCGTGAGAGTAAAGGGCCTCCTCTTTTCGTCCCGCCGTTAACAAGCACTGCCCACGAAGATTCAAAAACATCGCCAACGTTTCTGCGCCACTCAAAGATTTCAAGTAACCGCCTTCTACCTCTTCTTCGGCACTCATGGGAATGGGCCACTGCCGGTAATGATCATCATCGTAGATTCCCACACCACGTCCGGTGCATTCGATATTGAAGCGTGCGTTCCGATCCTCCCAACGCAGGAAGAGATGCGCCTTCGCCGTGACCAGCTTTAATGGGTAACCAAGCTGCCGTCCGATTGCCAGGTATAGAATCGGAAGGGAACTGCATGTGCCTTGGCGTTTGCCTGAAAGGAGACCGTGAACGAACACATCTCGCGAATCAGCAAAGAATACGTCGTTCGGCTCGAATTCGCCGACGGCTGTCATGCGCTTTGGATTGTAACCAACATGGCAATCCTCCTGTAATACGGTGCCGAGCATGAGGATTCGAAAAATCTCGGATGAATTCTGGAATTCTGCCGGGGCTTTGTGGAATCGGTGCCAATGGCGTTCAGTTTCCGTTCGGACGCGACTTGCCCAGCTCTCAAGGACGGCAAGACATTCATGGATGTTCAAGCCTTCGTTACCTGGAAGGCCTTGTGCACAGATAAGATTTAGCAAAGCAACGTCATTCGACTCGATTTCCGAGACCGTTTGTGTTAGCAACCCGTCGAGGCTTTCAATCTTCTTTGGTTCGGCCTCAATACTTTCGCGAGGCACATTTTCGCGCTGTGATGGCATGGGCCAAGGCGATAAAACAACTGCGGCTGCACCTGCGCACGCCAATAACAACGCTCGCTGGCGGCGACGCGTTTCCGCGCGATTGGAACGTTGCGTCCACCGCTTCGACACTTGTCGTGGATGCTCGTCGGAAATTTTGTTCATCTGTTCATGTTCATCATTGTCTCTGAAATGTTTAGATCTGAGGCGACGGGCCAATCGAAAGGCGGTCCTGAGACGTTACTATTCTCTATTCGAGCGTAAGCATCACGTCGGCGTTCGTCCGTGTTCCGCCTGGTTGCCCATCGGCGCCCAGAGATACAATCATAATACCCGACGAGTTCGTATGGAACGCGAAGCCCTGTCCCCAGCCGTCCGTGAGCATCGTGGGAGTGATTTCAGAAAACATATTCAATAGATCACTTGGACCACCGGGCCACAATCCGCGCCGAAGTCTGTACGACTTACAGAACGGCCTCAGACTATTGAGTCGCTGCGCTGTAATTTTCTGCGGACTCGTAAGAGGTTCAACAGACACGAACGGTGATGAGCGGTGCAATAGTAAAGCAATCGCTGTAATGCCAAGCGCGGCTAAGACAAGACCAAGCACAATGTTTTTCGTCCCTGGCATGCTCATTGGCATGGGACATAGATAGTGTAATCATAGCTATTAGGGGGTGGTTCTTGCGCATGACCCGAGATTGGACCGATTGGGTCTTGATACAACTGCAGCCTGGTTTCTTCCCATGTGTTTCCATTGCAATCAGTGCATTTGTACGTGTAAGTGTTTTTCCCTATGCGACGCTTTCCCAAGCTGGTGCCCTTAAGATCGCAATGCACGTTGCAGGGGCACCGCTTCGGAAGCGGACAGAAAGGCATAGAGGGTGGAATCGGTGGAGGCCAAGGCTGAGGCCAAGCTTGTCTACCGTCAGGATCGATCACCAACAGAGGCGTGTTATTGACAAACGCATATAGGTTGATGCCGCCTTCTTCCTGGATGGGATCGCGATTAATCCAGCGTCCCGCGTTCGGATCGTAAAAAGCATTGGCATGGGGTGACGAAATAATCAGCGACAGCAAACCGCCAATTGCGAAAAATGATCTACGTAGCGTGTTCATTGTTGTCTACAAATGTAGAATGCAAAGATGTGACCCCGTTCCGCGATAATCCGATCGGTCACGAAGGTTCACGGTATCCAGGGAAAAAACTGATAAAAATAGTAAAACAAAGTGCCCGCGAATGTGACAACTTCCCCCGCCTTCTGATCGGTCTCGCTGTGATCCGGCTGGTGTGAATTCCGGAATGTCTGACAGCCTGCTCCGGAGAGTAAGAGCATGCATAAGGCAGCGACAATGATACTCCTCCTGTAAATGAATACAGAACATGGTTTCATACTATTGGTGCGTAACGGGTCATAGGCTGAGGCACAGCGCGCGGCGTTCGAATGATCGAATGATCCAGGCGCTGGTACCCAGAAGCGGGCGGCTGCTGGCTTGTGCTTTTGCTCAGTGTTCCAACGTTCGCTAGCGCTTTCGCAGGAAGTCATATTTTGCTTCGTACTCCTTCCTGGCATCCCGGTGCGGTGAAACCTTCTTTCTATAGAGGAGGAAATCGTCGAAATTGTCGGGGGTCTCACTAAGACGCTTGTAATTATATGAATTCGCGGTGTCGGTCTTAGCGAACTTAATGCCCCTTAGTAAATCGCGCGTTCGTTTCATCGCCATAAATTCGATTCCATCGATTCCTCGGACAAAATCTTCTTTAGAGATTTCGCCCGCTTGAGCTTTGGCGGCCAATTCCATAAAATGCTTTTCGTTGGTCGAATTAATTATTTCAAAGAGAAGGCAGATAAATTCATCTAACGGCTCTTGAAGATAACATGGGGTGTCAGGTGCGGGCAAAACCGCTACACCTGACCCCCTATGAATAATACCAACACCAACAACACCAACAAAAAACAAACGCACACGCAAGCCAACAAGGCGGCTCCTG